>Ga0268261_10000031_pt1 | contig 99943 bp, 101 predicted proteins | sample TergutNc150P1_FD_190353 | JGI IMG/M metagenome (GOLD analysis project Ga0268261, IMG submission 190353) | Nasutitermes corniger P1 segment gut microbial community from laboratory colony in Florida, USA - Nc150 P1 (SPAdes) (version 2) | ecosystem: Host-associated > Arthropoda: Insects >... | reverse complement strand
TACTCTATCTACAGATGGTTGGTATACGTCCGCAACGATTAATTCAGCACCTTCTTCTTTTAAGAAGTCACATACTACTGAACCAACAGCTCCTAAACCTACAACAACTACTTTTCTACCTTTTAAATCATCGTTACCAAATACTTCTTTAGCTGCCGCTTTAATTCCCATATAAACACCTAGAGCAGTGAATGGTGATGGATTACCAGAGATTTCTTTTTTACCAACACAGTAAGGTGTTGTTTCTAAGATATGCTCTACATCTTCTTCAGAAATATTCATGTCTTCTGCAGTATAGTAAGTTCCGTTTAATCTGTTTACGAATCTTCCATAAGCTCTTAAGAAGTCAGGATTTTTTAATTTTTTAGGATCACCGATAATAACCGCTTTACCTCCACCTGCGTTTAATCCACAAGCAGCGTTTTTATAAGTCATACCTTTTGATAATCTTAATACATCGTATAATGCATCTTCTTCACTTGCATAATCATAAAATCTAGTTCCACCGATAGCTGGTCCTAAAGTAGTATCATGAATTGCGATGATTGCTCTTAATCCTGTTTCTGGATCATTACAGTAAACGATTTGTTCATGACCCATGTCTTTCATACTTTCTAAAGTTTTAATGTCTTTCATTATGTTTAATCCCCTTTTTGTTTATATATTATATTTTTAATTATTTATTTAATTCAACTTTACGTCCGAATGCTGGTACCGCATTTGAAATGTTTGCGGCATTAGCTTCATCCGTATCGATATGCATGCTTGAATTGAATGATGGATCTACCCTTACTAAGCAATCTTTAAAGATTACTCCTCTATCACCATCTACCTCTACATGAATACGATCTTTATCTTTAACCCCTAAAGCATCCGCATCGTCTTGGTTCATGTGAATGTGTCTTCTAGCAATCATAACACCTTGTGTTAATTCTACTTGTCCTTCTGGACCTTTTAAAATACAACCTGCGGTATTTTCATGGTTTCCAGAATCACCTAATTTAGGTTCAATTCCTAATTTAATCGCATCAGTAATTGACATCTCTACTTGTGAAGCAGATCTGTTTGGTAATAAGATACCAAAGCTTGCGCTTCCTTTAGGACCAACTACTTCTACTCTTTCATTAGCAACATGGTAACCTTTTTGGCTTAATTCTCTTTTGATTGTTAGCTTGTAACCTTTACCAAATAAGGCATCAACATCAGCATCACATAAATGTAAATGTCTAGCTGAAACCTCAATTGGAATTTTAATATCTGAACTTGTCATAATGACCCCTTACTTGTATTCTTTCGGTGTGATCTTGTTTGTTAAGACACCGTAGACACCTTGTACTAAAGCTTGAATTTCAAACTCTCCAGGATATCTTTTTACCGGTCCAATAAATGAAACATTCTCACTAATTTGACCACAGATTAAATCTGAATAAGCTAAACCACCGGTTAAGACAATCGCATCTACTTGACCTTTTAATACAGTAGACATAGCTCCGATTAACTTAGCCACTTGATAAGACATAGCCTCTAATACTAACTTAGCGTACTCATCACCTTTATCAGCCATCTCTTCAGCTACTCTACCATCGTTGGTATTTAAGTGTGAGGTTAATCCACCTGTCTTTGTACAAAGATTTTTAATGTCTTGGTAAGTGTAACCTTCTTCTGACATTAATCTAGCGATTGTTAATGGAGCGGTATCACCGATACGTTCTGGTGAGAAAGCACCCTCTCCTTCAATCCCATTGTTTACATCGATAACTAAACCGTTATGGTGGGCACCAACAGTGATACCTCCACCCATGTGAGCAACGATTAAGTTACACTCTTCATAAGGCTTACCTAAATCTTTAGCTGCTTCTTTGGCAATCGCTTTTTGATTTAAAGCATGGAAGGTTGTTGTTCTTTCAACACCCTTGATACCAGTAATACGTGCAACCTCTTGTAATTCATCAACCACTACAGGATCAACGATATAAGCTGGAATACCATACTTTTGTTTTAAATCGTATCCGATTAATCCAGCTAAAGCTGATGCATGTAATGCGGCTTTACCTGAATTTAAATCTTTTACCATTTCATCGTTAATCTCATAAGTACCAGAAGCGATTGGTTTAATGATTCCACCTCTAGCAGCTACTGCGTTAATGTCTTCTAATTTAATATTGTTCTCTTCTAAAGCTTTTACAATTTCATTATATCTAAAGTCTTTTTGATCTGGAATCGACTTAAATTGTTGCATCTCTTCAGTTGAGTGACGAATCGTTTTATCAAATAATTCTGTTTCATTATCATAGACCGCAATCTTAGTAGATGTTGATCCAGGATTGATAACTAAAATCTTATAATCTTGCATTACTTGTTTAACTCCTTAAAGACTTCAGTCCCTTTTTCGAATACTGCCATACTTGAAGAAACGATTTGTTCAACGTTTTTCTTCTCAGCAAATTTCTTTTCTAAAGCACCTTTTACATCCGCTTCTTCAAAGTCGTTTGTTAAGGTCATTAATACAGCTAAGATAGGCATATTAACCGCTTTTTTCGCATTTAAAGATTCCGCAATCGCATTGAAATCCATACCGATTACTTTAACGTCAGTACGCTTAGGAGCTTCTTCAATGATACCAGTGTTCCATACTAGGATACCACCAGGTACTACCGTTGGTTCAAACTTCATCATTGATTTTGTATCCATAGCAATTAAAATACTTGGATCATCAATAACTGGAGAACCGATTGGTTGATCAGAAATTTTAACACCAGCAGCCGCTAAACCACCACGAGTTTCTGGTCCATATTCAGGCATATAAGTTACATTTAAACCTTTAGCTGAACATGCTTCACCTAATAAAATACCGGCAGATACAATCCCTTGTCCACCATAACCTGAGATTAGAATACGATGTTCCATCTTATTCTACCTCCTTGAATACACCTACTGGGAAGACAGGAACCATGTTGTTTTTTACATAACCTAATGATTCAGCTGGTGTCATTCCCCAGTTAACTGGACATGTCGATAAGATTTCAACCATAGAGAAACCTTTACCTTCTAATTGCATTTGGAAAGCTTTTCTAATCGCTTCTTTTGTTTTCTTGATTGAAGGTACATCATATACACCCGTACGAGCGATATAAGCTGGTCCATCGATAGTTGCTAACATCTCAGATACGTGTAATGGTTTTGATCCGTTATTGAATACACGTCCATCTTGAGAAGTTGTCGTTTTTTGACCTTCTAAAGTAGATGGTGACATTTGACCACCAGTCATACCATAGATCGCATTGTTTACGAAAATAATTGTAATGTTTTCATTTCTAGCTGCCACGTGAACTGTTTCAGCCATACCGATAGATGCTAAGTCTCCATCACCTTGGTAAGTAAAGACAATCTTATCTGGGTTCATACGCTTAACACCAGTTGCTACGGCAGGTGCTCTACCATGCGCTGCTTCCATTCCATCTACGTTAAAATATTCATAAGCAACAACCGCACACCCTACTGGTGATACTTCGATTGTTTCATCTTTAATTCCTAATTCATCAATAACTTCTGCTACTAAACGGTGGATGATTCCATGCGTACAACCAGGACAATAATGTGTTCTGACATCAGCCATGACATCCGTTCTTTTAAAATCTGGCATTGTTACACTCCTTTACTTACTTTATTAATTTCATCTAAGATTTGTTGTGTTGATGGCATAATCCCACCAGCTTCTCCGATGAATGAAATTGGTTTTTGACCTTCTAAAGCTAATTGTACATCGTAGATCATTTGTCCCATTGACATCTCTGATACGATAACTGCTTTAGCGTTTTTACAAGCTTCTTTTAATTCTTTATATGGGTATGGCCATAAAGTAATTGGTCTGAATAAACCTACTTTTAAACCTTCCGCTTTCGCTTGTGCCATTGCACTTCTAGCGATACGTGCAGTCGTACCATAAGCTACTAATACCACATCCGCATCTTCACAATCAATTGCTTCATACATTACTTCATCTTTTTTGATGATGTCGTATTTAGCTTGTAATTTTTTATTGTGATCATTTAAATCCGCTGGATCTAAGTAAATCGATTTAACGATGTTACGATCTCTTTTACCTTGAGTTGCGTTACAAGCCCAATCTTTATTGTATTGATCTCTTGTATCAAAATCTTTAATCTCACATGGTTCCATCATTTGTCCGATAACACCATCAGCTAAAATCATAACTGGTGTACGATAGAAATCTGCTCTATCGAAAGCTTTTTGTGTTAAATCAGCTGCTTCTTGAACACTGTCTGGTGCATAAACTAAAAGATTGAAATCTCCATGTCCTCCACCACGAGTTGCTTGGAAGTAATCTGCTTGTGAAGGTTGAATCCCACCTAAACCAGGACCACCTCTCATAATGTTTACGATAACACATGGTAATTCAGCTCCGGCACAGAATGAAATACCTTCTGCTTTTAAAGAGATACCAGGTCCTGAAGAAGAAGTCATAACACGAGCTCCTGATGCTGCAGCACCATAAACCATATTAATCGCCGCTACTTCTGATTCAGCTTGAACAAAAGCGCCTCCAGGCGTACTTGTTAATAAATTTGACATATGTTCTAATAATTCACTTTGTGGTGTAATTGGATAACCAAAGTACCCACGGCAACCTGCTTTAACTGCTGCTTCCGCAATTGCCACATTACCTTTTAATAATTCTTTACTCATTTAAAAATCCCCTCTTAAATTATTTTTTAATTCTATCGTCTTTAACTTCGATACATAAGTCTGGACAAATCGTTCCACACATCGCACACATGATACATGCATCTTGATCGATACAAGTTGCTGGATGGTATCCTTTATCATTCATTTTATCCATTTGTAATTCCATGATGTTTTTAGGACAAACCCATACACATAGTTCGCATCCTTTGCACAATCTCTCTTCGACTGTTACTCTTTCTAATGCCATTTAAAAATCTTCCTTTCAAATTAATTTTCACTACTAATTAAAACAATATAAACAACCCTATAAAGTTTATCACTATGTATATTAATTTTACCAATAATTATTGAGTAATTACACACTTTTACATTATTTTATAGAGTTCTCTGAAACATAAAATGTTTACGGTTTATGAACATATAATATTCATATATACTATTTTAAAGGGATTTAATGATAAAAACAAGTGTTATTGTTCAATTTTTCACAATTTTATTTTATAAAATAATTGCACATATGTTATATGTAAATATTATTTATTATTAATATAAATAAGTGTGTAATTATTATCAATATAAGATATTCTTATTACTAAGGTAAGATTATGAAGTATCGATAAATTTATTACACATTACTATTAAATAATTTTTCACAGTATAATAGATCTGTCTTAGTTAGAGAGATTCACACCAATTTATCATTTTTTTACCTTTTATAAAATTTTCTATTGCAAAAACAATCAACCTATTATATAATAATCTAGTCTTATAGGGGTGTAGTTAAGTGGTATAACTATGGTCTCCAAAACCATCGTTGCGGGTTCGATTCCTGCCACCCCTGCCATTATAAAGACAAAGAGCGATCATCGCTCTTTTTTTTGTGTTCATTATCATTGACTAATCTAGTCAATGTGGTTTATACTTGTATTGACTAATTTAGTCAATAAGGAGGTTGCTATGTCAATTGATGATAAACAAGAAAGAATCATTAAGGTAGCTTTAAAAGAGTTTGCTTTAAATGGTTATAAGAAAACATCTACAGATACTATTACTAAACAAGCCCAAGTATCTAAGGGGATATTGTTTCATTACTTTAAAAATAAAGAGTCTTTATATTTATACTTAGTAGACTATTCATTGAATTTTATCTTTGAGTATGTCAATACGCATACCTTTGATCAAGAGGATTTCTTTGATTATTTATTTTATGTCGTAGAGATAAAACTTAAGATAATGGAGATTTATCCATATATCTTTGAATTTGTTTTAAAGGCTTATCAAGAAAGAGATGAAACTATACAAGCCCATGTTTCTAAACAAAGGGATAAGTTTGTAGCTATGGCTTTGAATAAGTTAGATAGTTTTATAGATAAAGATAAGTTTAAGAATGAAGCAGATATAGAAAAAGTAATTGCTTTAGTTAATTATTCTTCTCATGGGATATTGAATGAAGTGTTGAAGAAGGATAATGTAGATGATGCATTTATTAATGAGATATCTAATAAATTTAAAGGTATTTTATTGATGTTAAAAGAAAACTTATATAAGAAGGAGTATGTATAATGGAAAATATTGTAAAGTTAGAAAATATTTCTAAAAGCTTTGGTAAGTTTAAGGCTTTAGATAATGTGAACTTAGAAATTAATAAAGGGGAAGTACATGGTTTTATCGGACCTAATGGAGCTGGTAAAACCACAACCATTCGTATTATATTAGGATTGTTAAAGGCAGATACAGGTAAAGCCTTAATCTTTGATAAGGATGCTTTTAAAGACAATGTGATTATTCACCAAGACATTGCTTATGTTCCAGGTGATGTGAACTTATGGAAAAACCTGACTGGTGGTCAAGTGATTGATTTACTATTGAAGTTTCAAGGTGAAATCAATCATGATAAGAAAGAACAACTAATTAAGGATTTTCAATTAGATCCTAAGAAGAAGTGTGGTTCTTATTCTAAGGGGAATAGACAAAAGGTTGCACTAATCGCAGCATTTGCTTCTAATGCTAAGTTTTTTATTTTAGATGAACCTACTTCTGGATTGGATCCTTTAATGGAACAAGTCTTTAGATCTTATGTAGCTAAAGCTAAAGAAGAAGGTAAGACCATTCTTTTATCTTCACATATTTTAAGTGAAGTAGAACAGTTGTGTGATATGATTACGATCATTAAAGATGGTATGATTGTAGATAGTGGATCATTAGTAAAGCTACAACATTTAAGACGTACTAATTTTAAAGTCATTACTGATGATAACTTAGACTTAAAACAAGATTATATTTATAACTTAAAACATGAAAATAATATCTATGAGTTTTCAGTAGATAGTAGCCACATAAATAATGTGATGACTTATTTATCCAAACATTCTTTAACTTCTCTACAAGCTAATCCACCTTCATTAGAAGAGTTATTTATGACACATTATCAAAGTGATGGTAGTCGCTAATGTTTAAGAATACACTTAACTTAACAAGGTTTTATTTGTTAAGAAATAAAAACTCTGCCATTATTTGGTTAGTCTCTATGACCCTACTAAACTTCTATGTGGCCTTCATGTACAACAATCTATACGGTACACAAGCAGAAAGAGATACCATGTATGTGGTCATGCAGAATCCTGCTATGGTGGCTATGTTAGGTCCTACTAAGTTAGTAGATGGTCTTTATACATTACCTGCTATGTTTTCACAACAGATGTTGGTTATATGTGCGATAGCTTTAGGAATTATGAATATCTTATATGTTATTAAATCTACCCGTAAATCCGAGGAGGATGGTCAATTAGAAGTTATCTCTTCTTTATCAATAGGTCGTCTATCTAATTTATCAGCTACTTATTTATCAATGGTAGTTATTAATATTATTATTGCTTTAGTATCAGGGATACTACTTTATGTATCAGGGATGCAAGATATCACGATTAGTTCAGCTTTAACCTATACCTTTACGATTGGGTTGGTTGCGATAATATATGGTTTTATCGCAGGTGTCTTTGCCCAGTTATGTCAAACTTCTAGAATGGCACTCATCTTATCATCGGTAATCTTACTTCTAGATTATATGATTAGAGCATGGCAAGACATTAATAATGTATCTCCTGCTTTTACACCGTTAGGGCTAGGCTTTCATGCTTTACCTATGGTAAATCTACAAGCTCTTAACCTAGTTATCTTATTTATTATCGCTTTAGTCTTTGAAGTAATATCATTACTATTAAATAAGTCTAGAGATCATGATTCTGGGATACTACCTACTAGAGATGGTAAAGCTAGTGCATCTAACTTATTAAGAAGTCCTTTAACATTAATCCTACGACTACAAAGAACAACGATTATCGCATGGATAGTGATACTCTTTATACTAGGAGCTACTTATGGTTCTATCTTTGGTGATTTAGATTCATTTATAGATGGGAATGAACTATTAACACAGATGTTTTTAAGGGATGGTACTAATAACTTAGCTCAATCTTTTGCATCTATCATTATTATGATTGCTTCTATTGGTGTTACTTTTGGTTCTTTAACTTTTATCTTTAAGATAGTGAATGAAGAAAAAAGTGATCGGATAGATTTGGTATATTCTAAACCTATCTCTCGATATGGATATTTAAAAGATTATCTAGTAATCGCAATTATCTTAGCTATTATCTATCAACTATCATTTATGTTAGGTTTATACATTGTACAAGCATCAGTATTAGCTACACCCTTATTATTTAAAGATTTATTAATTAATGCAATGCTTTATTTATTCCCTATCTACTTCTTTACTGGATTAGGTCTATTATTAATAGGAATCTTTCCTAAAGGAAGAGTTATCTTATATGGGATTATTATCTTCTTTGCATACTTTGTATACTTTGGATCTATTATGAATGTTCCACAAGTATTAGTGGATTATTCACCATTTGCGATAGTACCTCATTATCCAGTACAATCTATTAATTGGTTACCACTACTAATCATGTTAGGTCTAGGTATACTTACTGGTATACTAGGATTTATTACTTATCGTAAAAGAGATATTAAATCTAATTAAAAAAGAGTCACTTTCATTGAAAGTGGCTCTTAGTTTATAAAGTTTAATAGTCTATCTAGATGTAATGTCATTACTTCATAGTTAAATAAGGCATAGGTTACATAAGATAATAGTATTGGTAGACCTATCATTAATATGGTAGTACCTACTTTAAATGAATAGTTATTTATTAAGTAAGCACAGAAGATAGCTCCTGCTACTAGTAGGACTATCGTTACAATATCTACATAGATATTGTATTGGTAAGCTTGATGGATCAAATTATAGATAGATGATCTAAATCCAAAGTTAGAAAATAAGAATAGACCAAAGATAAAACATATAAATTTAGTATTTCTTATCCAATGCCATTTGTTTCTTAATACATCGATACAATAAGCTAGTCCTATCATTAATAGACATATCAATACAATTACGATAGGTGGTAATAATAAGATATAGAAGTAATACATAGAAGCAAAGCTTGTCATTAAAAGATATAGACCACTAACATAGTTAAAGGCAATATGAGAGATCATGAATAAGTAGATTGAGATAAAGTACTTAGCAAGTATCATATTAATTAAATGTGGACCATAATCTGGATGATTGACTGTAGAAAAGATGATGATATCTAAGATGATAAATAATAAGAAGTAAGAAAGTAATGGCATAAAAAACTTATATTTTTGTTTGATAGGCCATAGGTTTTTTTGAAACTTTCTTTTAAAAGATAGATTTGCGGAATAGGCATACAGTGAATAAACGATTAATGTAATAGATGATACAACTAGATACATGGTAGATGTCATTTGCCAAACATCTGGTAGAAAAAATAAGGTATTACTTAATAAGAAGATAAAGGTTAAGAAGTACAATACCAACATAAAGATAATTGGTTTTTTCCAATCATCTAGGATGTTTCTAAGAAGTAAGTTCATGGTAAACTGCCTCCTCTATTGTTTCTTGGATTCTTTTTACTTGTGATAGGTTTAAATCATTTAAACGTTGTATCATCGCATCATCGTTTTCTATGGTGATGTATGTCTTATTATTTATATGTTGGAAGTCTTTGACAAAGATTCCTTTTTTAATAAAGAAGTCTCTATTGGTTACTTGATCATCTACGACTAAATAAGTGGCATACTTATTAACCACATCCTTTAATGAGATAGGTTGTGTCATTATCATAGAATCTATAAATACTAAGTAATCACAGAAGTCTTTGATATCATCCGTAGAATGAGAAGATATGATGATAATCGCATTGTAGGTATTCTTATAATCGATTAAGAAATCTCTAATAATATTTGATGATCTTATATCTAAACCATCTAGATATTCATCTAGAATAATAACCTCTGGTTGTAAAGCTAATCTAGATGCGATAAATGCTACCCTTCTTTTACCCTTAGGCATACGTTTAATAATTTCATTAGGATCAAACTCTAGTTTCTCAGATAACTTATCATAGATGTTCCAATTAATTGTTTTAGAGTAGATTTTACTTAGACCAACTAAATAATCATGACTTGATTTATTGGTTTCAATAATTTCATCACTTAAATACACACTGTGTCTTTGGTAGTATAAATTATCACTGATCGGTTCTTTATTGTATGTGATAATCGCATAGTTTGGATTATTAACACCAACTAATGATAATAGAAAGGTTGTCTTACCAGAACCATTCTCACCTACTAAACCAATGATATTACCACCTACAAAGGTAGTATTGGCATTCTTAAAGATTGTCTTATCATCATAGACATAGTTATAAGATTTTATTTCTAACATAGATCTACTCCTTTCTTAGACTAGGTACTCTAAATAGTTCTTCTTTACTTAATAGAATATTCGCATATTCTAAATCATTTCTAGAACCTGTTAGTGAGATCATACTTACTTGTAGGTTGCCAAAATCACTACCAGGACTAAAACGATTAGCCATGTTGTAGTAACCTAGAATATCACTTAGTATATGTAGTTGATTATCATCTTGGATAAAGGTTAAATCACTGTTAGGATACATCGCATGTACGACCTCTTCAATTGATGGTTGTAACCAATCTAATTGTTGAGGGAGTATCACAAATAAGTAATCTCTACTATGATCAGAGACAAAGTCACTATAGTTAAATAAGGCGATACCAGTAATTTGACCATACAAGGTATATAAACTACCTAAATCAAAGGTATCATCAATTAAGTACATGACATTGTTTTTTACTAAGACATCTAAGTGATTATCTTTTAAGTAGTTATAGTTAATTCCAAAATACATAACATCACTACCTACCTCTTGGGTATTCATACAACGTTGAATATAATCACGATTAACATCAACAATTGAATTGTTTAAGTTATCACTGTATGAGATAAGAGGTACGTTATTAAACCATATCGTATTGTTTTCACTATGGTTAATACGCGACAACATTTCACAACCTAACTTTGATTGATCTAACAACTTATCAAAGCTAATATACAGAGATGAGATGATTAGTAGTGGTAATAAATATAGAATGACTATAAATTTATTCAATCTACCATATAGGTATTTAATTAAGAATAAGATAAGAATTATCGCAATTAATATATTAACCCAGACAATTTGATAGTTCATAAAGTTAACGGTTGAAAAGAAGGTTTGAAAGGGTTGTTTAATGATGAATAACTTTTGAAAGGTAACCGTAATAAAAACAATTAATTCAAAGTAGAAGTAGGTTTCTAGTTTTCTAGAGTTGTGTTGGGATAAATAGATGTTGTATGTTTTATAGGTTAGTAATAAAGCTAATGCCATTACTAAGAACAATGAGATTAATGATAGAGGATGGTTACTAGATAAATTCACAAAGGTTAAGTTATTTAGTAGAAACTCTAAACCATTGATTGTAGATAGTGAGAATAAGGCTAGTAAAATAATACTAATCGCATTGGATAATATCGATGAACTAGAAGTTAGAAACATTAAAGCTAAGGTTGGTACTAAGTATTTATTAAAGATAATAAAGGCTGTGTAGTTATCTAGTTGTCCTAAGAAATTTAAATCAAACAAGAATGATTGGGCATATATCGCAAGTATCGGTGCAAATAGTAAGATTGACTTTTTAATAGGTAAACTTAACATTAGCTTTTCTTTTCTTTCGACAAATAAGAAACTGTAGTAGTAAGTAGCTAGTAAGGTATTAAATAAGGCAAAGAATGATGATAGAGTCACAAAGTTAATGTTAAAGACACTTTGTATATAGATAAAACTTAAAGTAGATACTAATGATATTAAGAATAGTTTAGATAAGTAAGATTTAGTGGCGTAATTCATATAGGATGACCTCTTCTTCACTTGGTTTTAATTCTTTAATATCTAGACTATCTATATGGTGGATTAAATCTACTTGTTCTTGATTATTAGGTATCGTTAGTTGATGGATGTTCTTAAAAGAAGAATACCCTTTAACATCGATACCTTTTAATTTAAAATCATCGATGGTTAGTTTATCTGAAGTAACTACTTGGTATTTCTTATAAAGATGATTCAAAGTATCAATATTATATTGTGCTTTAATTGTACCCTTAGAGAAGATAATGACTTCATCACAAATATCATAGATATCTTTTACTGAGTTGGATGCCATGATAAGAATCACATCATTTTTACTTACATAATCTTTAACTAATGTTTTTAAATATTTCTTATAGATCATATCGATCCCATCAAAGAATTCATCTAGTAGGATGACTTTAAAATCTAATGAGAACATTATAATGAAATAAGCTAGTTTTTGTTGGCCTTTAGACATGGTAAAGAAAGGTTTATTTTCATTGTAGTCTAATCTTTTTAATAAGTCATTATAAGTAGATTGATCGATAATACATTCAAAATTATTAGCGATATACTTAATTAACATCTTTAAGTTAAAGCCGTTAAAGTAGTAGTTATCATCTAATAAAAAGACAGATCTAATGTAGTTTAAATTATCAAAGACCGTCTTGTTTTGATAAGTAATTGATCCTTCATTCACTTGAAAGATACCATTGATACATTTAAGTAATAATGAGGTATCGACATCATTCTCACTAATCAAACCATATATTTTATTTTCTAAAAAATCAACATTGATATTATCAAAGATAATCTTACGATCATCATAGTATGCTGCTGATTGTATTTTTAACATGATAACCCCACCTTTTACCTATTAATTCTATCATATATCGCTACTTTTTAAAAATATAAAAAATACCCAAACAATGTTTGGGTAATCATTTTAGTATTGAGATACCATGTGTGATAAACCATCTAAATGTTTAACCACACTTTGTGCCGCAATCGCACCATCATTTGTTGCGGTAACAACTTGTCTTAATGTCTTTTGAATCACATCACCAGCTGCATAGATTCCAGGAACACTTGTTTCCATTTCATCGTTAACCACAACGTATCCAGCTTCGTTAGTAACATTTAACTCAGATAAGAAGTTAGTCATAGGATCTAACCCAACAAATGGGAAGACCGCTTGTGTTTCAATCGTTGTTTGTTCTTTTGTATCGACATTCTCGATTAAGACACCTTCTACTTTATCTTTACCTAAGATTTCTAAAGGTACTACTTTAGTGATAATGTTGATGTTTGGATTAGCTTTAGCTTCTTCTACTACCTTAGCATCTGCTCTAAAAACATCTCTTCTTACTAAGATATTTACTTTAGTAGCAAACTTCGTTAAATAGATGGCTTCCTCTAATGCTGAGTTACCTCCACCAATAACAGTAATGATATTATCTTTATATAAGGCACCATCACATACTGCACAGTATGATACACCCTTATTTAATAATTCTGTTTCACCAGGAATACCAATTTTTCTTTCAACAGTTCCTGTTGCGATTAGAACAGCTTTACCATAGTAAACAACACCGTTATGCATTGTAATTTCTTTGATGTCACCATCAACACTTACACGGTTAACCATTCCTGTTTTTAAATCAGCTTTTAAAGACATCGCATGATCAAACATTTGGAAAGCTAAATCAGGTCCACTTGATGTTTTAACACCAGGCCAGTTCTCAATATGAGCTGTCTTTGTTAATTTACCACCAGGAGAATCTCCTTCAATCATTAAGACATCTAAGTTTGCTCTTCTCGCATAAATCGCTGCAGTTAGACCCGCAGGTCCAGCACCGATAATTACTAAATCATATATTTTTTTCTCTTCCATTTATTTTCCCTCTATTTTCTGTAATGTGTTTTGTTGGTTTTTATTAAAGATAAACCACAAGATAATACTTGCGACTATCATAACAAGCGATACCATTTGGGCAGTTCTTAAACCACCGATCATTAATGAATCAGCACGTAATCCCTCAATGAAGAATCGACCTACTGAGTATAATATTAAATACAATAAGGCACTTTGTCCAACCTTAAGCTTTACAAGTTTTATCAATAATCTAATGATGATAAAAGCGATAATACACCAGATTGATTCATATAAAAAGGTTGGTTGACGATAAGCACCATTGATAAACATGTGATCAATCACAAATGATGGAATCATCTGACTTCTTAGTTCTTGATAAGTAACCACATTACCATAAGCTTCTTGGTTAAAGAAGTTACCCCATCTACCTATTGCCTGGGCAATTAAAACATAAGGTAGGATTGAATCACAGGCATCTAGAAAATTTATTCCCTTCTTTTTAAAGAAGTAATAGGCATAAGCAATACCTAACATTAAACCACCTTGTATCGCAAGTCCACCTTGCCAGATCGCAATGATTTGTCCTGGATGTTGGATGTAATAACCTAAATTAAATAAGACATACCATATTCTAGCTCCTATAATACCAACGATTAAACAGTTGATATAAAAGTCCGCAAGGACATTACCAGGTAGTCCCTTTTTAATCCATTCTCTTCTCGCTAACAAGAATGAGACGAAGGCTCCTAGTAATATACATAAGGCATAGTATGATATATTCAATGGTCCTATACTAAAACTATTGTTCATCTTTATGACTCACCACTTTCTTAATTCGTTTATTAAACTTCTCTCTCGGCAACATGACTACCGCATCACAACCTAGACATCGTAATTTTATATCGGCACCCATTCTAATAATTTCCCATTCCTTTGACTTTTTACAAGGATGGTCTTTTTTCATTTGAATGATATCTCCTAGTTTAAACTCCATCTAACTCACTCCTAAATTCGATTGTTGGATCTAGAACAACCAAGCTATCAATGGCACGGTTATTTATAATATAACGATTATGTGAAGCATCAATCAATACCACATATCTTGAAGTAACTTCCGTTACCTTACCAACGTAGTTGTTTATTTTAACACGGTCTCCTATTTCAAAAGGTGCATCAAAGACGATAAAGAAACCATTGGTTAAGTCTTGGATAAGTGATGAAAAAGCAGAGGTTACCATAATCCCTAGAAAACCGGCAGAGGTTAAGAAGGTGATAATTGATACACCGTTTACTACTAAGATCACAAAGAACGCAAAGATATAGGTTAAATACTTCAACAAGGCCGCAATCACATCCGTATATGACTTAAGGGTACGACTTGATGCGACTTTGTGTTTGTCTTTGGCAAATAGAATAACTAATCGCTTAACTAAGACTTTTTCAAAGCGTGTTAAGATATAAGTAATAATCACAATTGATAATGATATCACGAATTCATAGCTATCTAGTAAACCATGAAAATCTAATGAAAATGGATTCACAATATTAAAGTTAGTCACTTCTATTCCCCCTTACAAAACTTATATATAATCATAACAAAAAAAAGCTGCTTATGACAACTTTTTTTGAACATTTCATCAATTAATTTCTTTCTTTACGAATTAAACTTAAAGAGACTGTATCAGTCCCTGTATGAATACCAACTGAATCATTTAAGGCAAAGTGTTTAAACTCGACATTGCCTGCTTTTTCTAGAAGTACTTCCTCACATAACATGGCATTTTTTATAATACCGTAATGTCCGATATAAAAGGTATATTCATCAACATCGATGTTCTCGATACTTTTATCTACCATTGTTTCTATCGCTTTTTTAATCGATCTAACTTTACCGATTAAAGAAATCTTACCATTGTTTGATTTATCGAAACAAACAACCTCTTTGACATCCAAGATATTCTTTATAATATTAGGATTAATTCGATGGGCGTTTGTATTGTTAAAGCCATTTAAATCATTGATTATAAAATAAGTCGATGACACATTCAACATGTGTTGGACTGAATTTTGAATCTCTAGTAAAGAACGACCACTTTTCACTTGTTCTTTGAACATCTTAATGGCTGCGATTTGTGACATACCAACATCTTTAGATTCTAATTGTATAATCGTAATCTTGTGATCTAATCCTTGTTTATAAACGATGTTTTGTAGGTTAGATAAGGCAGAGCCTACTAAACATGTTACTAAGACATCGTAACCATCAGCGATAATCTTCTTTAATAAGTTATCTACTTCTACCCTTGTAGGAAGAATAACTTTTAAATCTTTAGATTTTATAAGTGTTTGGTATAGCTTGTCTTGGTGAATATCAAGATTGGTTGCAGTTAAAAAACAATTACCATCTAACATGATATTGATTGGTAAGTAGTATAAAGAATCACATTCATTTAAAGAATCATCTTTACTTAAACATGAGGTACTATCTAATAAGTAAGCTATTTTCATCCAACCACTCCTAACGAATAATATTATACTTAAAATTTAAAAATATGGCTTGTACATTCAAGTGATATTCACATAAGAACCCTAACTTTTACATATATTGATAGGTAATTAGGTCTTATTTATGATATAATCATCAAGCAAAGGAGGGGACTTATGAAAAAAAATATTATTGCTTATTCAATTATATCTTTATTAACTTTAATTTATTTGACAGTCTTTTCTTCTCATTTCTTATGGTTTACTAACCTACCTATTAGAACCTTTAATATCGTATCTTCTATACTGGTATTTGGTTATTTAGATATTTGTTACAAGTTATATTTTCTTAAGTATCAATTGAAACCGATAGAAACACTCTTTATTATATTGGTTTATGTTTCATTGATGGTATACCTTTTATTCTTTAAGAATATCGTTCCTATTAATGCAGCAACACTAGATTTAGTACCACTGTTCTTTGATGCTCCATCTACTGAACAATTAATCATTATGATGGGTAATATCGCTTTGTTTACACCAATTGGTTATTTCTATAGTCGTACGAAGTTCTCTTTATCTTTTATCTTTATTATTGCTTTATCTTTTATAATAGAGGGATCTCAATACTTCTTTAGAGTGGGAGTCTTTGATTTATCAGATGTTCTATTATATGTTGTAGGTTTCTATATCGGCTTTGCTTATCAAAGAATTACTGGTCCATTATCTAGAAAATATAATAATGCTTCTTATGATATCTCATTGACCTTTTCATTAGTTATGGCTATTGCCTTAATTACATTCATCATTAATACCATATATTTTAAATAAAGAAAGACGATCAAATTTGATCGCCTTTTTTATCGTATGCTAGGGTAATTGTTTTAATTAAATCACCTGTTTTATTGTATGCATAAGTATCGATTGTTTTATAGGTACCACATGAATGGAAGGCTACTTCCTTCTTAGTTGCACCTGTTTGTAGTTTACCTTCTTTATTAAATGAAATCTCAATAACTTTAGAGTTTACTCCCTTAGTATTACGCTTTACATTTAACTCTTTATGTTGTTTGAACTCTTTAGTTACAGGACATAGTCTTTGAATACTTTGTGATTGTGTTTTCCATGACCATTTATCATTGACTACTCCAAAATTAGAATAGACATTTCTAGACATCTCATGACCAATACCATGGACTCTTTCTGTTTCTTGTAGGATAACTTGTCCTTCTTGGTTGTACTTGATCAATTGTTTCGTTATAGGTACTTTAGCGACATTATAATTAATAATCGTCCTTTCTTTTAACTGTCCATTACGATATCTTTTAACGATATCTTCTACTGATTTAATTTCGTTATATTTTAGTTTTACTTGTGTAGTTGGACATAGGTCGACTTTATTAATAATAGACGCACAAGCTGTTAATACGTAAGTGTATTTAACATTGCCAATTTGTAGGCTTTTAAATAATGTATTCATAATTGTGCTCCTTTTAGTTTTCTTGTTTAATTTTATGTGTTATTTGTTAGTCTTATTGTAAACTAAAATGTAAACAATTACATACAATATTATAATTTATTTTAACCATACCTTAACAAAAAAGAAGAACTAATAGAGCTCTTCTAATTTTGATATGTGCCATAAATATAAAGATACCAGTGAGGCATAGTCTTTGTAGATAGAAACATGTTTATTAAATAATGCCTTATCTAAGCTAGAATATCCATATAGTTTCTTCATGCCTTCCCTGATCATTAAATCGTTGTATGAGATGACGTTATCCCTTCTAAACGAAAACAACAGTAACATTTCTACTGTCCATATACCTACACCAGGTAATGTAATTAATTCTTTGATTATTTCTTCATTAGAGAGTTTTTTTAATTTATTAAAATCAATCTCTTTATTTACTACCCTCTCACATAAGGTAAGAATGTAGTCAGTCTTACGATAAGAGATACCAATATTTTTTAAGTCTTCTCTACCTAACTTTAATAGATTACTTGGAGTAATAGTTCCTACTTTATCAATCAATCTAGTATAGATTGTATCTGCAGCTTTAGTAGATATCTGTTGAGATAGAATACTTGATACTAAAGCAGTGAATGGATCTTCTATACCAGATCTTTCGATAATACCAATAGCTACCATTTGTCTATATAATACTTTATCTACCTTCTTAAAATAATCGAATGCTTGTTTATTATCAGTTGATAAGATCATTTTGACTAGCCACAAACAAGATACCTGATAAGGTAAAGTTATCTACTTTCTTAGCGATAGAAGAATGTTTCTTATAATCTAGTAATAAACTTCTAATACCATGATAGGTTTCATAGTTAGGTGTTGATGTATAAGAGATATCACTATCAAAGATAGTTAGGATTCTTTTAATGGTAGTAGGTTTTATAAAGACTTCATCATAAGGATGAAAGACCACAAGTAAATAAGTAATTAAAGGCCATTTACATGGGTTAGAATTCTTTTCTTTTTTCTTTAATGATAGAGTATAAACAAAGTTATTAAATGTTTCTTCGTTATTATTAGTAATCACTTCGTATAAAGATTTTAAGAATAGAGGTCTTACTTTATAATCAGATAGATAGTTTTTAAAGGCGACCTTTTCAAATACTGAGATGATCGTAGACATAGTGACTAACTTAGTAATAAAGTCACAACAATAATTAATCGAATAAGAGTTTTCTTCTAGTAGTTCTTCTAAATCTAGAGTTTGTGCTTTCTCACTTGCTTGATAGTTTTTAATATGACGATTGCCCTTGTTAGAGAATTCTTCATCCTTTATTCCATCACTGTAATGTAATAGGAATAAATCATCTATATAATGCTTATTCATTAGATTCAGACATTAAGTAGTTATAGAAAGATAAGTTATCTAGATTCATTGTAGAGACTCTTTGTATTTTTAGATTAGATAGTTTTTGACTAATAATCTTATAGTTAGTATAGTCGATATAATCACTATCTACGATTAATCGATTAAAGAATTCTTCTTCTACTATGAAGTCTCTATTAAGATAGAAACATCCTAAAAAGACAGTATGAATAAACCATTTGTTTAAATCTAGATCATGGTCACTAGCATAGCGATTAACAACCATTTTTAATGTTTCAAAGCTACTATCATTACAGTTAAGTAGGACTTCTTTTAAAGCTAATAGATAATTAAAACGATAGTTAGTATCCATTAGTAGATTGATTAAAGCTTGTTTAGAAGCTTTATCATCACCCTTTATTTCATTTAAGATTAAGATTAATAAAGAGGTGTTATCTTCTATTGATTTATTATTATCTAAAGATTGTATCTTTATCTTAGTAACATATTCTAATACTTTAGGTACATTGATATTATTCATTGATTTCACCTACTATGTATGATTGGTATCTAGATGCTTCTTCTGGTGTTAAATCTACTTTAAGTAATACCCCGTTCTCTGAATCATCCATTTCAATTAAGTTAACGTTCTTTACAAAGTAATCTAAATCTTTATAGTCACTGTATGGTATTAATAATTGGTATTGTTTATTGTTAGGATATAACTCTTTTTGAATGACATCTTTTAAAAATTCAATACATGCTTCATCCTTAGCACACATTGTGACAATATTATCTTCAAAGGTAGGATACTTTGCTTTCTTAACTTCATCTGCCTTATTGTAGATATATATCATAGGTGTGTTTTCACTTACACCGATTTCTCTTAGTGTATTATTCGTTACTTTGATATGTTGCTTGTAGTGATCGTTAGAGTAATCGACTACATGTAACAATAAATCTGCTTCAATAGCTTCTTCTAGTGTCGTTTTAAATGAGTTAACTAATGAATGTGGTAACTTCTCTATAAATCCAACCGTATCACTTAATAGTATCTCTCGATTGTTAGGTAGATATAACTTACGTACTGAAGTAGCTAAAGTCGCAAACAACATGTCTTTTTCAAAGACTTTTTTTGTTTCATCTTCGGCGATTAATCGATTCATTATCGTAGACTTACCAGCATTGGTGTAACCAACTAAAGATACTAAAAACTTATCGGTATTAACACGTTGTTTTCTTTGTTCAAAGCGAGCAGTACCTGCTTGTTCTACCTCTGCTTTTAAGGCATGGATTCTTTGTTTGATGACTCTCCTGTCCACATCAATCTTCTTTTCACCAGAACCCCTATTGTTTGTACCTCCACCTTTTTGTTGATCAAAGCCTTCATCTGAATTAACTAGATGGGCTAAATCATGTTGCAGTAGGGCTATTTGTACTTGTAACTTAGCTTCTCTTGTTTTAGCTCTATCTGAGAAGATATCTAGTATAAGTAGTGTACGATCCTTTATTAAGACATCCTCTCTTTCAATTAGAGCTTGAATGTTTCTTATTTGTGATGGACTTAGTTCATCATTAGCAATCAATAAATTTAAAGATTTATCCTTATTAAACATGTCCGCAATCTCTTCAATCTTACCTGAACCAAAGTAGGTCGCATTGTTTGGTTTTTGTAGGTTTTGAGTGATGATTTCTCTTGTGACAATATTATTTGCTTTAGCTAGATTTCTCAATTCTAACATTGATTCATTTAATTGTTTAGGTAGCGTACCTACACCAATTAATACCGCATTATTTTCCATATATAATTCCTCCTGTCATTTACACTTTTCTAAAACATTATAGCACGCATCAATAAAAAAAGCCTTTATTTAAGGCTTTCATCATCATCATCAGATGGATTCTTTATTTCTTTATCTTTTAACTTCTTTTCTTTTTCTTTATGAAGCATGTTGTAGATAAAGTTACTACGTGCATCGTAAGGTTTATGTTTATCTAAGAAACCATCATCTTCATCTTTAAAGATATCGATAACTGTTTGGTTATGACCATCTTCACTACTTAATGTATGACCATTTAAATTACTTTGATGGTAGTCTCCCATAAAAGTACCTGTGACATTATCTAGATTGGTATTAGCTATTGGACTTTTACTATAACGATACGCCCAGAAATGTAGGATTAGACTTGTAAAGAAGACCATTATGATTACCCAAGAACCAGTAATTGACATTAATAACCATAGTGGTATTGTCATGACTCCCGCAATTAAGTAGCCCCATGTTTTATTAAAGAATAGTCCTAATACATCAAAGATAAAGATCATAGCGACATAGAACATCATTCCAAATAGTAATCTTTCTGTTAGTTGGATAAAGGTATCCATTGTGATATTAAGACTCTCTAATGAAACATTCATAGCAGCTAGTTGGTTTAGTAAAGCTTCTTGGTATTGTGGTGTTTGTATACTATGACGATACTGTGTTAACCCTATTAATAAGAAGATACAAATTATCATTGATATCAATGTTGCGATCGCACCATATATATTTTTTATTTTAACCATATAATCCCTCCAGTGTTTTTATTATAACACATAAGAAAAACACAAGATAATAATATCTCATGTTTAAACAATTATTTAATCCAAGATTCATCTGCGGGATTATCTCTAAAAGCTTTAATTTTAGAGATATCGCTTGCTTGAATAAAGTTTTCTTTAGCTGCTACATCTAATAATGCATCTAAATTAGTTAAGGTCGATAGTTTAATGTTTTCAAAGTTTGATGTTGCTTTAGACATACCGTAAGTAAAGATTGCGGCTACTCCTAGTACATTAAAACCATTGTCTTTTAAGATGTCGACACATTTGATTGATGAACCACCAGTAGAGATAAGATCTTCTATTACCACAACCTTAGATCCTTCTTTAATGTATCCTTCAATTAAGTTTTGTCTACCATGTTCTTTAGCAGATCCTCTAACATAAGCCATTGGTAAATCCATCAGATGGGCAATGATAGCCGCATGTCCAATACCTGCGGTTGCGGTACCGACAATCACATCAACATCACTAAACTCTTGTTTAATTAATTCCACAAATGAATTTTCAATAATGGTTCTAGCTCTTGGATAAGATAGAGTAATACGGTTATCACAATAAATTGGTGATTTAATACCAGATGCCCAAGTAAATGGATCACTTGGTTTTAAAAATACCGCTTTAATATCCAATAATAGTTTTGCGATTTCTTGTTCCATGCTTATACCTCAAATTCTTTCTTAATTTGTTCGTAGACCTCTCTAGGATTATCTGCTTTAGTAATTGGTCTTCCTACTACAATATAATCACAGGTTAAGTCTTTTGCATTAGATGGGGTTGTGATTCTTACTTGATCATCACTTTGTTTAGCACTCGGTCTAATACCAGGACAAATTGTTTTAAAGTCATATCCTAATTTGTCATGAATTAACTTGGCTTCTAATGGTGAACATACCACACCATCCATCCCTGCATCTTTAGTATTCTTAGCATATTGTAAAACAACTTCTTCCATAGGTCTATCAATTAGTAATTCTTTTTCTAAGACCTCTTGTGAGGTTGAGGTTAATTGGGTTACCGCAATAACGATTGTATCCTTACCTTTGAAGGCTTCTTTAGCCACTCTCATCATTTCGACACCACCAGCTGCATGGACATTGACCATATCAATATCGTATCTAGCTAGTACCTGCATGGCTTGAGATACCGTGTTAGGAATATCATGTAGTTTTAAATCAAGGAATACTTTATGGCCTCTATCTTTTAATTCTTTTAATAAAGAAGCACCTTCACTGTAGTATAGTTGCATCCCTACTTTAGCGAATACTGGTTGTCCAATTTTATCTAATAAGGTGAATACTTCTTCTTTGGTATCTAAATCCATAGCGATAATAATTTCTCTACTCATGAAAGCTACCTCCTATTATATCGTTTAAATCTGTAATGTTTAATTCTTCCATTACCCTTGGTAAGTCATTGATTATCTTTTGACAAGCGTAAGGGTCTACTAGGTTTTCACTACCTACTTGTACCGCACTAGCACCAGCTAGTAAAAACTCTATCACATCGTAAGCGTTGGCTACACCACCACAACCTATAATTGGTAGATCAACTTGTTGGGCTACTTGGTAGACCATTCTCAAGGCTACCGGTTTAATGGCTGGTCCTGAGAAACCACCCATTTTAGTTGCGATGACTGGTTTTTTCGTATGTAGATCTATTCTCATACCAAGTAATGTATTTATCATAACTAGACCATCCGCTCCGGCAGCTTGGGCTGCTTTCGCAAGCGAGACAATGTCTGTGACATTAGGGCTCAACTTTACATAGACAGGTTTTGTGGTTTCAACTTTAACCGCCTTTACCACATTACTTAACATGTCACAATCAACACCGAAGGCGATACCACCTTCTTTGACATTAGGACAAGAGACATTTAGTTCTAATATCCCTACCATGTCTTCTAAATCAAATGCTTTAGCTACTGCCACATAGTCTTCTAAAGTAGAACCACATACGTTAGCTATTACCTTCTTATTGAAGTGTTGTTTTAATTTAGGTAGTTCTTCACTAATGACTTTATCAACACCTGGGTTTTGTAGGCCTATAGCATTGATCATACCCATCGGTGTTTCCGCGATACGTGGTAATGGATTACCATGTCTTGGTTCTAGGGTTGTTCCTTTTAATGAGATAGAACCTAGAATATTTAAGTCATAAAATGGGGTGAATTCTAATCCAAATCCATAAGTACCAGAAGCAGGAATAATTGGGTTATCTAAATCTAAGCCATTAATTTTAATTTTAGTATTCATATAAATCTATCTCTCCTAACTTAAAGACTGGTCCATCTAGACAGATTCTTTTAGATTCATTAGCTTTAGTCTTACAAGTACATCCCATACAAGCACCAAAGCCACAACCCATTCTTTCTTCAATAGATATTTGTCCATCTACTTTGATATAGTCTTGTAATGCCCTTAACATAGGCATAGGACCACAAGCATAGATATAGTCATAATCTAGTTGTTTCTTAGATTCTAAATCTTTTATATACTCAACAACGTTACCTACAAACTGATCACTTTCTTGGATGGTACATACCAATGGCGAGTAATCTTGATAAGCGTGTTCTTCAATTGAATTAAAACCACACATTAAGGTTACTTGGTTATTAGTATCTAGTTGTTTCTTTAATTCTAGTAGTGGAGGAATACCGATTCCTCCCCCTACTAGTAATACTTTTTTATTTTCTACTAAGTCATAGCCATTACCTAAAGGTAGTAAGACATCTAAGTAGTCTCCTGCTAGGATAGAAGATAAATCTTTAGTACCTTGACCTTTCACTTTATAAATAATCTCAAATGAATGATCATGTACTAATGAGATAGAGATTGGTCTTCTTAAGTAATGGTTAGATAGTTTAATGTTCACAAACATACCTGGCTTTACATTGATAGATGCTTGTAGTTCCATTAAATAAGTATCTTTAGCGATTAAGTCATTTCTTAAAACTTTAAGTTTTAAGTCATCTATTTTAGATGTAGTCAATGTCAATCCCTCTTTCTAATAAGACACTTAATAAAACATTTGCGGTATCTAAAGAAGTAAAGGTATTTACGTTATTAATCGCAGCATTTGTTCTAATTGTATAACCATCACTATCACTAGATGAGTTAGTAGATGTCGTAGTATTAATGATATATTTAATATAACCATTTCTAATCCATTCAATGATTTCATTAGAACCTTCACTAATCTTATCTAATATTTTAGTATTAACTCCATTAGCTTGTAAGAACTTACCTGTACCACTAGTCGCAACAATGTTGAAGCCTAGATCATAGAAACCTTGAGCAATTGGTAATACTTCTTCTTTATCGTTATCTGCTACTGTAATAAAGACCGTACCATAATCAGTAATCTTCATTCCTGAAGCTTGTAAAGCTTTATATAGCGCCATATTAAGGTTATAGTCATAACCGATAGCCTCTCCAGTAGATTTCATTTCTGGTCCTAGATTGATATCTAATCCCGCAATCTTACTGAATGAGAAAGTCGGTGTTTTAACCCAGTATTTATTTGTGGTAATAGGTAGTAAATCTGTCCAAATAGAGATATCTTTTAACTTAGCGCCTAAGATTACTTTAGTCGCAAGTTTAGACATATTCACATCTGTTACTTTAGAGATGAATGGAATAGAACGAGAGGCTCTAGGGTTAACTTCAATGATATATACATCATCGTTATCATCTACGATAAATTGGATATTGTATAGACCAACAATGTTTAAAGCTAATCCAATTTCTTTAGTAATTGATACAATCTTATCAATGACTTCTTGATCTAGTGAGAAGGTAGGATATACCGAGATAGAATCTCCTGAATGGACACCTGTCTTTTCAATATGTTCCATAATACCTGGAATTAAAACATTCTCCCCATCACATACCGCATCTAATTCAATCTCTTTACCTCTGATATACTTATCAATTAAGATTGGTTTCTCTTGAGAGATCGTTGTTACGTTATTTAAATAATCCGTTAAATCACTTTCATTGTAGACGATTCTCATCGCTTGACCACCTAGTACAAACGATGGTCTAACTAATACAGGATATCCTAATTCATTGGCGATATTAACCCCATCTTCTACTTTTGAGATTGCTTGTCCTTTAGGTTGTTTGATATTTAACGAAGTTAAAATCTTTTCAAAGTTATCTCTATTCTCTGCATTATCAATGGCTTGTGTTGATGTACCTAAAATATTAACACCATTCTTAGCTAATGAATCTGCTAGGTTAATTGCGGTTTGTCCACCTAATTGAACAATGACACCTTCTGGTTTTTCTACATCGACGATATTTAAAACATCTTCAGTAGTTAAAGGTTCAAAGTATAACTTATCAGATACCGTATAATCAGTTGATACTGTCTCTGGATTGTTATTGATAACGATTGCTTGGTATCCTAGTTCTTTTAATGTTTTAATACAGTGTACTGTCGAGTAATCAAACTCTACCCCTTGACCGATACGGATAGGACCTGATCCTAAAACAATGATTGATTTCTTAGGATTTAAGATATTGGTATCTGCTTCATTATAAGTAGAATACATGTATGGTACAAACTCTTCTTGGTGACAAGCATCCACAAATTTATATGATGGTAAGATACCATTCTCTTTTCTAAAGTTTCTAATTTCACTTTCATCTTTATTTAATACCTTAGCGATAATACGATCACCAATACCAACTTCCTTAGCATTCTTAATCGCTTGTACATCTAAAGTTAAAGCTTTCTCTACATCGATAATATGTTTCATCTTTTCAATGAAGTATTGGGTAATAAATGTATTTTTAGAAATCTCTTCAACGCTTACACCTTCTCTTAGTAAATGACCGATAATAAAGACACGTTGATCATCTGGTGTTTTAATTCTTTCTAATAATGATTCTGTTGTTTCATTTGCTTTTGGTGTATATTCTAAATAATCATAATCATATTCTAATGAAGCTAATGATTTTAATAGAGCTTCTTCAAAGTTACAACCAATAGACATTACTTCTCCAGTAGCTTTCATTTGTGTTGATAATGTTTTGTTCGCATTCACAAACTTATCAAATGGGAACCTAGAAGCTTTGAATACTGTGTAATCTACTTTAGGTGCGATATCTGCGGTTGTATCATTAATCTTAATATCTTTTAAATCTAATCCTACCGCAAGCATTGTAGTGATACGTGCAATTGGATAAGAAGTAGCTTTAGAAGCTAATGCAGATGAACGAGATACCCTAGGGTTAACCTCGATAACATAGTATTCATTAGAGTTAGGATTCAATGCATATTGAACGTTACATCCACCTGAAATCTCTAATCCTTTGATAATTTTGATTGCTGAGTCTGCAAGCATTTTTAAAGTATCAGGTTTTAATGTTTGAGTAGGAGCTACTACCATAGAATCTCCTGTATGAACACCTACCGCATCGATATTCTCCATATCACAAACGACTAAGGCATGGTTAGATGAATCTCTAATTACCTCAAATTCAATCTCCATATACCCTAGTAATGATTTCTCTACTAAGACTTGTCTAGCAGGCGATAACTCTAAAGCAGTTTGTACAATGTTACGTGTATCTTCATCATTATATGCGAAGCCACCACCAGTACCACCTAGTGTAAAGGCTGGTCTTAATACAATAGGATAACCAATTTTATTAGCCATCTCTACCGCTTGATCAATACTTTCTGCAATTGCACTTTCAATAATTGGTTCATCTATTTCTAAACAGAACTCTCTAAATAATTGACGATCTTCTGCTTTATTAATTGAATCTAAAGAAGTTCCTAATACTTCAACTCCACACTCTTGTAGGACACCCTTCTTATCTAAAAGAACCGCCATATTTAAACCAGTTTGTCCACCTAATCCAGGGATTAAAGCATCTGGTCTTTCTTTACGAATAATCTTAGAGATATACTCTAAAGTGATTGGTTCCATGTATACTCTATCTGCCATGATCTTATCTGTCATAATAGTAGCTGGGTTAGGATTTACTAAGATAACCTCATAACCTAACTCTTTTAATGCGATACATGCTTGTGTTCCCGCATAATCAAACTCAGCAGCTTGTCCAATTACAATCGGTCCACTACCAATTACTAAAATCTTTTTTAAATCTTTTCTCTGTGCCATATTCTATCTCCTTACCAGTTATAAATTTTATCTTTAAAAATCGTTGTTTCTATCACACCATCTAACTCTCTATCTAAGTAGAAAGTATTGGTTGATTTAGACTTAATGTCTTCTTTTTTATAAGTAATCTTCTTATCTAAATCAATGATGTTTAAATAAGCAGGTTTACCTTCTTTTAATTCATTGTCTAAATTAAAGACAGTTCTTGGTGTATTAACCATTGCATTTAAGATGGTTTCTAACTCTACCTTACCTGTTTTTACTAGGTAGGTATTCAACAGTGAGAAGGCTAGTTCTAAACCGATGATACCAAAAGGTGCTCTTTCAATCGGTTGGTCCTTTTCTTTTTCACTATGTGGAGCATGATCAGTAACAATACAATCAATATCTCCAGCATTTAAGCCTGCTACTAAAGCATCCACATCTTTTCTTGTACGTAATGGTGGATTCATCTTATAGTTAGAATCGTTACTTACTATTTCCGTTTCATCTGAAATTAAATGATGAACAGTCACTTCACTTGTGACATTGATTCCTTCATCTTTAGCCTTCTTAATTAAATCGAATGACTCTTTAGTAGAGATATGACACACATGGTAATGATAAGGTAAATCCTTAATCTCACGACAGATGTTTAAATCTCTTTCAATCATTCCCCACTCTGATTTATTATTGATTCCCTTAATCCCAAGTTTTTGTGAGGTTTCACCTTCATTGATAGCACCCATGACATCACCAAGTTCTTCTTCATCTTCACAATGAGCTGATACCAAGTAACCATACTTACCTGCTTCAATCAAGATTTTCTTCATCATTTCACCATCTTGAATCCCTTTACCATCATCACTGAATCCAGCGATATCTAACTTAGCAATCGCATCGACATCGACTAGTTCTTTACCTAGTAATCTTAAAGTACAAGCTGAGAATGGCTTTACATTCATTAAAGCTTGTTCTTTAATATCTTGTAGGTGACTTTGTATAACTTCGACATTATCCAATATCGGATTGGTGTTTGCCATTTCGATAATATGAGAATATCCACCTTTTAAAGCTGCAGTAGATCCAGTAACGATATCTTCCTTATGTTCAAAGCCAGGACTTCTAAAATGGACATGTCCATCGATAAATGATGGTGTTACTAACTTGTTAGATGCATCAATTACCACATCAGCTTCTAAGTTATCACCAATCTCTTTAACAATACCATCTACTACTAAGATATCCTTAGTTACAAATTCTCTACCTAAATATACCTTACCTTTTTTAACAACATAACTACTTGTTGAGTTCATTGTATAATACCCCCATTCTTAAAAATAAACCGTTCTTCATTTGTGTAAAGATTCTTGATTTATCAGCCTCTACTATTTCATCTGCGATTTCAATACCACGATTGAACGGTGCAGGATGCATAATGATCGCATCATCTTTTAATAAATCATATCTTCTTTGATTTAAACCATAATGGTCTAAGTATTCTTCTTTTGAAAATTCAAAACTTTCTTGGTGTCTTTCAAACTGAATACGTAACATCATAACCACATCTACCTTTGGTAGGTATTCATCTAAATCCACAAAAAAAAGATCCTCTTCTTGAAATGGTGGTGGACCAGCTAGAAATACTTGATTACCTAACTTTTCCATTATCTTGATATTGGTATGAGCAACACGTGAATGTTTAATATCGCCAACAATTAAAATATTTAAATTGTCTAATCGTTTAAACTGTTCATATATCGTCAATAAATCCAATAAAGATTGCGTTGGATGATTGGAAACACCATCGCCACCATTTACAATAGGGACCTTAAAATTACTAAAAGATTCATAATACTTGTCAATTTGACTTCTAATGACTAAAACATCAGGTTCGATCGCTTCGAAAAACTTCACCGTGTCATAAAACGATTCATTTTTTTCTAAGGCAGAACCCTCAGTGTTAAAATTGATTGTTTGACAACCTAGCCTCTTAGCGGCCATGTCAAAAGAATAATGCGTTCTTGTACTTGGTTCAAAGAATAAATTACAAACAACTTTTTCTTGATTGAAATTAACTTTTTTACCATTTTTGAATTCTAATGCTAGTTCAAGTAATGATACAATATCTTCTTTTGAAAAAGCATCTAAATTATATAAGCTCATGCATGCACCTCCTATTTTTTTACAAAAAAAAATACCATCTTCGACTGGTATTTATCCTATCGTATATAAACGTATCCAGTCAGGTACTTTTATCGCCTTGAATATAATAGCACAACTTATTAATTAAAAACAAGTAGAAAAGAACATTTTTTTAATATAAATATTCTCTTAACATAATCTAGATAAATGACTTATATTCCAATAAAAAAATCTTATCTTCCTATAGAAAATAAGATTTATTTTATTACTTTAAATGTTTCTTCTTATAAGTATCATAATACTCTTCTAGAAGGTTATTAATTTGTTTACCGATTAGTTCGTAGTACTCAGTTGGTAAGTTAGCTTGAGAGACTCTTAGGTTACCTTCACTTGTACCAAATCCAACACCATCCATCAAGACAACACCATTTTGTTTAGCTAATGAAATTAAGAAGTCTAAACGATTAAAGTTTTTAACTAAGTAATCACTAAATTCTTGGTCATACTTCGCAGCAGCAAGTTCATAAATATTAATGATTGAATAATACTTAGCGTTCTCTTTAGATTCATCAGGTTGTATACCTAATGCTTCATGTAGGTCTTCATAACGTGTATTCACGATATCATCACACGCTTCAAAGTATGGATCTTTACCTTCATGGACTAAGTGACTTAATGAGAACAAGGCTTCCATAATTTGTTGAGGTGTCGATAAACCTGCGGTATGGTATAAACCAACACTTCTAGAATCCGCTACAATTCTTTCCATAAATGATAGTTTATCTACTTCATTGGTGACTATCTTATAACGATTGTTTAATTCAGCTTTTGTCTTTTCATCAAAATTAGAAATTAAACGATCAAAGATATTATTTTTATGTAAGGCGATTAATCCTACACGCCAACCAGTAGCACCAAATAATTTAGAGTATGAATATACTAGGATGGTATTTTCTGGTACAACTGAATAGACCGTTTGAAAGTCCTCAACAAATGTCCCATATACATCATCTGTTAAGACAATTAAATCTGGATTAACTGCCACTACTTCTTTTATTTTTTGTAGGGCATCTTGATTTAAAGCTTTAGATGCGGGATTAGATGGGTTAACCACAAAGAAGGCTTTTATCTGTGGATCTTTTAATTTATCTAGTTCATCTAATGAGATATCCCAATTATCTTTTTCATCTGACTCGACAAACACTTCTACTAAGTCAAACTCGGCTAGTTCTGGTATTTGTAGATATGGTGTAAAGATAGGTGTATTAATTGCGATCTTATCACCTGCTTTAATCAGGTTGTTTCTTTTTAAAGAATTAAAGATATATACCATAGCAGCTGTTCCACCTTCAGTTGGAAAAACCAAGGTATCTTTTTCTAAGTCTACCCCATTATATAGGGTCTCTTGAAGGTAACGATTCAAGATAACTTCTGTATTAACTAAAGCTCTTGATGGTACTGGATAGTTATTACCTATTGCACCATCAATAAATTCTTTAATAACTTCATCGGTTTTTAAATCGAGTTTATCTTTACAATAGACTAAAGCATCTTTAATGAACTGATCGGTATCATTGTTTCCTAAGAAGTTATTTAATCGATCTTCAACACCTCTAATCTTAGTATAACCAGCTAAGTCAGCCATATTTATAGTACGTTGTGATTCTTTAATACCAAACTCAACAATACGGTTAAAAGCTAATCTAGCTTTAGTATTAATCCAATTAGGATTACCCCTACCCGCATTTAAGAATATATTATTATCCAAGTTTTCTTGGGCTAATTCAATCATTTCAAATGAAATTTCGAAAGCACCAAGTTCATTTAATTTATTTTTATCAATTTTTGTATGATCCATAGATATTCCTACTTTCCTATTTATAAAATAAAAATACCATATTGTCTACATATAGTAAAACAATAGGGTAATTTTTTATAGTATTTATAAGATTCTAGATATCACAAGTCATTTCAAAATCTTGATCTAAAACCACAACATTAAATTTATAAATCTGACGATTGTTTACTGTCTTGGTATAAACCTCAACAAACATTCTTTGGTCATCACCAACATTTAAACGATCTTTAATTGTTTGTGTATTAAAGAATGAATTGTTTACTGAGACATAATCAAAGTATTGGTTTCTACTACGATTAACTAATCGAGGATTGTTTCTTGTATAACCAAAATGATCTTGTCTTAAATTGTTACAGTTATCTAATCCTAAAGCAACACAAAATCTTAAAGAAGCTTCTAAATCAATCGACCAATTCTCATTCTCCTGGTTATCAAAACAATCATCTACTAATTCGTTAGCTGTTCCTTTATTTTTAGATGCATTAGTTATAGCTAATGAAACATCATTCATATTTTCAAACTCACTAGTGAATGTTAGTTGGAGGATATCTAGATTATGTCTAATATTATCTAAACTTTCAAAATCAAACATTAAGTTTTTTTCAAAGTTATCAATAATATAAGAGGTATCTGATATCAATTGACTAATCAATAATTGATTGTCTTGTGAAAAGTTAGTCGTAGACATTCTTTCATATAAAGAGAATTCATTTTGGTATTGTTCAAACCTTTGTGCAATGTTCGCAAACACTTGGGTATGTAGGCTACGATACATAGTTGATAGATTATCTCTAGAGATGTTACGAGCTATAACGATATTACCATCGTTATTAGATAATCCTTCTATTTCATCAAACCTTACATAGTCTTGGTATTCTTGTGTGAACTGCATAATTGATGCACGATAGTTAGAACGACTAATATTTTCTAAAGCTAGATAGTAGAAGCCTACTAAAATTGAAGCAACGACTAATACTGTTAAATAATATTTTTTATTGTTTAATTGTTTCAAACTTCTACCTCCTTTAAAAAAAAGAGACGAATCTCTTTTTTAGATACTTTCTTCAAATAATTTCTTTTGGTCTTGAACGAATTGTTCGTTAGATAATGATACTTTTTCAGTCTCATCATTCATTTCAGTAACCACTACTTCTAAACGATCATTGATTCTTAAAGTAGGTTTAACTTTAGAGAAATCATGAATATCTTCATTGATAATGTTCGTATAGAAATTATCCATAATCATAACTCTAATACCACCTTCAGTGATACGTTTAACTAATACAGAAATCACATCACCTACTGCGATTTTTTCTTTTAATGCTTCATAAGGTGATGGTAATAAACGTTTGATTGATAATCCAATTTTTTTATTGTCTTCATCAATTTTAATAACCTTAACTTCAATCTCTTGTCCAGGCTCATACCCTTCTAATGATTTCGTATGCTCATAAGACACTTCTGAAATATGAACTAACCCATCAACATTAGGGAATAACTCAACAAAGATTCCATAATCTACAATACGAGAGATTTTACCTTTAACGATATCTCCAACTTTTAAATCAGTTACTTGTTCAAATGGATGAGTCGTTAACGCTTTAATCGATCCTTTTAAAGATACGTTACGCTCTTGTACTTCAGTAATTAAAACATCAAAAGCATCTCCAACATTAACTGGTGCGTTGTTTACATGAGAGATTTCAGTTCTAGGAACGAAACATTTAATCCCATCTACATCTAAGATTAATCCAGGATTAATCACTTCTGTAACCACACCTTTTACCGTATCATCAACATGGTATTTCTCTAAGAAAGTCGCTCTTTGAGCTTCTTGTTCTTTAGCGATTAAATCACGACGGTTTAATTCGAAATCTTCAAAACCTCTACGTGATTTCTCAACTACTAAGAAGTTATATTCATTACCAATATATGGTGTACCATCTTTAATAAATTTAGTATCCATGTTTCTTACATAAACACTACCACGTACATTGTCACCTAAATCAACAATGAAACGATTGTTTCTATAATCAATAACCTTACCAGTTACCGGTTCTTGTGTTTGTACTTTCTCTTCTAATTCCTCAGTGTGTTTTCTTCTAACAACACCCTTCATTGATACATAGATATCATCTTTTACATAGTATGCAGCGATAACATCAACAACATCTCCAACTTTTAGTTCAGAAATAGCTTCTTCCTTATTTAGAATCGCATCAATACCAATTCCAATATCCACTAGGTAGTAATTATTATCTACGCCAACTACCTCACCGCTATAAATTTGACCTACAACATTTTTCATTTCTCATTCTCCTTAAATTAAACATAAGTGTTATGTATAAATACACTTCTAAAATATTATACCATAAATTTTGTAAACTTCACTAATTTTGTTGTGTCTTTTTCTAATCTTTTTTTAGACTTATTTTAGGCATTTTATAGGTGAATATGCTATAATTCTAAGGATATGGAGTGATATTATGAAGTTAGTTTTAGACTATGATTTAGATAAATTTGATGACTATGTAAAAAACCATCCTTTTGGATCAATACTACAAACATCCGCTTGGGCTAAGGTAAAGGCTAGTGACTGGCAACCACATTTCTTGACATTTCTAGAAGATGATAAGATTGTGGCTACCGCTTTATTGTTACAAAGAAATACCGCTAAGTTAACATCATTGTTTTATTGTTCAAGAGGTTTTGTCTTAGATTATAATAAGGAGATTGTTTTAAAAGAAGTCATTGCTTTAACAAAAGAATACGTTAAATCAAAACATGGTTTCCTTTTAAGATTCGATCCTGAAATACCTTTAAAAGTTACCGATACTAAAGATGATCAATTAATTACCGATAATCAAAAGTACTACGATATGATTTCTAAACATGCGAAATCTACTGGATTATCTTTAGATATGTCATCTACTTTTCAACCTAGATTTCAGATGGTTGTGAATTTAAAAGATAATGTCGATGTCCTATCTTTAGTTAAATCTAAGAAGAGAAGATTAGTGAAAGATACCTATTTACAACCTAGAGGCTTTGAGATAATCGAAGATACCTCTGTTAATGGGGTTAAAGAGTTTTCTAGATTATCTAAACTTACAGAGATTAGACAAAATGTTGCTTTACGTAATAAAGATTACTTTATGAATATGTATGAAGCTTTTAAAGATAAGAATGATATTAAGATATTCTTTGCCAAGTTAGATATTGATGTATTAATAGAATATACTAAGACATTAGAGAATTCTAATGATGAAGTGTTCCGTTTAGTACAGTTAAAGAATGAACATGGACAATATATCTATACCAATGGGATTATCTGTATATATGGTACCCCTATGGTACAAATGTTCTATGGCGCTAGTGATGAAGCATTCGCTAAGTATAAACCTGGTTATGGTCTACATTTTCATGGGATAAAAGATGCCCAAGACAACGGCTATGATTACTTTAATTTAGGTGGGGTTCAAGGAACTTTAGATGATGGTTTATCTCGTTTTAAATCAGAGTTTGGTCCTGAGTTATTTGAGTATGTTGGTGATTTTGATGTCATTATTAATCAACCATTCTACAATGCCTTTACTAAGGGATTACCTTTATTAAAAACTATTAAAAGAAAGATTAAACGCTAATGATAACATCGACATCTAATAACACCATTAAAGAGTATAAGAAGTTAAAACAAAAGAAGTATCGTGATCAAGTTCAATTGTTTATGATAGAAGGAGAACACTTAGTACAAGAAGCTATTAAACATAAAGCTTTAAATACTTTGATTACAACTGATGAAAGTATTATTGACTTTGATAATCGTATTCTAGTATCTAGTAATGTGTTTGAAGCATTATCTAACCAACAATCTTCTTCTGGTTTAATAGGGATATGTTCTTATTTAGATTGTAAGGTTGATACTGATAAAGATATCATTGCTTTAGATAATGTACAAGACCCTGGTAATGTAGGGACGATACTAAGAAATGCTTTAGCTTTTAATTATAAGAATATCTTAATATCTAATGATAGTGTTGATATTTATAATCCTAAATGTATTCAAGCAAGCCAAGGTTCTTTCTTTGATTTAAACATAGAAAGAGTTAATTTATTAGAAGTATTACCTGAGTTAAAGAAGAGTGATTATACCTTAATTGGTACTTCTTTATCTAAGGCCCAAGCCTTAACTAAAGATATTACTTTAACAAGTAAAAACATTATTACTTTTGGTAATGAAGGTTCTGGTATGAAAGAAGAGATATTAAACCTAATGGATATTAATTATTTTATTCCAATAAGTGGTATTGATTCATTAAATGTAGCATCAGCATCAGCTATTATGATGTACCAATTAAACAAAAAAGATTAGCCTGAGCTAATCTTTTTTTATAGATATTGTTCAAATACTTTGAATACTTTATCAATATTAATCTTAGATTCACTAGAGAAAGGAATGACTTTAGTATCATCTTCTATTTCTAGTGTTCTTTTTATTATCTCTAAATTCTTTTTACGATCGTTACGTTTAACCTTATCTTCTTTAGTTAAAATATAGGTTACTGGTATATTGTAGTATTTAAGAAAATCTGACATTAAGACATCATCTGTTGTTGGTTTATGTCTAAAATCAATCAACATGATCACTTCTTTTAAGTTTTCTCTATTTACAATATAATCTTCAATCATTTTACCGAATTCTTCTCTTTGTTTCTTAGAAACTTTAGCATAACCATATCCTGGTGCATCAACAATGTAGAATTGATCATTAATATCAAACCAGTTTAAGACTTGCGTCTTACCTGGTTTAGAGGATGTTTTAGCTAGTTTAGAGTTATTGAATACCGTATTGATAAAAGTAGATTTACCAACATTAGAACGACCACATAATAGAAATTCTGGTTTATCTGTTACTGGAAAGTTCTCTGAGTTGGTACCACCAATAACATAATTAGCACTAGTGATTTTCATTAGATTAAAACATGCTTAACCGCTTGGTCGACATTTTCAATCGGAACAATCGTTAATGCTTCTACAACTTCTTTTGGGATATCTTCGATATCTTTTTCATTCTCTTTAGGTATTAAGATCTTCTTTAAACCAGAACGAGCTGCGGCAATAGATTTTTCTTTTAATCCACCGATAGGTAAGACAATACCTCTTAAAGTAACCTCACCTGTCATACCAACATCTTTTCTTGCTTTACGGTTAGTAAAGGCAGAGATGATAGCACATGCCATTGTAACACCAGCAGATGGTCCATCTTTAGGTACTGCTCCTTCAGGAACATGGATATGAATATCACTTTCTTCAAAGACATCAATATTGATACCATACTTAGCAGCGTTAGCTTTAACATAAGTTAAGGCAATGGTTGCGGATTCTTTCATGACATCACCAAGTTGTCCTGTAATCACAATCTTACCTTTACCTTTATAGTGGGTAACTTCGATTGGAAGGATATCTCCACCTACTGAGGTATAAGCTAATCCAGTAACAACACCTACTTGGTCTTCTTTCTCTTTAGAAGAATAAGTAAATCTAGGTTTACCAATCTTCTCTTCTATAGTTTTGTTTGAGAACTTAATTGGTTCTCCATCTTTCATTAAAGAAACTACTTGTTTTCTAGCTAGCGAAGCAATCGTTCTTTCTAACTGTCTAACACCCGCTTCTTTAGTATAACGTTGAATTAAGAATAATAATGCTGGGTTAGATAATTTTAATTGAGTGTTTTTTAAACCATGTAACTCTGCTTGTTTCTCAACTAAATGTTCCTTTGCAATCATTACTTTTTCTTGTTCTGTATATGAAGATAACTCAATAATCTCAAGTCTATCTCTTAATTCATTAGGAATGTTTTCTAAGTAGTTTGCGGTCGCAATGAACATTACTTTAGATAAATCATAGTTTTCCTCTAAGTAGTGATCAGAGAACATAGAGTTTTGTTCTGGATCTAATACTTCTAACATAGCAGAAGATGGATCACCCTTATAATCAGATGACATTTTATCAATCTCATCTAATAAGAATACCGGATTTACAACACCCGCTTTTTTCATACCTTGAATGATACGACCTGGCATAGAACCTAGGTAAGTACGACGATGCCCTCTAATTTCAGACTCATCTTTAACCCCACCTAAAGACATCTTAACAAATTCACGATCTAATGAACGTGCAATACTTTTTGCGATAGATGTTTTACCTACACCTGGAGGACCAACTAAACAAATAATTGGTGATTTTAAAGATTGGGTATTTTTCATAACCGCCAGGTATTCTAAAATACGTTCTTTAACTTTTTCTAATCCATAGTGATCAGCATTTAAGATATCTTCTACTTTACCAATATCTTCTTGGTCTTGAGTCTCTTGATACCAAGGAACATTCATTACCCAATCAAGATACGTTCTAACAACATTAGCTTCACTTGAAGATGCGGGCATCGATTCATATTTCTTTAACTCATCATTTACTTTATCAATGACATGTTGTGGGAATGGTTCTTCTGCAAGTCTTTTTCTGATGACTTCAATCTCATCATCCTTATCAACCGCTTCACCTAGTTCTTCTTTAATTGCACGCATACGTTCTCTTAAATAGAACTCTTTCTGATTATCATTGATACGCTCTTGTACATTTTCATTGATAGAAGTTTCTAATTTAGAAATCTCCATCTCATTTCTAATTTCTTCAAGACATAACTCTAAACGTGTATTAACATCTAATGTCTCTAACATGTTTTGTTTTTTCTCGATAGAGATAGGAAATTGTTGTGCAGCAAGATCCGTTAATTTACCAGCAGCCTCATGATTGTTAAGTTGGTTCAAGAAGTCTTGTGGTATATTTGGTATCGCAGCAATTAAATCTTCCATCGCTTTTGTGATTTGTCTTAGTAATGCTTGTTCAGTTGTAGGATCTCCAATGATATCCTCTTTAACTTCAATATCCGCATTAAACATATCATCATCTTCAACGATTGATAATGCTTCAGCACGATTAAGACCTTCTAAAGAAACACGCATCGTGTTATCTTCACGTGTATTAACTAATCTGATACGACATAAGGTACCAAATTTATAGATATCATCAATTGTCGGAACATCAACATTTGGATCTATTTGCGTCGTTATAAATATATAATCATCATATTCTTCTTGCGCTTTATTAATCGCCGCTAAACTTTTTGGTCTTCCAACCTCTAAGTTAAAGGTATTACCTGGGAAAACAAACATTCCTCTAGTAATTACCATTGGGATATTTTTAAAGTTGCTTTTTTTATCAGCCATAAATTGACCTCCCTCATTTATAGAAATAAGACGTCTAGACGTCTTATTTAACTTCTATTTATTTTACGTTACTTTTAATAATTTCAGCAGCTTTTTGCAATTTTAACTCAAACTCTAAAGCTGTTGGATCTGGAATCATTTGTTTAATATTTTCAACTGGCATGTTGTACATAGCAGCTAATTTTCCAAACTCTTCTTCGATTTCATCCGCAGATACTTGAACATCTTCAACCTTAGCAATTTCTTCTAAAACTAAAGTGTATTTAATTTTATTGATTGCATCCGCTTGGAATTGTTCTAATACTTGTGGTTTTTCTTGTTGCGTCATTTGTAAGAACATTTCTTCGTTCATACCTTGCATTTGTAGTCTTTGCATGAATTGACCATACATTTGATCTGTTTCAGAATCAATCATAGCTTGAGGTACATCAATTTTAGTGTTAGCCACTACTTGATCTACTAAAGCATTAGTATAGTTCATTTCAGCTTCTTGTTGTTTTTGTTCTAATAAACGCTTAGAGATATCTTCTTTTAAAGATGCAACATCAGTAACACCCTCAATTCCGAATGATTGTACAAACTCATCATTTAATTCAGCTTCTTTAGGTGCTTTAACTTCGTTTACTTTAACTTTAAACACTACTGGTTGACCAGCTAAATCTGGTGCTTGGTACTCTTCTGGGAAAGTAACATTTACATCAAACTCATCTCCAGTATTTTTACCAACGATTTGTTCTTCGAATCCAGGAATGAATGATCCAGAACCGATTTCTAATGCGTAACCTTCACCTTTTCCACCTTCGAATGCAACACCATCTTTGAATCCTTCAAAATCGATAACTGCAGTATCTCCTAATTCAACTGGACGATCTACAACTTCTAAAGTATTGCTTTGAGCTAATAATCCATCAATTTGTTGTTGGATATCTTCTTCTTCAACTACTGCAGCTTCTTTATCCGCTGATAATCCTTTATATTCACCTAATGTAAATTCAGGTTTAACCGTTACGTTGAATACTACTTTTAATTCTTCATTTGTTAATTCTTTAACATCTAAAGTTGGTTGAGCAACTGGCCATACATCGCTAGTGTTTAATGCATGTGTATACATGTCGTTTAACATTGCATCTGCAGCAGCACTTAATACTTCAAACTCATTAAAATTTTCTTTAACAATATTTAATGGCGCTTTACCTTTTCTGAATCCTTTAGTTTCAAAGTTTTCACTTGCTTTTTTCCACTCAGATTCGATAGCAGCTTGCCATGCAACTTTATCTGCTTTTACTTCAATCTCAATGATTGAATTATCTTTTTTTGTAACATTTGTTTCCATTTATTAAAAATCCTCCTAAAATTAAATTCCTTGCTTATTATAATACAACAGTAATATTTTAGCAAACTTATATTGCGATTGCTAAATGATATACATTATTAGGACACTTTTATAAAGATATTCTAAATAAACTAATCATAAGACAAGGAATTTTATTTAATTAAATGTTTAATCTCTTTCAATCATTTCGATAGTTGATGACCCATCTCCAGCTTTTTTGATAAGTAATTGCTGACCAATTCTTTCTTTCATCGCATCAACGTGACTGATTACTCCTACCATTCGATTTTCACCGATAGATTCTAATACTTCAATTGCTTCATTTAGTGTTTCTGGATCTAATGTACCGAATCCTTCATCTATAAATAAAGCATCCATAATAGCCCCATTAGAAGTATTTTGTACTACTTCTGATAAAGATAATGCAATTGCTAATGCAGAAGTAAACTTCTCTCCACCAGATAATGTTTTAATACTTCTATTCTTACCAGCTACCATATCTAAAACATCAATATCAAGGCCCGTATTTTTAATACCAGTTGATCTAGAATCACCAATTAGGAATTTATATCTAGATCCAAAGAAGTTATTCATAAATCGAGTATTGGCATAATCTAGCACTCGGTTCAAATAATTTTGTAGAACATACGTTTCTAAATCGAACTTAGAGTTGTTTTTACCGCTTATAGTATTAAATAAATCAGCAACTTCTTTATACTCTACTAAAAATTCTTTTTGGTTATTCATAATATCTTCAATCTGTACAACTGTTTTCTCAGTTGATTCTTTTAAATTTTTAATACGTTCAAACTCTCTATTTTCAACATCATATTGTGTTTCTAATTTTGCTTTGTTTTCTTCTAAACTTGTAATGTCTGGTATTTGCTTATCTTTAAGTTGATTTTTAAATTCATTAATACGTTTTTCATAATTTACTTTATTTGCATCGTAAGTAGATATAAATGTAGTAACACTTGATAATTGCGACAAGTTCCCAATCCAAGTTACCAATTCATCTAAACTATTGGTTAAAGCATCACTTGAACTTAAGTATGCATCGATGCTTGCTTTATTAGTATCTTGGTTTTCTTTTGCTGTTGCAAGATTACCACTCTGTGTTTGGATAGTAGTTTCAACAGCACTAACACTTTGTCGTTTAACATCCCTATCTTTTCTTAGGCTTTCAAGCTCATCATTATATAGTTTAATTTTTGTATTTGCATCAGTAATTAATTGTTGGTATTCATCTTTTGTTTTTAATTCTTCAGTTAAATCCTTTTTGGTTTCTGCTAAACTGTTATTAGTTGCTTCAATTCTACCTGATACAGATGCTATTTCAGTTTCGTTTTCTGATTTATTTTTATTTTGTTTTTCAATATCACTTTCAATTCTTTTTAATTCTTCTATGTTTGCTTCATTCGTTTCTTTAACTTGTTGATGTTTCTCTTCACTAACCTTAATAAATTCTTCTAATTTAGTTTTATCATAATCGACTGGTAATTCTAAGTCAGAGTGTTTTCCTTTTAATTCTTCATAATCTTCTAAAATGCTTTGGTTCCACTCTTTGATATCTGAATTAGCCTTATCAATTAATTCTTTTCTATTTTTAATAGTAGTTTCGATACCCACTAAATCTGCATTTGCATTAGTAATATTTAGTGCTACTTGTTCTAACAGTTCAATAATATTTTTCAATTCATCATTATCTACCGGACCATGACCACTCGCAAATGGATGATGTGTAGATCCACATACCTGGCAAGGTTCACCTTCAACGAGTTCTTCTTGAAGTTGTAAAATCATTATTTCTTTTTGTTTCTTTTTTAATCCAGTTTCTTCACTTGTTAATGAAACAATCTGTTTTTTAACTCCTTCGATTTGTGCAGAAAATCCTTCAATATCTTTATTCGCTTTTATTATGGAGTTATTTGTTGTTTCAATATTAGAGATTCGCTCTTTAATCAAATCAATAAAGTGTTTTAACTCACCAATCTGATTATATTCTAAATTCAATTTTTCTTCAGATATGATTTTAGAATTAGCGTTAACTTTATCTTTTTCTAACTCAGCTATCTTATTAGTTAACTTTTCAAGATCACTATAAAGTTTATCAAGTTTATCTTGATCTGTTTTAAGATCATTGCTAAACTTCTCGACACTCTGTGCTTTTTCTTTTAATCCTGTCCATAGACTAATATGTCCAGATAATTCTTTTATTCCACTATCTTGTTTAACATGGTTATCAAATTTGTTGATTGCCTCTTGTAATTGAGGTTTTAACCCATCTAGTCTAATCATTTCAGAATCTATTTGAGTTTGTAAGTCAACAACTTGATTTTTATATTGAATATACTTGTCGTAAGCTTCTTTAATCTTAGACGCAAAGTTTAACTGGCCTTGCATATTTAGGTTTTGCTTATATAGGTCTTCGTTATCTATGATCTCGGTTTGATAACTTTCTTCAGCTTTTGCTAAATTTTGTTGTGTTGTTATAATTATCTGACCATCTGCTAGTTCTTTCTCTGCAATTTCTTTTTGTTTTTTTAAATCATCGTATCTAACTCTTACAGCTTCTAGTTCTTTCTTATAATTTTCAACTATTGTTTTAGCTTGTTCCAACTTATTGATATCATCTAACTCTGCAAAGTTACTTATTTGTTCATCAGTCCATACATTACTAATATAATGAGCAGAAAGCTCACCTTCAATAGAAGACTTTTGTTTATTTAAACTTGTAAATTTAACGTTTAAAGCATTTTTAAAATTCTCGAAGATATCTGTTCCAAATACTTTCTTTAAGATTGCTTTTTTATCATTTGAATCTGAATCTAAGAACTTCATAAAATCATTTTGTGGTAACAAAATTATTTGCTTAAACTGATCAGCATCTAATTGTAATAATTCTTTTATTTCATTATCTACATTTTTCTTGTTGCTTGCTAGTGCTTGAACATCTCCGCCACCAACATATTCAACAATTGATAATGTTGCAGTTGGGGGAACCTCTCTAGTCCCTCCACCTCTTTTAGCAATTTCTTGTTTCAATTCTCTTTTTACTTTATAGATTTTATCATTTAAAGAGAAATAGAATGTAACAGTAGTTAATACATCATCTAAACTCGCAAAGTTTGAACGCATTTCTTTTGATTCTCTACCACTTGCACTTACATCAAATAAGGCAATTGTCATCGCATCAAAGATCGTTGTTTTCCCAGCACCAGTGTCTCCACTAATTAAGAATAAGGGAGCTTTGTCTAATTCATCAAAATTTATTACTGCTTTTTTATATGGTCCGAAAAATACCATTTCTAATTGTATTGGTCTCATATTATCCCTCTCTTCTTATATCTACTAATAATTCTTCTACTAATTTAACTTGGTAATCACTTAAATCTTTATTAGTTGATCTTTTATAAAAATCACTGATTAATTCTTCTTCTGATAATTTCGTAACCTCTATACTTGTTCTATCAAAATCTGTTTCGTTATTTTTCTCTTTAATATTAATTTCAATAATATCATTACCATAGATTCTTTCGATATTAGCTCTAACATTAATACCTTCCATCTCTTTGGTATCATAATCAATAATTTCAAATGCAAACCATGCATTTTTACCTTTATATTCACGATAGAAAGTTTCATCCATTATCTCATCGTAAGTAGCTACAATTTTGATAATTTCTTTATTAGGTTTTATCTCAATAAATTGAGCATCTAAATCATCTTTTTCAGTGTCGATAATAAAGATACCTTTGGTTTGTTTTAACTTTGCTTCATCGGTGTTATAAATCATTGGCGCACCAGAATATACGACTGCCTTTGAAGGTGAAGCTGTTCTTGTATGAATATGGCCTAAGGCAACATAATCAAAATCATCAAAGATTTGTGGATTGATTGTTGCGAGTCCACCTACAGTTGATGTTGTTTCAGAAGTTAATGCTTCCTTGAATTCTTCTGGTGTTTCACCAGTTTTAGTAACCGCAAAATGCGTGACTAAAATATGCTTTTTATTTGGGTCAAAGTTCTTTTTCATTTCTACGATAATTCTTTCGATATAATCCCCAATTTTTTTATAAGATTTTATTGTTTCATCATCTTCACCGATTTGACTTAAATAAATTCTCGCATCTAATGGATCAAAAAATGGCAATAAAAAGATTTGAGTATCTTCTAACTCAATTGGCTTAATTGCATCTTCGATATTTGTATTTAAATAGAAATTATTTCTTTTAAAGAATGTCGTTCCAAAATTCATTCTTCTTGCGCTATCATGGTTACCAGTAATCGCATAAACTGGTATTTTAGAATCAATGATAATATTAGATATTACTTCATCTAATAATTGTGTTGCATCTAACGATGGCAACATACGATCATAGATATCACCTGCTAAGATAATACCATCAACCTTTTGTTCCTTTGCGATTCTTTCAATTTCATTTAATATATGCTTTTGTTCTTCTAACAGACTAATATTGTTTAATGTTCTACCAATATGCCAATCTGATGTATGTAAAAATTTCATATATGTTGTTTCTCCCTCTTTAAATTAATGATTTAATTGTACTCATTATAGAACAATTGTTTACTTTATACCTTGTTCATATATTTAGGTATACTTTTTATACATAACACTTTAACTATAACCCCCATAGAATTCGTTTAGATTCTTTTAATATTCTCATTCGTTCTCTTACATGTTCTAAAATTATATGTAAATATGGTTCTCTTAATACATGATACTTTGATTCTAAATCAACTAGTTTGTCTATGAGATCATTCATATCACTGAAGTGTTTTTGAGCATAAATAGAACTATTATTGAATATTATCTTATAAGTTAATGTTAGACCGTGCATACTCTGATCAAATTTAAATTTAATATCATCTTTTTCTTCTTGAAGTTTTTTTACTTTTTCATTGATGGCTATTTCTTCCTCATTGATAAGTCTTAAAGATATTCCTATATTTAGAGGATTATCTTTTTTCTTTTTAATAAAGAGTAATTGTTTAGTATACTTAGATAACTGATTTTCTATTAATACATTTTTATATTCATAATAATTTTTAATCTTAGATTCTTCTATTTTATATTGATTTTCAAAATCTTCGTGTTTCTTCATAAATGTATCAATATCATAATTGTTATTTTCTATGTCATCTATGAATTCTTCCCTCATTTTAGAGTAATCAACAACCATTTATTGTAGTCTCTCCAGTTCTTCTAACCTTCTATGCAAACGTTCAATCTTACGATTATTTTCATATGTTAGACGTTCTAACTCCCTATTAAATTTTTCAGATAATCTATTTTTTTCATCTTTTAATTTTTTTAGTTGTATTAGAATTCTTTTTTGTCTACCACTGAATGTTTTGTTAGGTCGTTCTTCTTCTTTTACTAAAGATTGACCTACTTCAATTGTATTAGTTAATAATTCAATCATTGAATTTTTCTCTTCAAGCATTATTTCTTGTTTCTTTTGTAAAAACATAATCTCTTTTTGATAAAACATTTTACTAAATTTAATATATTCTATTAATTTTTCATTATCCATTGTTTAATCTCCTAACTTAATTTCTTATTTGAAGCGTTAATTAGTTTTTGTTCTTCAATTATTTCACTTTTATAGATCACTTTATACATTTCACTAAAGAGTTTACTTTCTCTTACACTAAGTCCTTTAGTATTTTTTAATGCATTATCTATGACTGCTAATAGTGCTGTATATTCTTTGTAACTATTTTGACAACTTTTAATTACATCATTCTGTTTATCAATTAACTCTAATGCTTGATCAATACCAGCTTGCGATTGTTCAAGCTCTTTCTTTAACGATTCATTTTCTTCTTTTAATACTTCTAATTCTTTGTTTGTTTTCATTTTTAATCCTCCTAAAAATTAATCATAATGTATCCCATATTGGAGGTCTACTAATAAATAGACTTAATATGGTACTAGTACTTAATTTTTATTGCTCTTGTTAAGTACACATATAGTCTAACATCTTTCCTTACATTAATTATGTTGTCTAATTTGGATTTGTCTATGTGCACAAAAAAAACTAGATTTCTCTAGTTTAAAGTGTTTCGATAATTGCTTTAGTTGCTAAAGCAGAGTTTTTACTGGCTGGCAAGATATATTTATCAAATTGTAGTTGGTTACCATCTTCTTCATGACCTACTACATCAGATATTGATCTAAAGACCACAAATGGTATTTTTCTTATGTAAGCAATCTGTGCAATAGCACCAGCTTCCATTTCTACTGCACATACATCTTCAAAGTTAGATGCGATAAAATCAGCTTTTTCTTCACTAGCTACAAATGAATCACCAGAAGCAATCGTTGCATAGTGGTAAGTTAGATCAGTTTTATCTAAGGCATCTAACATGGCTTGAGTAACACTAGCTTCAAAGTATAAAGGAAGTCCACCTGGTAGTTGACCTAACTCATAACCCGCAGAGCTTAAATCTACATCGTGTTGGACTACTTTCTTACCAACAATAATATCTAATTGTTTCACATGGTAGTTGTTTTCTAAACCACCAGCAGATCCTATATTAATAATAAAGTCTATATCGTTATAGTGATTTAGAATCGTTATCGTTGAACAAGCAGCGTTTACTTTTCCAATACCACTTAACATTAATAAGACATCTTTATGATTGATAGTTCCTTTATGAACATTAACACCATGAATGATTTCTTCTTTAGGATCACTCATTAATTCTAATAAGGCATCGTATTCTTCTTGCATTGCCGCAATACATAATATCATTATTTTCCAACCTTTCTTGTTACATAGGTAATTCTTGATGGTTGACCATCGTTTAATTCATTGTAATCAGATTCTTTTGATTGAATCTCTAAGTTATATTTATTAAGAAGTTGTTCTATCTCATTAAAATCAAAGATGGTTTGAAAGTGTTCTTCTTTATATATATCATTACCTGCTTTAATAACTAAGTCATGTTTAATATCATGATCATCTACTTTTTTTACAGACCAATTATATTCAAAGTTATCTAGTATTTCACCTTGTTCATAGTCGTTAACGATTTCGTCAATGTAGAACTGGGTTAATAAGTCAAAGATGAAGTAACCACCATCTATTAAAGTATGTGCTACTTCTTTAAAGATATGTTCTATCGATTCAATACTACCTATATAGTTTAATGAATCTAAGGTACAGGTTACTAAATCATAAGTATTACCTACTAAAGATAGTTTTCTCATATCTTGTTGGATGAAAGTAACCCCTTGTTTATCTTGTTTGTTCTTATCATTAGCAATCATTAACATTTCACTCGACATATCTAAGCCAGTAACTTGGTTGTCTTTGTTTTTTAATAGAAAACATAGTGTACCACTACCACAAGCTAGATCTAATATGTTATTGAAAGTTTTAATGTTATTGATACGATCTTTAACCTCTAAATAAAATGATTCTGGTATTAATTGGTTGTAGTAGTAAGCAAAGTTTCTATAACTGCTTGTTGACATAACCTTGTAAGATACCTTCTACATCATAGAACACTCTAGCATCTTTAATAAAGATATGTACTAGAACATCATTTAAATCAATTAAAACCCATTCAGGACTGGCAGTATCAAAGTTTCTTACTTCAATCAACCCTTCTTTTTCTTGTTTTTTAAATTCATTTACAATCGTATCTAAATTTCTTTTAACATCAACACTAGCTACAATAACTGTGTCAAACATAGGATGTAAAGCTCCTACCTCATAGATTTCAATATCTTGTGCATGTTTATCTTCTAATAAGTTGGCAATTACTTTTACTTTATCGTTCATTATACTTCCCCTTTAATAATTTTATTTTTTAAATCTTCTAATTCATTGGATATATGAATATCTTTTTTAATAAGATACTCATAAGACATTAAGAATGAATCTTTAAATGCCTTGTTTAAATCTGTTTTTAATTCATGTCTTATTTTATCAATACCATGAAAATCTCTTTCCTCACTGGCAAAGTCACACGTATAGATTAATTTTGATAGCTTAGACATCTTGTAGTAAGCTGTCGTATGGTATTTAATCGCATCTAATATCTTTTGATCATGGAAACCTAATTCTTTAGCAATGCTTGCACTCGCATAAGCATGGTAAGTAGGTATCGCAAGTTCAAATGTATGTGGACATTCTAACGCTAAATGGACTTGTCTGGCAAGTGGTAACTCCTTAGCAATGTCATGTAACATGGCTGCGATATATGCCTTGTTTTTATTTAGTTTATGTAACTTAGCAGTCTCTTTAGCTAAAGATGCCACATTTAATGTATGTTGGTATCTTTTATCTGCTAAGAAGTGTTTTAAGACACTTCTTAAGTATAAACCATATTTTCTAATGTAAGCATCAATCTCTTTAATACCAGTCTTAGCATAGTATTCTCTTATATTCGTAGATGAATACGGTAATCTTTGATTATTTAAGACAATCAAATCACTATCTTTAATATCATCTTCATCCCTAGCTGCAACTATAAAATTAACCTCTTGTTTTAAATCGTTAATACGGTACCATTTATCTAATTGTAATGCTTGATCACTACCAATTAAATAATAGAAGTCTCCTCTATATAAATCTTTTAAAAGTTCAATGGTATTGTAAGTATACACCGCTTCTTTTTGATTAATCTCAATATCTAGTATCGAAACATTATCAATGTCTTTAAATGCAAGCTGTAACATCTTCAAGCGATGCTTAATCGAAGCAACATCAGTGTTATCTTTAAAGAATCCAGCAGCATTAGGTATGATTAATATCTTATCAAAGTCATATAATTTCATGGCTTCTTTAACAATACTGACATGTCCTAGATGGACAGGATTGAAAGAGCCACCATAAATTAGTATCTTACTCATAACGTGAGATATCGTGGTTTCTTCTATATAAGACAATGGTTCTACCAATGACTTGAACCACTTTCGCATCTAATAATCTGCCTAGATCAAAAGCTAGTTCTTTCTTATCAATTGAACAGTTTTGTAGGATAGATATTTTCATTAGTTCACGTTTATGTAATGCATGATTGATACCCTCTATCATATCATCTGATAAACCAGATTTACCAATTTGAAAGATTGGTTTTAAATGATGGGCTTCTTTTTTTAAATGTTGGCTTAGTTCTTTTTCATTCATTATATCAAGGCCTTTCTTAAAGATACATGGATATGGTTAGGTACTAAGATTCTCACATGTTGTTTGTTTCCATTGAAACTTATCCAACCTAATCCATTAATAACGATATCTACTTTCTCATCGGTAAGTGTGTATTCATATCGTTTAAAATCATCGATATTAGAAATAGTCGTTGCTTTAGGTGTTAGTTCATTATCATCTAAATGACTATCGTATAGATCATCTGCTTTTTCTAATTTAGTACGATGTAGTTTAAGTTTATTATTGAAGTAGAAAGCAAATCCTGTCTTCTCTCCAGATAAGAAATCAAATCTAGCTAGTCCACCTATATAGACTGATTGATCTTCATTTAACTGAAAGTTTATCGCTTTAATTTCTTTATTATTAGTAAGATATTTATAATCTTTAATATCGACATAATGTATCATTTGACTAGGTTCTACAATACCAGGAGTATCTATTAGATAAGCATCTTCTAATGGTATCTCAATGGTATCTAAGGTAGTTCCTGGATAGTTAGAAGTAGTAATTTTAGAATCACTTTTCTCTATTGAATTAATCAAAGCATTCACAATACTAGATTTACCTACATTAGTAATTCCTGTAATATAGACATCTTTATGGTTATAGTATTCAAAGATACCATCTAATATATCATCTACATTGTATTTTTTTAAAGCTGATGATATCACAATATCCTTAATATTTAGATTTAACTTCTTACCTAAAGAATATAAATACATAATTAACTTCTTATCTTTAACACTCTTTAAGATTAAATCTCTTTTACTAGCGACAATCAAGATAGGATTATCCTTTATAATATTTAGAATATTCTTTGAAAAAGAAGCATTGATATCTGTAAGATCTACCACTAAAATCACAAGGTTTTTAGGTTTGATAGTCTTAGCTAATAAAGAAGTAAAATCTTTAGCTTCCATATAGTGTGAATGGTATTCATTATAATGATTCATTCTAAAACATCTTTGGCATAATTGATGGTCTTCATTAGATACATTATTGACATAACCAGGTTTATTTTTATCGGTGTCTTGTAGGATGACACCACATCCATAACAATGTCTAGTCATAGTAATGTCCTTTTTTAAATAGAGATATTTTTTCTAAGTCTTTCATTACTTTAGCTTCCATCTTACGATTTAACTTAGTATAGACTAAATCCTTCTTAGCAAGTGGATCCACATAAATACTTTTAATATGTAAGGAGTTAGATCCAAAAACATCTGTCATTAATTGATCACCGATTAAGACTAATTGGTCTTTATTAATCTTGTATTCTTTTAAGACCATCTTAAATACAAAAGGTAATGGTTTACGTGAATTATAGTAGTACTCAATACCTAAAGGTAAACAAAACTCTCTTACTCTACGACCATGATTATTAGAAACAATAATAAACTTCATTCCTAAACTTTCTACATGTTCAATTAAGTTTTTTACTCGTTCATCAGGTAATTTCACATCATGAGGGACCAATGTGTTATCTAAGTCACTCGCTACGACTTTAATACCCTCTTCTTTTAGTTTTTCAAAGTCCACATCAAAGATGTTGGCATAATATTTAGTTGGTCTAAATTTTTCTATCATATAAGATCCTCGATTCTATTCATATTTACCTATTATATCATATAAATTACTACTTATATTCTTTGACTATATTAAGTCCATAAGATATCATTAAATTTAACTAAATGTAGAAGGAAGTGTTAGTATGAACAAAGAAGCCATCATTAATATTATCGCCAGTATCGTTCTAGGTTTTATTGGTCTATGGATCATGGTTAATCCTGGTATAGGAATAGATTTTATACGTTTATATTTACCTATTATTTTAATTGTATTCGGGGTATGTTTAGTCGCTTATTATTACTTAAGAAAAGAGAAATCATTTCTTACAATATTAGAAGCAGCCTTATTCTTTATCGTAGGTATTCTATTAATTGCTTCATTCCATTTCTCATTAGCTTTCGTTAATATTATTATTTTAGTTTGGCTAGCACTTGAAGGTATTCTAGGTTTAGTCCATACTGGTAAATACATTAAACATAAGATTAAACTATGGTTTGTGGTACTTCTATATTCACTAGTAGCATTAGGTATCGTTGCCTATATTACTTATAGTATAGTTCAAGGAGCACAAGTAACGATTGTCCAATTAGCAGGTATATTCATGTTTGTTAAGGGGATTGTTGGATTTTTAGATGCCTTTTACTACCGAAAACTTTACATGAAAGACAAAAATAAAGTATAATAAAAAAGTATTTTAAATAGAAAAGAGTGAATTTATGAATAAAAAAATAATTAGTTTAATCGTAGCAATTATCGGAATTGGTTTAATTGGATATGCGGCATTTGGAATGAGAACACCTTCTATGAGTGATGGACAACGTTTCAAAGAAACTTACGAAGCATTAAATACTGATTCTGATATTCAATTATCTTTATCAGCAGACAATCCAATTAAGTTTATCGATGTGAATCAAGCTTATGACATTGTTACAAATGGAACAGGCGTTATCTATTTTGGATTCCCACAATGTCCATGGTGTCGTACTGCGGTACCAGTAATGTTTGATGCGGCTCAAACAACAGGACTACAAACCTTATATTATTTCAATCCTAGAGATTATAGAGATGGAGATAATGAAACATTTGCGAAATTAATGGAAGTATTAACTCCTCACTTAACAACAGATGATGATAATAATCCAAGAATCTTTGTACCAGATGTCTTCTTTGTAAAAGATGGTCAAATCTTATCAAATCATTTAGGTACCATCGATTCAGCTTTATATCCATTAGAACCAGGTGTCTACCAACAACTAAAAGATATTTATGTTGCGGGTATGAGACAGGTAATGGGTAACTAATACAAATTAAAAGAAACCTCACGGTTTCTTTTTTAATTGTCTAAAGCGATGATAACTTTATTAAATTTGATATAAACTAAGATACCAGCTAATGCAAAGATTAAACCTGAACTTAAGAAGATGGTTTGTATCCCAAAGATCTCAGATAATGGACCCATCAAGATTAATCCTAATGGTGCTGCTATTGTAGCTACTGAAGTAATTAAAGCAGTTGTTCTACCAAGATATTCTTGTTTAATCTCTTTTTGTATTAAGGCAAATAAAGGTCCATTAACTAATGTTACTAGAATACCAATACAAAATAAGATAATACTAAATAAGATAAAATGATTACTTTGTAACAAAGCGATACTTGATTTAAATAGACCAATTAAGATAACTCCAACAAAGATAATCTTAGTTTGTGGTAACTTAGATAAAAGCGTTGCGATTAAGATACCACCAATAATCATACCAACACCAATTAAACTATTTATTAGTGAGGCATGGAAACCATCACCATTAAAATGATTGGTCGATAGTAAAGGCATTAATGTAGACATAGGTGTAGCTAGGAAGTTAAGTAACATTGCTAGTAAGATAATAATAAAGATACCTTGATTAGATGTTAAGCTGATATAACCTTGTTTTAAATCTTCTTTAAAATCATTTAAAGATAAGACTTCATTGTTTACTACTTCTTTTAGTTTTACCTTTAATAAAGTAAGACAAGCAAACATTGCACCTATTACATCAATCAACATTAACACAGATAAGTTACTTAATGATAAGACTAATATACCTAGTACAGGTCCTAATATTTGTGTTAATGCTGCTAATGATTGGTTTAATCCAGATACTCTTAGTAATTGATCTTCAGGCACGATGTTAGGTGTTAAAGCAATGTAAGCTGGTTTATGAAAAGCATTAGATATAGATCTAAATCCTAGTACTATAAATAATAGTGGTAAGGATAAATTTCCTAGGAAATATGCGATAGCTAGTACTAACGCTCCTAGACCTACTAAGGCATCTGATAAGATCATCACTCTTTTTCTAGAATATCTATCTACAATAACACCTGCAAAAGGTCCTATAATAGCTTCTGGTAATATTCCTATGGCACTAGATAAAGCGATGATACTTGCCGAGTTAGTCGTTTCTATTAAATACCACACAATCGCAAATTGAGCCATTCTTGATCCTAATAGTGAGATTGATTGTCCTGTAAAGATTAAATAAAACTGTTTTTTCCAATTCATAATTATTCCCCATTTCTATATTTATCGAATTTGTAATTATATTATATTCGATATATATATAAAAGTAAAGATATTATTTCGATAATTATCGAAATATATTGATTTTAACTTAAATAAATTCTATAATTATCGTAAAGGAAGTGTTATTATGTTACATATTAATAGAGAATTTAACCAAAATATAGAGATATTTATCTTACTAGCTTTAAGAAACCATAAACAACAATTTGATCAAGACCTACTAGATTCTATTGAACAACTAGGAATGGACTTATCATTACTAGATGATTCATATATGAATCTATATGATACCTATGCCCAGATATTTAAAGATTATAGTATAGTTAATGATAATTACGCTTTTTACTTTGATGATTCAAACAATACCTTCTTCTTTTCATTAATGAATGTGGTATCTAAGTTTCAAGTGAATCAAACTAATGAAGATTACCATTACTTAAGAAATGAATTATTAAAATCATTCTTACATTCTAAAGATATCCAAGTAGATACAAGAGAACTAGAGGATATGACTTTTGTAATGAGTGTCTTATCACAACTACAAATACAAGAAAGTGTTAAATGGAAGCTTCTAAGTATATATAACCAACCTCAACAATACTTTTCTAATCTACAAGAACTTATCGTAAATAACAAAGGTGCCTATGTAAAAGCTTATCAAACGATACAAGATGGTATTGTTTCATTGATAGATCAATATGATAAGATACTATCTAATAATGAAGATTTAAGAATAGCTAAGTTTATAGATAGTAACCAAGATGATATGTATTCATATCCATCACTGGCTTTACCTTGTTCGATTTGTATCGAAGATAACACCTTAGTCTATGGTTTATTAACACCATTAATTGCGAATAATACAGAAAGTATTGAATCAATTAAAAGTGATTTATTGGTTAAAGTAAAAGCTCTATCTGATAAGAGTAAACTAGATATTTTATATCTATTAAAAAACAAACCTATGTACTCATTAGAAATCTCTCAAACATTAAACTTATCACCATCAACTATTTCCCACCATATTCAGCACTTGCTGAATGCGGGATTAGTATCTATATTCAAGGATAAAGGTAAAGCTTACTTCTCTATTAATGAAGAGGCATTCAATCAATTAATCAATCATATAACACAATCATTTTTATAAGAAAACTAACTTACTCAAATAAGTGAACTAAAACGATACAAGGGAGCTTGACGATGTTAGAGAATAAACTAGTTATTCAAAATATAGGTGAATTAAACAGAGAAGAAGAACGACTTTCAAAGATACGTGCAAAAGAACTTTTTATAAATGGTATAATAGATACTTTCGAGGTTGGTACATTCAAAGGACTGTGTCAAATACATAGCTATCTTTTTCAAGATGTGTATGACTTCGCAGGTAAGATAAGAGAGGTTAATATTTCAAAAAGTGGCTTTCAGTTTGCACCTCGTATTTTCTTAGAACAATCACTAGAATACATTGACAATCTACCTCATAATACTTTTGATGAAATCATTGATAAGTATTCAGATATGAACATTGCACATCCTTTTCGTGATGGCAATGGTCGATCCACAAGAATATGGCTTGATTGTATATTGAAAAAGAAACTTGGCAAAATCGTTGACTGGAACTTGATAGACAAAGACGAATATCTAAATGCGATGATACGTAGTCATGTAAGTACTGGTGAACTGAAATACTTAGTACAAAATGCATTAACAGATGATTTGAGCAAGGAAAGTTTATTCAAAGGTATTGATGCCAGTTATTACTATGAAGGATATAACGAATATAAAACAGAAGACTTATAAGGAGCTGAAAGGCTCTTTTCTTTATCATTATACCAATCTAATAATTGTGTATAATTTTACTTTGTAACATAATTCCGTATAAATAGAGTATGTTTTGTAACATAATTCCATACTTTTAAGATGTGTTTTGTAACATAATTCCGTACATTTTAATATCATTTTGTAACATAATTCCATATCATCTTGTATTTAGATATAAAAAAAGTAGCTTTCGCTACTTCTAAACATTGAATCTAAAATGCATGATGTCGCCATCTTGAACGACATATTCTTTACCTTCAATACGTAATCTACCATTTTCTTTACAAGCTAGTTCTGACTTATAAGTCATTAAGTCTTCATAAGACATAACTTCTGCTTTGATGAATCCTCTTTCAAAGTCAGTATGGATAATACCAGCACATTGAGGTGCTTTCATACCATCAATGAATGTCCAAGCTCTAACTTCTTGTACACCTGCAGTGAAGTATGTTTTTAAATTAAGAATATCATAAGCTTTTTTAATTAAGGCATCTAAACCAGATTCTTCTAATCCGATATCTTCTAAGAACATTAATTGATCTTCCTTGTCTAACATGGCTACATCCATTTCAATAGAAGCACAGATAGGAACCACACTAGCACCTTCATTAGTCGCATACTCTAACACCTTATTAAAGTTATCACTTGATGATGGATTCGCAACTTCATCTTCAGAAAGATTGGCTACATAAATCATTGGTTTCATTGTTAATAAACCAAAATGTTTAATAAAGGCTTCCTCTTCTTTAGATAAATCAGCTTGGTTAGCTTTTTGATCTTTCATTAATACTTCTTGTATCTTCTTTAAGATAGCTACTTCATATAAAGCATCTTTATCTTTAGTTGCTAAAGCTTTCTTTTCAATACGACCTAATCTTTTATCAACTACATCTAAATCCGCAATGATTAACTCAAAATTAATGGTTTCAATATCATTGATTGGATTAACTGGTTCATCGTTGTATCTAGTAATGCTTGAATCTTCAAAACATCTAACAACATGACAAATCGCATCTACTTCTCTAATATGTGATAGGAATTGGTTACCCATCCCTTCTCCTTTACTTGCACCTTTAACTAATCCCGCAATATCTTTAAATTCAAAAGTAGTTGGGATTGTTTTTTTAGGGATAATTAATTCTGTGATATTATCTAAACGTTTATCAGGTACTTCGACAATACCATCGTTTGGTTCAATTGTCGCAAACGGGTAATTCGCAGCCTCTATCGTTGATTTAGTGATCGCATTAAATAATGTAGATTTACCAACATTAGGTAAACCGACTATTCCTGCCGTTAAAGCCATAAATATCTTCCTCTTTTCTATATTTAACTTGATAATTATAGCACATATTTAATCATTAACTATAAAAATCTAGTGTATATTTATATATTTTATTCTAAGATTATTTAAATATGATAAAATATAGATTAATGAAAGGTGGTAGTTTATGAATACAGCAATTAGAGGTTTAGCTTGTAATGGTAGTGTTAGAATCTTTGCGATTAATTCTTTAGATTTAATTAAAGAGGTAACCTCACAAGATAATTTAAGTCCTGTCGCATGCGCTGCATTAGGACGATCAATGTCAATAACCGCATTGATGGGTATCATGAAAAAGAACGATGATCAAATCTATACAACCATTAATGGTGGTGGTGAAATAGGTGGTATCCATGTTCATTATATGGGACATGGTCAAATTAGAGGTTATGTGGATAATCCAAGTGTTGAAACCTATATTAATTCTATGAATAAGTTAGATGTATCTAAAGCAGTAGGAGTTGAAGGATTTCTTACAGTTAAGTATCGTTTAGGTTTAAAACAAGATTACTTATCAAGTGTTCCTTTACAATCAGGAGAGATATCTGAAGATTATACATATTTCTTTGCATCAAGTGAACAAACACCTTCGGTTGTATCAGCTGGTGTGCTAGTAGATAATCATGAAGTTACCTCTGCAGGAGCAATCATTGTTCAATTAATGCCAGATGCTTTGGAAGATGATATTGTATATATTGAAAGTAAGTTAGAAGAGATAACTAATTTATCAGGTAAGTTATTAGATAATCCAGATATCAATGATTTTGTATCTAAGGTATTTCCTGATTTTGATTTGTTACAAGAAACACAGATTAGTCTATACTGTACATGTAGCTTTGAAGATATGAAAGCTAAGATATCTACATTATCTGTAGAAGATTTAAAGCAAATCAAAGAAGAAGATAAAGGTTTAGAAGCAATATGTCCTTGGTGTAATACTAAATATTTCTTTGATGAGAATATCTTAGAAGACATTATACAAATGAAAGAAGCTTAATTAAAAGCTTCTTTTCTTGTTATTTAAAGTATTTTCTTAATAGTAACATTTGTTTCTTCTTATAAGGAGGAGATACAAAGTCCGCAAGGTAGTTCTCTTTCTTAGTTAGAATTGATTGCATATGAGAGAATGTTTCAAATGATGCTTTACCATGGTAAGAACCCATACCTGATTTACCTACTCCACCAAAGGGTAGGTAATGGTTGGTTAAATGTTCTATTACATCGTTAACACATAGACCACCAGAAGATGTCTCATAAATAATACGATCAATGTTTCTTTCATTTTCTGAGAAGATATAGAATGCTAATGGATTAGAATGGTCATTGATATAAGAAATGACTTCATCTAATTTTTGATAAGTGATAATTGGTAAGATAGGTCCAAATATCTCTTGTTGCATAGCTTGTGCTTTAGTATCTTTTAAATCTAAGATCGTAGGTTCGATATATTTTTCTTCTTCTTTATATTGACCACCATGTACAATATATTTCTTATCTTTATTAATAATATCAATTAATTCTTGGGTATGTTTATCATTAATGATACGACCATAAGATTTAGAGGTATAAGCATCTTCTCCATAGAATAAGACCATATACATTTTAATCTTACGTATTAGTTCTTCTTTGATACTTTCATGGGCATAGACATAGTCTACTGCGACACAAGTTTGACCGGTGTTTAATAGTTTACCCCAAGCTATACGTTTAGCTGCTAGGTCTAGATTAGCCGAATCATCTACAATACATGGACTCTTACCACCTAGTTCTAATACAACAGGGGTTAAGTTTTTACTAGCTGATTCCATGACAATCTTACCAACTGATTCTCCACCTGTAAAGAAGATTAAATCATAGGCTTGATTTAATAAAGCCGAGATAGTTTGATGACCACCACTTGTACAAGCGATATATTTCTCATCAAAGTTTTCTTTAATAATTTTATTCATTACTTTAGAGAAGTTCTCTGTTTGATTAGCTGGTCTTAGTATAGCGGTATTACCAGCTGCAATAGCTCCTACTAGTGGTTCTATTAATAAATAGAAGGGATAGTTAAAAGGGGCAATAATCAATGTATTACCTAACGGTTTAGGATATATTGTCGATTTAGCTGGTTGTAGAAACAATGGTGTTTTAACCGATTTAGGTTTCATCCATTTCTTTAGTTCTTTCAATGCATTAGTAATTGAATAATAAACCATTCCTATCTCAGTCATATAAGATTCATTAGGATGTTTACCTAAATCTAATAATAAAGCTTGTGTTAGTTCTTCTTCATTCGTCTTAATTGCCTTGTATAATCTCTTTAATTGTCTCTTTCTAAAATCATAAGATTTAGTCTCTTGTGTTGCGAAATATTCTTTTTGTTTCTTTACAATTTCTTGTATCTTTTTTTCACTTGTGATCTCTACCATAATAATCTCCTTTATTGTATAAATGTTACTTTATCTTTATCATAGAATCCTCTAGATTCTTGTATATTATCACTATAACCTAAAGCTATTAAGTTAATTGGTGTGATGTAGTCTTCTTTAATATTAAGAATATCTTTTAGTTTATTTACTAACTCTATTCTAGGATAGACCCCACACCAACAAGATCCAATCTTTAAATCGGTAGCTTGTAACAAGATATTTTGTGTTGCAACAGAAGCATCTTGTATTTGGTAACCATCTGCTAGGCGATTGTTTAGGTTGGTAATCATAGCTACTACAATTACCACATTGGCTTGTTTAATCATATTAGTGTATTTATGAAAGTCACCTAATTCATTTAGAATGTCTTTATTTCTAATGACATAGAAATGATAGGGTCTCATGTTACAAGCAGATGGTCCTAACATACCAGCTTCTAAGATAAGATGTAAATCTTCATCACTTATTACTTCTTGATTAAAAGATCGTGTCGATCCTCTTTTTTTAATTAAATCATTTACTTTCATAACATCACTCTTTCTATTAGATTATACCTAATTTGTTTATAAAACATTTAAGATATATACGACTGAACACAAAAAATAGAAGTCCTAAGACTTCTATTAATTAATTTGTTTTTTCAATAAATGATAAAGCAATATCTCTTAAGATAGAGGTTTGTGCATCTTTATTAGCTTCTACAGTCCATGCGTATAATGTTCCAAAGTAATTCTCTGTTTGAATGATATACACTTGCATATAAACAACGATTCCTTCAAATGGAACATCGAAAGTATATAGATAAGCTGGATTACCATTAATCGTTACTTCTTCAGGAGTTAAGGTATTTAAATCCACATTGTATGATTGGTTAATAACAGTAACTGCTGCTTGTTTGTATCCATCAAAACCATTGAAGTTAGCTTTATCTTCCATGATCGCCATAAAGTATGCATCTTGATTTGCATCTAATGCTTCTAAGTTCGCATTCTCATTTAAAGAATGTCTATCTGCTTGTACCCAAGATCCAGGAACGGTTACTTCAAAGATATTAGGATCTACAGATGTTACAGTATGTGGTGAAGCTGTTCCACATCCTACTAATAAAAATAATGATAAAAATAAGACTAAGTACTTCTTCATTATTTAACACTTCCAAACAATTTCATTTTTTCTAAGACAACTGCCTTAATTGCTTCTTTACCAGGTCCTAAATATTTTCTAGGATCATATACTTTTGCATTATCATTTAATACTTCTCTTACTTTAGCAGTGAATGCTTGTTGGCATTCTGTATTAACATTGATTTTAGCTGTTCCTAATGAGATAGCTTTTTGAATTTGGAAATCTGGGATACCAGAACCACCATGTAGTACTAAAGGTAAATCTACTAACTCAGAGATTTCTTTCATTTCATCAAATCCTAATTTAGGTTCACCTTTATATTCACCATGAACACTACCTAAAGCAGGTGCTAATGTATCAATACCTGTTTCTTTGGTAATCGCAACACACTCTTCAGGCTTAGCATACATAACATCTTCATTGATGATACCATCTTCTTCTCCACCTACTAATCCTACTTCTGCTTCAACAGAAACACCTTTAGGATGTGCATAGTCCACAACTTCTTTCGTTACTTTAATATTCTCTGCAATTGGATGGTGAGACCCATCAATCATTACAGAAGTAAACCCAGCATCAATTGCTTTCTTACATGATTCAAATGATGATCCATGATCTAAATGAATCGCAACATCTACAGTAATTCCTTTATCTTCCATTAAACCTTTAACCATTGATACAACCGTATTGTAACCACCCATGTACTTAGCTGCACCTTCTGATACACCTAAAATAACTGGAGAGTTATTTTCTTGAGCTGTTTCTAAAATTGCTTGGGTCCATTCTAAATTATTAATATTGAATTGACCTACTGCATAACCTTCTTTTTTTGCTTTAATAAGCATTTCTTTCATACTGACTAATGCCATAAAATATACCTCTTTCTATAAATTAAAATATTTGATTATTTTTGAAATCGCTCGATAGAGCGCTTGTTCTTCTTCATCACTTAATTCATTAATAATATTATCAACCATATCACTATGGTATTTATAATGAACCCTTAAAGCATCCTCTGCTTTTTCATTTAGATAAACATATACAATACGTCCATCCTTCTCTTGTTTTTCCCTTTGTACATAACCTTTAGCTTCAAGCTTTTTAATCGCGGTAGTACAAGAACCAATCGTAATCATTAAATCATTGGCGATATTTGTCATTGTAGGTGGATGGGTTGTTTTTACCGCATCTAAAACATGAACTTCTGAGATGGTTAAGTCTACCCCTCTTTTTTGTAGATCCTTTTCTTCTAAGTTAAGGATATGTTGAAATAAATCAACGAACAACTCATTTAATAAATCTTTTGTTTCTGCCATGTTTTTCACCCCCACAATTCTCACATATATATTATACATAAATCTATTGAAAAATACACTTGATAAACTAAGCAATTCTAATATATTTGACTAGAATAATAAAAAAAGTTAAGTGACTCACACTTAACTGTTCTTATTAACCTAAATAAATTACCTTAAAGTTTGGATTACCTGCTGCGAATGCTTCAGCCGTTTGTTTATCTACACCCGACATAATCGTAAAACCAAATTGATCGACAACTGCCCATCCTAATAAATTAGCTTGTTGAAAGTTCATATTTACACCACCTCTACTATTATTTTATATTAATTTTATCTATTAGACAATATTTTTTAAAGTAATATCAACATTGATGTATAGGCAATGTATAACACTAACATGACACCTGCTTGTAGTCGACTTAGTCCACTTGATACTTTTAAGAAGACTAATACGATAAGACTGATAATAATTAAGAAGACTAAATCAAATAAAGGTGTATGGATAAAAGCATTCAATGATTCTATATTAAATGGACCACCTGTTTCTAGTGGTGTAATACTACCTGCGATACCTAGTACAAATAATATATTAAAGATATTTGAACCAATAATGTTTCCCATAGCAATATCGTTTTCTTGTTTTTTAAAGGCCGTTAAAGACACGCTTAACTCTGGTAATGATGTACCTAAAGCTACGACAGTTAGTCCGATGACTCTAGCACTTATACCAAAGGTTTGGGCAAAGAAGGTAGCACTAGCTACGATTAATTGAGAACCAATTACTAATGCGATAATTGAAGCAACTAGTATCCCAAATAATTTAAGATAAGATTGATCGTTACCTTTAGATTCTAGTTCTTCATCCACATAGTCATCTTTTGGTGTCGTCTTTACTAATTGAACGATATATATGATAAATCCTATCGCTAGTATTAATGCACCAACTCTAGGAATATAAGATTGATTAAAAAAGATAATACCTAACAATACAATAGCCGCTAATATAGAAATATAAAAGTCTTTAAATAGTTTATCAACATTCATATAGAATGGCATAATAAAGGCACATAGTCCTACAATCAATAATAAGTTGACGATATTAGAACCAACTGCATTACCGATAGCTAAAGCAGATGAGCCTTGTATTGAAGCAACAATACTCGTTACTAATTCAGGTGCAGATGTACCGATAGAAACAATCGTTAATCCGATTACGATTGCTGGTACACCTAATTTAGATGCAATGGCTACTGAGCCATCTACAAATATATCAGATGCTTTTATTAAAATAATAAAACCAACAATCAACATGCCACTATTTAAAAGTATATCCACATAATTCCCTACATTCTATATTAATTTAAGATTAGTAATACTGTATATCCTACATATAACGCTAACATGATACCAGCTAATACTCTGTTTAATCCACTTTCTACTTTTACAAATATTAAAACTAAAATACTTACTACAATCAAGAATACCAAGTCAAAGATTGGTGTATGTCTAAAGGCATCAAAGGTTGATAGATCGAATGGTCCACCTAGTTGTAATGGTGTGATAACACCAGTAACACCTAATATAAATAAGATATTAAAGATATTAGATCCGATAATATTACCAAAGGCAATACCTGTCTCTTGTTTCTTGAAGGCATTTAATGATACCGTTAGTTCTGGTAGTGACGTTCCTATCGCAACTATCGTTAATCCGATAACTCTTTCTGACATACCAAACATGGTAGCTAGTTCTACAGCAGAGTTTACAATCAATTGAGAGCCGATAATAATCATAGCGATACCTACAACTAAGATAAGTCCTATCATTAAAGGTTTTTTACTTACACCTTTAGATTCTAGTTCTTCATCAACAATGTCTTCTTTTAAGGCATTTCTCACTAGTTGTACGATATAGACAATAAAACCAATTAATAAGATACCTGATCCCCATCTAGGTACCACATCTTCAAAGACAAAGTTTATAACTAATAAAGCTAAAGCAGCTACGATTGAAATATAGAAGTCTTTTTCTATCGTTTTAACATTCATATAAAAAGGAACGATTAAAGCACAGACACCTACTATAAACAATAAGTTAAAGATATTTGATCCGACAACATTACCGACTGCTAAGTCGGTTGAACCTTGTAGTGTTGCTACTAAACTAGTAACTAACTCTGGAGCACTAGTACCAATTGAGACAATCGTTAACCCGATAACAATAGCCGGTATCCCTAATTTAGATGCGATATTGACACTTGAATCCACAAACATATCAGCACCTTTTATTAATAAAATAAAGCCCACTACTAGAAGTACTACATTAGTTAAGATATCCATCTTTAAAACCTCTTTCTATCATACTATTAGAAAATTATACAATCTTTACCTTATCTTTTCAATTAAGATTAGAATATAATCACTTACAATCATTTAAAATTAATGTATAATTACACAAGAGGAGTGAGAATATGGAAATATTAGGTTATTTAATAGTTATTGTTATAGGTTATTTAATTGGATCTATCCCATTTGCATTAATAGTTGGGAAAGTCTTTTACAATAAAGATATACGTACAGAAGGTTCTGGTAATTTAGGTGGAACTAATGCTGGTAGAGTCTTATCAAAACAAGCAGGTATTGCGGTTATGATATTAGATATCGCTAAAGCATGGTTTTCTATTATGGTCGCAACTTTCGTTGTTAATAAATTAGGTTTTGATGTCAATCCTACCTATGCGGGATTAGCTGCGGTATTTGGTCATTGCTATCCGATATTTGCTGGATTTAAAGGTGGTAAAGGTGTCGCATGTGCTGCTGGTTTTATCTTAGCGGTAAACCCATTATTACTTTTAATTGCATTTGTTATCTTAGTACTTATGTTACTATGGAAGAAGATGATGTCTTTAGCAGTTATCGTTACTTTAGTAATTGTAACGATCATTTCATTTTTAGTACCACAGTTTAATAATGTAAGAGAAGTCTTAGTTATATTGACAATCTTTATTACTTATAAACATCTTGATAATATTAAAAGAATTATTGCTGGTAATGAGAATACATTATCTTGGCTCACAAAAAAGAAGTAGTTTACACTACTTCTTTTATTTTTATCCTTTTGGGATACCATCAAAGAATAAACCTAGATCATGACCATTGATTAATAAATCAAGTTGGTCTTGGCTTTCAATTTCATTGAATGGTATTTGATAGAAATCTTCTAATTCTTGACGGTATATTTGTAATGTATCATTACTTGTTTCATAGATCACATAATCTAGATTATCGATTAATGTAAACAAATAAGAAGCATTAGCTACCATGTTTTCACTTGTTAAAGGACCATCAAAATGTATTAACATGCCATAAGGTTCTTCATTGGTAAATAATTCAAATCCATTATATGGATTATCCCACTCTAAACTAGAAAGAATACCACCAACATTAGAGTTATCTCCAATTTGAGTATGACGATAAGTTTCAAAAAATGATTGGTTAGATTGACTTGTATTGTTTGTACAACCTAGAACTAAGAAGCTTAGAATTAAACCAACTAGTAACTTCTTAACCATGATATTCTAAGTATTGTAAGTCTTTATTATCATCAAGATATTTCTTGATATAAGAACATGCTGGTACGATCTTTCTTTTTTCATCAATCGCTACTTCAATTGCTTTAATCGCAAGTTTTTCCGCAATACCTTGTCCTCTAAAGTTAGAATCCACAAAGGTATGATCGACTACTAAGACATCATCCCCTCTTCTTTGGAAGGTTACTTCTCCTACAAATGCTTTGTCATCTGTTTCAATGACTACCCTATTTTCTTCTTCGATGTAATTTAAGTTCATGTGTATCATCTCCTATATAGTATTTTAATGCACCACTCGTGCATTTGTTCACAATCTCAATAATACTATCCTTATCTAATGCATCCGCATTAACCCAAGGTCTTTGTTTAAGATTGAAAACTTCATGTGAACCACGCACACAAAAAGCTAGGTGTTCACAATAGCTTTTACGAAACAAGACAACTATTTCTTCCCCATAGTAAGCTTTATATCCTAAATCAAGATATTCTTGAACAGATTCTACGCGATTATCTGGCATTACATTCACATCCTTACATTTCTATTATAAATGATAGTGATATTTTATTCTAATAATTCAATTATTCTTTTGTAAAGACAATTATCTTATCATTAGATAATGCTTCGTTATAAACATAGTCATGACCTTTAAAGTTTTTAAAATCTAGATTACCACTACATATATATTCTGCTAAGGAACCTCTCATTTTCTTAGCATCAACACTCACTCTTTTTTCTTGATTGTTCTTGTAATGAATAAAATCAAATTCAATCAAATTATCGTGTTTAATACGAGAACCAAATTCATTAGATGCTAGGTTATAGATTATATCTTCACTAGCAAGTGTTTCATTAATTAATTCATATATTTCTTTAATAAAGTCTTTAGAATGTTTCATTGTATAATCAAATCTAAATGGACTGATATAATCAGTAGCATAACTTAAGCCATATAGAGAATTTAAAATACATAGATCTTTATATTTAGATAAATCATCTTTTTTCAATTGTCTAAATGCGATACCATCAAACAATAATAAGGCAGGTTTAGATTTTAAACCAATGGCTTGGTTTTGTTCATAGATATCTTCTTTTGTTTTAAAGGCATCAAAACAATCTTCCTGTGGAACTGATTTAATATAATCTAAGACATTATCACTTACCCTAAAATGAGTGTCGTGTTCTCTATCTTCTAAGCCTTCTAAATTCATCTCTTTTGATGGTGATAATAATACCTTCATTCTATCCCTACTTTCTTATTATATTTTAATTATAAGCAAATGAAAAAGCAAGTCTGTGACTTGCTTAAAGTTTTAGATTTTCTTTCTTCTTGCTAAGACAATAATTGATCCTAAGACAATTGCGATAACACCTAACCCGATATATAATCCTGTGTGATTTTCTGAAATATCAGCTGAAATAGGTTCAATAGGTGCAGAGATTGGATTAATCTCTTGGATGTCTTCATCTTCGTTGTTTTCTAATACCGCTGAAATTGGTGCGATACCAACAACGCCTTGATTCTCTTGTGCAAAGATTGATACTGGTGTGTTAGCTAATGTGAACATTAAAGCTAATGCTAGTAATAATTTTGAAATATGTTTCATATAATATTCCTCCTTGCTAATATGATACTATTGTTTAAAAAAGTTTGCAATCATTTATAAAAAGATTTAATAGAATTATAAATATTATTATTATACAATATTAACTTTATTAACTTATTTTGAAGTTTCAGGCTTATAGTTAACTAATTCATTAACATAATTTAAATGTGCTTTTGCATAAGAAGGTAGTTCTTTTTCTTTTTTAGTTTCATTTTCATTTAAGGTTAGCGTTGCTTTAAATAAATCGCCATCACTATCTAAGGTCAATTGACCACCATGTAGCTCTACAATTGATAAAGCAATCGCAAGTCCTAATCCAGATCCTGTCGTTGATCTAGATTTATCACCACGTTTAAATCTTTCAAATAAATCTTCAACATTATCATCTAACTTATATTTAGAGATATTCTTTAAAGTAAAGACTACTTCATTATTCTCTTCACTAAAATTCGCATAGACTCTAGTATCTTTTTGAGTATATTTAAGTACATTAGAGATTAAATTATCAAATACTCTAGAAAACTTATTACCATCTACTTCTACATAGATTGGTTTTTTATTATAAGTTACCTGCACATCTAATTTAGCTTTGTTTAACTCTTCATCATACTCAGCAAGAGATTGTTGGAAGAGTTGAACGATATCAACCTTCATAGGATGTATCTTTACATCACCAGACATCATTTTACTTACATCGAATAAATCATCTATTAAGACTTTTAACTTCTTAGATTTCTTATCAATAACATCGATATACTTAGTACGATCTTCTTCACTAATATTCTCTTGTTTTAATAAATCAGTATAAGTGATGATTGATGTCAAAGGAGTTCTTAAATCATGAGACACATTCGCAATCAATTCTGTTTTTAAAGCATCTGATTTCATCTTATCAATTTGACTTTGACTTAGATTTGCGGAAATCATAGAGATATCTTTGGCTACAGTAGAGAATGTTGAATCTTTTGGTATTTCTATATTAGAAACACTTCCATTTTTAGCTAAGGCATCTAAAGATGATTTAACTTGTTCAAAGTTTTTAATAGAATTTAAAACATATCTTAAACAAGCATAAACTAATAAAAGTCCAATTGCTGTGATCACAATACCAACACCGACAAGCTCTAATTCATCCCAAATCATTCCTCTAATTAAGATATTACCACCAAATAAGATAATTGGTAAGGCGATAAAGAAGATTAAGATAAACGAGAATATTTGTTTTCCAATTGATTTACCACTTAAAGAAGTTTTAAAATCTTTACCTAAGACAATCCCTGTTCTAACAATCTTAGTTAATAAGATATTCTTAAAATCATTGTCTCTAAAGTTATTGTAGATCGTTTTACCAATCGCAATTAATAAACCGATTAATATTAAACCGATAACATAAGTAACTACACTAGATAAAGACATAGTGTTATAAAAAATTGGTAAACTTCTTGCATAATCATCTAAACGATATAAACCAAAGATGAAGAATAGTATTCTTAAATCAAATGGTTGCTTTGCAATCCATTGACTGATTGATGTATAGATATTACTTTTTACATATAAGAACTTTCTAAATACAAATGCTAAGGCTAAAGCAATAAGTCCTAATACAGTATAAGTATAATAAGCCGATTGTGAACGATTGAACCAACTATAGTTAGGTAATAACGATAAGTTGGTATTGTTTCTACTAACTCCAATCATACCTGTAATTGATGATTGTTCTGGGAAGATATTTTCATAATTAGTTGAGAATAAGAATCCTCCACCATTACTACTCTCGTTTTCAAATACTTGTCCACTACGATGATCAGTGACATTGTAAGTGAATACTTGACTTAAGATATTGAATCGACTTAATAATGCTTGACGATTGTTCTCTATTTGTTGGATTCTTTCTTTTCTAATAATAGAAGCTACATATTCATCATCTGTATTAATACGATTAAGATTATCAATCAGACTATCACGCTCTTGTTCTAAAGTAGTAATTTCTTCTTCACTTGCATCTTGGTTACGAGCTTGTTCAATACGCCAAGCATAGTCTTCATTAATACGTGCTGTTTGTTCTTCTACACTTGTACCTAAATTATTTCTATAATTAAAGATATCTGATTCAGTAACCTTAATCTCTTCTTGACTAGGTGCAATCACCACATCATGTAAAACTTGAGCAAATTCTCTAGCAGAGTCTTGCATCTCAACAGATGAGAAATAATCCCTTCTTAAAAATTGATCATGGTTATTTAAACCGACCAATATACCATTGATAGCCATTGCTAGTAGACCAATCAATATAAATATTCTATAATTACTTTTCAATTTTGTAGCCAAGACCCCACACCACCTTTATATATTTTGGATTCTTAGGATTGATTTCTAATTTCTCTCTAATCTTACGAATGTGTACTGCTACTACATTCTCTGCATTATAAGAGATATCATCCCATACATTTTCATAGATATCATCGATTGAAAAGACACGATTTGGATTGGAAGCTAAAAGCTCAACAATCTTGTATTCAATCGGTGTTAAACTTTTTACAACACCATCTATTTTTACTTCTTTAGATTCTTTATCTACTTCTAAACCATTAATAGAAATGGTATTTTCATTAGATTCATGACTTTCATAATTCATATACCTTCTCAGTTGTGATTTAACCCTAGCTACTAACTCTAATGGATTAAAGGGTTTAGTCACATAATCATCAGCTCCTATTTGTAGACCTAGAATTTTATCGTAGTCTTCACTTTTAGCTGAAAGGATAATAATTGGTATATGTCTTTCTTTTCTTATTTCCATAGTTGCTTTAATACCATCTAAGTTAGGCATCATCACATCCATAATAATTAAATGAATATCTTCATCTTTTTCTAGTACATCTAAAGCTTCTAGACCATCATGTGCTAAGATCACATCATAGCCTTCATTCTTTAAATAGATTTCTATTGCTTCAGTAATTTCAATTTCATCATCCACTACTAATATTTTTTCTTTGTTCATTATAAAACCCCCAATGCCATTAACATTATACCCATAATTCCTACACTAATCCAATATTCTTTGATTGACATAACCAATTCCTCCTTTTCTTTCTTGTCTATAGTATAAAACATAGTTCTTAATAAAAAGTTAGGCTAATTCTTAAGAATTTCTTAAGATTACACTTAACTTCATTATTTAAATAAATTAGTACTTTAATTCAAACTTTGGTTTTGGTTTAACACGATCATATGTATACTCTACTACTTTTAATATTGCGATAACACTAACTACCTTTTTCATTTCTATTTCCTCTTTTCTTATTACTTGTCTATATTATAAAAGATATATAAAATACTAACATTCATCCTTTATTACCTTACCTTACAATTTTGTAAGCATAAAAAAAGATGACAATAAGTCATCTAGAAAATAAAAAATAGCCCTAAGGCTATTATCTTATTATTGTAAGATTGCGATAATGATAGGTAAAATCATAAATGTAGCACCTAATACAATTGTCGCTTTTCTAAAAACTAATTCAGCACCACGCTCTTTTGTTTGAGCAAAGACATTAACACCAGTTCCTGACATTGTACCAGCTGCATTATCTGATTTAGGTGGTTGTAACATAATTGCTGCGATTAAAGCGATCGCATTGATTAATAAAAGAATATTTAAAAAGTTAACCATTTTTCTTCCTCCGTAATTCTATTGCCTATATATTTTAACCTATTTTATGATAAAAATCAAACGCTATTAGTAAACTATATGACAAAAACTAAAAGAAATTGCCTAAATGACAATTTCTTTTATTGTTTATTGTGTTTTTCTTTTAATTAATAAACCACTACCTAAACTTAGAAGTACTAACGTTATTAAAATATGACTTGTACCAGTTGTTGGTATGCTAGGTGGTTTTGTAGCACCTAGTACATCTTCGTTATTATTATTGTTGTTATTGTTATTGTTGTTATTGTTATTAGTTTCTTCTAAAGCAGAAACTCTAGTTAAAACAATATTAGAAGTCACAATATCATTATCTAATGAGTGGCTTGCATTTCTATCTTCAGTACCCTCACCAGCAAATCTAAAAGCTTGTGGTTCTTCTAATTGTCCAATACCTCTTTCGGTGATTGGCTCACTCTCAATTGGTAATTGTTGGAATTGTTCTAAGGTAACACCTGGTAATGCAAGAATAATCGTTCTTTCATTTACAGCTGGATTATCATGGTTTCCAGGCATTCTAGGTGTTGCACTTGCTACACCATCAGCTTCTACAGCTGCCACAGCAGCTATTCTATCTGGAATCACATTTAACTTCCAAGCATATTCAGTACCAGCAGGTAATTGATAAGCTGCATGTAAGACTGCTGGTTCTAATAAGTTAGATCCAAATGGTACAGATATAGTATCTCCGAATAAACCTTTATCAGGATCAACGAATGTAACAGTAAATCGTTTTAATAATAAGTAACCATAGAAGTGTGCTTCTCTTCTTATGATAGTATCAAAGTCGTAACCATAAGTGTTATACCATCCTTCTACAGGTTGATGTGAGTAGGTATGATCACCATTAAATGGTGCTTGGTTAATATACTCATTAAAGCCAGGGAAATTTAATAATTCAATTTTTTCAGTTATATTAATATCATTTAATGAAGTACCAACTGTAACTGGAATATTAATTCTTAAAACTTGTCCTGTTCCTTCTAATCCTAATGAGAATTGAACATTAACATCTTGGGCATCCCATATAGCGTATAAGACTTGTGCTATATCACCTACTTCTACACCTTCATTTAACTTTGTTAAATAGAATGTTTCATCAACAAGGAATTCTGGCACAGATGCATTAGCATGTCTAGACCATCCTAAGAATTCAAATCCTTCTAAAACAAACTTTGATTCTAATTCTAAACCTGAACCTTCACCTTGTCCAAATAAGATAGTATCAGTTTGTCTAGTTTGATTATTAACATCGGTAATCCCTGCTGGTATGTTTGGTTCAAAAGCAATAATAAATGCCTCTGCAACCCACAGTGCATATAAAGTAAAGTTAGCATTTATTTCACTATCAAAATTAAATTCTACATATGCCCCATCAACTAAGGTTGCCCAATACTTAAAGGCATAACCCATACGAGTAGGAGCTTCTGGTTCATCCACAAAGAATCTTTCATTCTCATCCATTTCTATGATTTGGTGTGGAACTAAACTACCACCTGTTGAATTAAAGTCGATACGATAGATATTTGGATCCCATGCAGCGAAGATAACTGTATCTTGATAAATTGGCTTTGTGAAATCAAATGGTATTTCTAATGCTCCATCAGCAAACCATCCCATGAAAGTATATGCACCTGTATGGACTGGCATATTATCAGTAGGTGTACCTTCACTATCATAAATTACCCTATCACTAACTAATCCACCATATCTAACTGGATCAATGTTAAAGTCATCTGCATTAATTGCACCGTGGGTTTCAAATCTTACATTAAAGTAAATTTCTTCCCATAAAGCATATAAGGTAGCATCTTCATCACTTGGTAAAGTAAAGTCAGCAGGTTCAACAAATACTTTAACATCTAAATCATCAATTGATGGTTTTAAAGGATTGATTGGACTAATTGGTTCTAATGTCCACCCGACAAAATGATATGATGTATTTGTGAATTTAAATGTTTCATTTGCTACTGTATTTAAGATAATCGTATCACCATATCTAATAGCAATATTATCCATTGTACCAGTACCACCATTACGATCAAATGATAATGTATGAGCATGACCTAACCATATAGCATAGAAGGTAACATCTACATCCGCAAGTCTAATATTAATAGGATCTCCTAGTAAATCAAGACGTGTTATTTCTGGACTTGTAGCATTTGCATTTCTATCCCATCCTAAGAAATCATATCCATCTCTTATTGGAACATAAGTAGGAATAGTAATAGTTGCTAAAGGATTTTGCTGGGAAATAGTCAACTCCGCATTAGTATAGTCAGCACCATAGTTATTATTGAACCTAACATTTAATTTTACTGCAGTTCCATCAGTATAATTGATATCATAATTATTTAATGGATGATCAAAGATAGATGTAGTAGCCGCTTCAATTAATGGGTATAATGCCGGGTTGCTTATACGATAAGCAGCTTGTGCTGTATTGTTGGTAAATTGAGTTGTAGGTGATACAACTGAACTTGCATAAGCAATTCTTGGTATAAGACTTCTAACACCACCTACACTACTAATTTCTCCAATGAATATTGCACCACCATCTCCATCTGAAACATTATTTGTGAATGATGTATTATTGCTGATATCTAATTTATTTACTGTTAGAATTGCACCACCATGACCACTAGCGGTATTGCCATCAAAACTAGATGACGTTATAGTTAATGGATAATTATTACCAACACCTGTAAGTGTTGATGGCCCAGTTGCATAGATAGCTCCACCTTGAGTACCAGTATTTTGATTGAAATGACTATTGCTAATTGTTGCTGTGCTTCTTGTATATATAGCACCAGCACTAAGTCTAGACACATTATTATTAAATGATGTTCCACTAATAGTCAAAGGTGATTCAGTATAGATACCACCACCTGGTCCTCTAGTAGATTCATTAGTTATAAATCTACTTTCTTTAATGGTAACTGTAGCTGCACCAGAAGTTAAGCCTCCACCACCAGTCATTGCAAGATTAGATATAAAACTAACATTATCTAGTAAAGCTGTGAAATTAGTAGTAGTGCCAGTTGCAAAGTAAAGACCTCCACCATAACCATTTTGTGTGAGACTTTGTCCAGAAGAATTATTTTCGAAAATGATATTTCTCAAATTATGATTACCTTGACTTATATAGAATCCTCCACCATGAACATTAGCAGTATGTACAACTATAGTACCTAAACCATCATCATAATTATAACCAGATATGTTTCCAATTACATTTGCAGTATCTATATTTAATGAGTTGTTCGCAGGTGAATGAATACCTCCACCTGTCGTAATTGCCTTGTTATTTGTAAAATCAGAGTTAGTAATATTTAAAATCATCCCATTATTATTTACTCCGATACCACCACCGGTATTAGCAAGGTTGTTATTGAAAGTTACATAATCAACTTTTACATTACTACCAGCATTAGCATATATATAGATACCTCCACCTGTACCCGAACTAGTAGTACTAGTGCTAAGACCTACAACACTATTATTTTCAAAAATCGCATTTTTAACACTAGAATTTGTAGTAGTCGTAACACCATCTACGGTAACTGTTGTTGAAGCATAAAACCTAATTGCACCACCTTGACCATATGCGGCATTATTTGTATGAGTGTTGCCTCTAAAAGTACTCAATTCATTATTAGTTGATCTATCGATTATTAAACTACCATTTGTAAAGATAGATCCACCACCAATATTATTACCACTTCCTATTGAATGATTATCATAAAAATAAGATCCGAATACTGAAATTTTTGCAGCATTAGTATTTGATACTGTTGAAGCAATTGCTCCACCACTTCCATTATTAGCATGGTTGCTCACAAAACTAGAGTCTGTAATAGTTATATTAGTTGCCGATGAAGAGATTACACCACCATTACCATTATTAGCAATATTATTCTCGAAGCTAGCGTCTGTAACAGTTATATTAGTTGCCGATGAATGGATTACACCACCATTACCATTATTAGCAATATTATTCTCGAAGCTAGCGTCTGTAATAGTTATAGTAGCAGATGCTCCTGCTCCATAAATAACACCCCCATGTCTACCTGCACTATTATTTTCAAAAGTACCTCCATCAATTATTACTTTCCCCGAACTGTTATGTAATGCACCACCATCATTATCAGCAGTATTTCCCTCAAAAGTAGCTCCAAGTATTGTTACATTTGCATCAGTACTATGAGAGTAAATGGCACCTCCTAATCCTCTCTGATTAGTAGTACCAGTTGGCAAAGCAAAAGCATGATTTTCAATAAAACTTACATCCTCATGGATGGTAATAGTTGTATTAGGACTTTGGGCAATTGCACCTCCGCCTCCATTACTTGCAAAATTTCCTTTAAATAATGTATCTCTAATATCAATCGCACCATCAGCTATAGAATTACCAATTCCAGTATAAATAGCACCACCATTTTCAACTAATACATTATTTCCAATGAACTGTGCACCATTAATATTGATAAAATTAGTTACTTGGGATGGTGAATTTAAAGCGCCCCCTCGATAATTAGAAAAGTTATTAAGAAAATAAGTACCTGCTTCAATATTAATTGTACCTTCAGAAAAGTAGATACCTCCTCCTCGTGATGAAGCTCCTAAAGCTCTATTAGACTGAATAGTAACATTTCTTATTGTAAAAGGTGTAACTGAGGTATGTATCCCACCACCGTAAGTATTTGCTGTATTATTTTCAATTATTCCACCTGTAACAGTGAAAATAGATTTTGGTGAGCTAATATAGAAGCCTCCACCATTATTAGATGTGTTGTTTCTTATAATACCTCCATTAAAATTGATTGTTGATATCTCTGAATTGTTGTAATAGATTCCACCACCATTAGTAGTAGCTGTATTGTATTGAATTATCGAACCATCATTAATAATTAATGTAGAGTTATTACCAACACTTATACCACCACCATTAGCAGCACGATTGGCTTGGATAATAGCACCTGAATTTAATGTTAATGAACTATTGGCATTCATTGTAATTCCGCCACCTAGAACAGATCTAGTTGGATTATTATAAGCATCTAGTCCATCAGCACCATCTAGAATAATATTTGCTAATGTTAAAGATCCATTTACAGTAAAATGTCTAACATTATTTGCTGCAGGCACAGTTAAAACGAAATTTGAAGGATTTTCCGACTCAATAATAATGTTTTTATTAGCAGGGATTGTTACAGTTGTTGTGATCTCAAAATTTGATCCAACCACAATACCAAAAGGAGTATTATCAGTAGGTGCAGCTGCAATTGCATCAACTAATTCTAGTCGACTATTTACTGTACTACCATATGAATCTAATGCAAAAGCATCAATCTCTACATAAGTTTCAACTACCTCTTGTTTTGTAGTGACCTCACTTGAAACTTCCGAGACATCTACACTAGATAGCTCGGTTTCTTCTTCTATATACTCTTCTTCAATAGGAACTTGTTCTAAGTCTATGTCACTATCATAGATAGTATTATCTTGGGTAATACTATCTTCAAGAGTCTCTTGAACTTCCTTAAGTTTATCTTCTAAACTTGTATCTCTTGTTGTTGGTTCATAGTTATTAACCACAACATTGTTGCTTGTATCATTGTTTTCTTCTATCGCAAATATAGCACTTGTAAAAGGACTAAGTAATAGAACAAAAACAATGATGAATGATAAGATTCTTCTAAAGGAATCTTGTAAATTTTGATTGTTCATTATAACACCTCATTAATTTTTAATTAACAATATTTTAACATATCATTAATTTTTTTAACAATTATTCAATAATAAATAATATAAAAAGAAATTGCCTTTTTAAGACAATTTCTTCTATGTATTATTGTGTTTTTCTTTTAATTAATAAAGTTGTACCTAAACTTAATAATAACACCGTTATTAAAATATGATTGTTACCAGTAGTTGGTATACTAGGTGTTCTAGTTGCTCCTAATACACCCTCTCTTGGTGGTGTAGTAGGAGTAGGCGTTGAAGGTACACTTGATTGTCTAGTTAAAACTAGATTACTCGTGATAATGTCAACATTCAATGAATGTGTGGCACTATTATCTTCAGGGAATGCTCCAGCAAAGTTAAATTCTTGTGGTTCTTCCAGTTGACCTACAGCACTTTCTGTAATTGGTTCAGGTTCAATTGGAATCTCAGTAAATTGATCTAAAGTAATTCCTGCCATTGGTACAATGATTACTCTACTATCTACTGTTGGATCATCTGAGTTACCTGGCATTCTTGGTGTTGCACTCGTAAATCCATCAGCTTCTACTGCAGCAACTGCACTTGGTCTATCTGGTATCACATTTACATACCAACCATATGTTGCATTAGCAGGTAGGATATAACCTGGATGATGTACTGCTGGCTCTAATAAGTTTGAACCAAATGGTACCATTACTGTATCACCAAATAAACCATATTCTGGATCTACGAATGTTACAGTGAATCTTCTTAATAATAAGTAATTATAGAAGCTTGTTTCTCTAGTTAATACCGTATCAAAGGTATATCCATTTGTTTGATACCAAGCTGTTAATGGTACATGTGAATAAGTAACATCACCATTAAATGGTGCTTGATTAATATATGTTGTAAATCCTGGGAATAAGTTTACATCAATCTTTTCAGAGATATTAATATCATTTAGAGATTGTCCCGCATATAAAGGAATGTTTAATCTTAATATTTGACTTGTTCCTTCAATTCCTAAAGAGAATTGAACATTGATAATATTCGCATTCCAAATCGCATATAAGGTTACTGCTACTTGATTTTCTTCTACACCATCAGGTAAGCTAGATAATGTATAAGTAGTTCCTAGAACTGGACCTGTTGGTGTAGTAGACCACCCAACAAATTCAAATCCTTCTAATGTAAATAAGTTAGTAGGTAATGTAGTTGGTTGTCCAAATATAATTGTTTGTTCTTTTGTAGTTAAACTACTTGTAACACCTTCTGGAATGTTTGGATTGAATGCTACTTTATATTCATTAGCATCCCATACCGCAAATAACGTAATGTTTTGTTCAATTTCTGTATTGAAATTAAATGGTTCTGTTCCATTGATTACTAATGACCAATGACTGAAGGTATGACCTTCTTTAGTAGGGTTGGCTGGTATAGTAGCTGTAAGTACTTCAGTTCCATAGTCAATGTATTGTGACTCTACATCAGAACCACCTTGACTATCGAATAAGACACGATAGATATTAGGATCCCATAATGCATAGATTGTGGTATCACTTTTAATTTCTTGATTAAAATTAAATACACTTAAATCCGCATTAACCCATCCATCAAAGGTATGGTTTTCCATAACAGGAATATCTTCTGGTTCTAATGCTCTTGTACCCCATTGTACTTTTTGATTTGGGAAATCACTATCATTATCTGCACCATGTGTTACAAAGTCTACTACATAGAAGATTGGTTTCCATATCGCATATAAAGTAACATTTTCATCTACTGTTAAAGTAAATGGTGCTGGTTCTACATAAATACCAGTTGCACTATCAAATGGTGTAGTTGATACTGTAGACCAACCTACAAATTTATAACCATCTCTAGTAAATCCAAATGTACCCGATTGTACCTTATTTAACATAATTGTTTGATCATAATCGATATTGATTGAAGGAGTAGTACCAGTTCCACCATTTGCATCAAATGTTAAGGTATGTGGATGAGCTCTCCATATCGCATACAATGTCATATCAACATCTTTTAATCTTATTGTATTTCCAGCGTGATAAGTTGCAGTAGTTGCTGAACTATTTGTAGACCAACCTAAGAAATCATAACCTGTTCTAGTAAGAGTTGTACTAGTAACATTAAATTTAGCTAAAGGATTTAATCCAGTTAGAGTCAATGATTCAATATTACCTAAATAATAATTATCATTATAATAAACACTTAAAGTAACTTTGGTTGCTTCAGAATAGTTAATATCAAAGTTATTTAAAGGATGATCAAATATCGATGTAGTTGCTGCTTGAATTAATGGATATGTAGCTGGATTAGAAATTCTATAAGCACTTCCTGCTACGTTGTCTGAGAAATTTGTTGTATTGCTTACTGTAATGTATCTATAATTACCAGTTGACTGTGCTACATTATAAGTGTATATAGCTCCACCATTAGTTGTAGCTGTATTATCAGTAAAAGTACTAGTTGATATCTGTAAAGTACCTGAACTTCCTGATGCTGAATCTAAGTAGATAGCTCCACCATTTGTAGCAGCAGTATTGTTTGTGAATGTAGTTCCTGTAACTACATAAGCAGTAGGCCCTGATCTGTTGTAAATATAAACTGCTCCACCACCAGTAGTTGACTTATTAGTACGGAAAGTAGAATTTGTAATAGTTGAGTTTCCCCAAATATAAAGAGCTCCTCCACCTGTTGCAGATGGTCCTGTTACTTGGTTATTTGTTAAGATAGTGTTGCTCATTACTACATTTCCACGAATAGCACCACCTGAATTAACGGCACTATTGTTAGTGAAAGTCGCATTAGTAGATGTAATTGTTGTAGTACTATCCCCTGCAAAAATAGCACCACCATCTACACCTGCAGTGTTACTTGTAAATGTACTGCCATTAATATTTAATGCAAGAGCATTAAGTGAACCATTCACCATACTTATCGCACCACCACTACCTACTGCACTGTTACGTGTAAATGTTGTTGTGGCATCTGTAGTGATAGAAATTCCAGGAGCACCTGTAGCAATTGCACCACCACCATAGTAAGTATTTGAACCACCAGTACCAGTAGCAGTGTTTTCTAAGAAAGTACCACCAACAATAGTAACAACACTATTATTTGGTTTATCTTTATTTGCACCCACAAAAATACCACCCCCATAGGCTGCGCTATTTTGTGTGAATGTTGCACCATTAACATTTAGATAGATTGGATAGATACCTGACGAAGCAGCTGATGGATTCGAAAATCCTCCACCTCTACCACCTGCAAGATTCCCTTCAAATTCTACACCAGATCCCAAAGTAACAGTTGAAGTTCCTGAATTATTATAGTTGATTCCACCACCATCTGCACCTGCAGTGTTGTTTGTGATGTTTGCGTTAGTTAATGTAAGGGTACCTCCTGTTGCATAAATACCACCACCACCTGTTGTTGCGATATTACTATTGACAAGTAAAGTCGCATCATTACTCATTATAACCTGACCATAAAGACCACCACCATTTCCATTAGCGGTATTATTTTCTACAGTAAGATTACCGTATATATTGATGATAGAAAGTGCAGTGTAGATAGCACCACCATCACCAGTAGCAGTATTCTTTGTGAATGTCGTTGATCCATAAATATTTAAATTCGATCTCCCATAAGTTGTGTAAATAGCACCACCACTAGTACTTGAATTACTATTGAAGCTTGAATCATTAACTGTAATTGTAACCTCTGCTGTGGCAGATATTGCTCCACCATATGATGCAGCTGTATTACCTGTAAAAGTTGAACCAGTAATTGTAGCAGTTGTGTCAGCTGAATAAAAAAGTATTGCACCACCACTACCTGTAGTTGCGGTATTATTTGTAAAGGTAGAACTATTTATAGTTGTTGTATTATATCTATCTATCCATAAAGCTCCACCATTATTAGCTGTATTATCAGAGAATGTCCCAGTAGTAAATTGTAGATTATTGAAACGAGTACCAAAATATACACCACCACCATTTGTAGCTGATGTGTTATTTCTAATAGATCCACCATTCATTGTAAATGAAGTATAAGTAAAATTAGTAGAACCTGATCTACCAGTTGCAAAGTGTAAACCACCACCATCAGAAGTTGCTGTATTGTATCTAATCTCACTTCCAGGATTCATTACAAATGTAGCTACACTTGGTACATCAACTCCACCACCAGTAGTTGCATAGTTAGCTTGTATGATTGCTCCATCGTTTAGTGATAAAGAACCACTTGCATTTAAGATAATCCCTCCACCAATAGTTGATCTTGTAGGGTTATTATTACCATCAACACTACCGTTAGAACCATCTAATATAATATTTCCAAGTGTTAAAGAACCATTAACTGAAAAATGACGATTAGTACTAGTTAAAGGCACACTTAAAGTAACCGGATTTAACAAATCAACTGATGATTCTATATTGATTTGTTTCCCTGTTGGAATAACAACAGCCGCATCAATAGCAAAACTTGCACCTATCGCAATGGTATACATTGTATTAGGTAGTGCAGCTGCAATCGCATCGTTTAGCTCTTGCATTGTAGTAACAGTAGTATCTGCTAGTGCTACTATTTGCTCATAAGCAATCGCTTCTACCTTTGGTAGAATAATACCTGTTATATTAGAGATATCAATTTCTTCTTGAATAGGTTCTTGTTTCTCTTCAACGATTTCTTCTTCTATAACAGTTTCCTGTATGGAAGGTTCTTCTACATAATTGATTTCTACATTATTAGTTTCTGGTAAGTTATCTTCTAATGCAATAATACTAATAGCAAAAGGATTCAATAACAAAACAAAAACAATAATGAATGATAAGATTCTTCTAAATGAATCTTGTAAATTTTGATTGTTCATTATAACACTTACTTAATTTTTATTTAATAATATTTTAACACTTTATTAACTTTAATGTTAAACGATATTATAATAAAAAAAGAATTCTACTTATTAGTAAAATTCTCTAAAATAATTTGTTCTTATTGTTTCGATTCTTGGTAAGGTAATCTCTTAATTTTTGTAATTAACCACCTAAGATTTCTTCTAACTTTCTCATTACAGTTTCATGATCTACATATTCCCCATTCTTTACTCTTTCATGGGCTTCTAACACTCTTCTTGCTAGTTCATCATCATTTACACCAGGAATATATACCCAATCAGCTGGATATGGTGGAACGTGTGCAAATTCATCAAAGTTATCTTCATTAATTTCATGATTCATAGTAAGCATCTCCTTTCATATATTAGTATTTTCTACACAATGAAATTTTCTTGTTGATTTCAATTATACGCCTTGCAAAAATATTAGACAAGTCAAGATGATACAAAATAAAAAGAATTGCCTAAGCAATTCTTAATCATTATTATTATGATATGCTGTTAAATAATTAGTTCTTGTAGATTCTATTAGTGTAACAAATATAGTTTTAGTTTTGATATCGATTAGATAAATAATAATATATTGTTCAACATAAAATTTACGTTAATTATCATCTTTCATTTCCTCAAAAGCAGGATGTAGTTTTGGAAACTCTTTAGCTAAGCTCAACTTATATTTTATTTTTTTCTTTACATTCAAAATATATTTTGGGCAACCAATTAATGCATAATAATCGGTTTGTTCTTTCAAGTACATTATAGCTACTGCACCATATTTTATTTTATTGGTCACTCACCAAGTATTTGGTCTAATTCTCTCATTGCAACTTCTTCATCCACATATAAACCACTTCGTATACTCTCGGTAGCTTCTTTTACTCTTCTAACCATTTCTTCATCATTTACACCAGAGATATATACCCAGTTAGAAGGATTTGGTGGCACATCTTCAAATTCATCAAAATCATCTTCTTTATTATCGTAATCCATATTTATTTTCTCCTTTCATAATTTTTTTCTTATTGATATCAATTATACTCTTAGTAATTTATAAAACAATACATTCTCATACAAAAAAAGCTTGCCTAAGCAAGCTGTAATAACATATAAATTATCTGATTAAGAATATCAATAAAATTAAGAGTCCTAAAGCGATACGGTAATAACCAAATACTTTAAAGTCATTACGTTTTATATAAGTAAGTAACCATTTAATTACAACTACTGAAACAATAAATGCAACTACGAATCCAAAGAATAAAACACCTATTTCTAGACCTGTGAAATGGAAGCCGAATCTTACTAGTTTTAACAGTGATGCACCAAACATCACTGGTATTGCTAGGAAGAAGGTAAACTCTGCTGCTACTGGTCTTGCGGTACCAATTAATAAGGCACCAATAATGGTAGCTCCTGATCTTGAAGTACCTGGTATTAACGCTAATACTTGGAAGATACCGATTATTAAGGCGGCTCTCATTGTTAAAGAACCAAGACTGTTGAATATTGGTTTTTCATTGGCATTCTTTTTTTCAACAATAATAAAGATAATCCCATATACAATCAACATGACCGCAACCACATAAGGATTAAAGAAATGTTCATCAATAAAGTCATCGAATGCTAGGCCGATTACTGCCGCTGGTAAAGAGGCAACTAATACTTTAGCCCATAAAGATAAAGTATCTTTTTTCTGTTGTTGGGTTTTGGTTTTAGAGAAAGGATTTAACTTATGGAAATACAATAATACTACCGCTAAAATAGATCCTAATTGTATGACTACATTAAACATACTTATAAACTCTTCACTCATATTAAATGGAATGAATTCTTGGGCTAAAATTAAATGCCCTGTACTAGAAACAGGTAACCATTCAGTAATCCCTTGAATGATACCATAGATGATTGCTTTTATTATTTCAAACATAATATACCTCCTAGTAAATTATCTCTTATATATTAGCATATATCTTCTTAAACTATAGATTTATTGTATAATAAATCTATCTTAAGGAGGGATACTATGACTAAGCAAGAAGGTATGATTAATTTTAAAGGACACCAAACATATTATGTGGTATTTGGTGAAAAGACTAACAAACCACCATTAGTCTTTCTACATGGCGGACCTGGTTCTACCCATAACTATTTTGAAGTATTAAATGATTTAGCTAAAGATAGACAATTAATCATGTATGATCAAATAGGTTGTGGTAAGTCTTATGTAGAAGATAAATCTTTATTTAATATGGATACATGGATAGAAGAGTTACAAACATTGATTGATTTTTTAAAGTTAGATTCTTTTCATTTAATTGGACAATCTTGGGGTGGTATGTTGTTGTTGGAGTATGTAACCAAGATTAAACCTAGTAATTTAAAATCAATCATATTATCTTCAACCCTTCCTTCATCTAAGATGTGGGGTCTTGAACAAGAAAGAATGATTAAATATTTATCTAGTGACTACCAAGAAGCCATTAAAGATGCGATAGAGTCTAATGATTATACAAAAGAGATGTATCTTAAAGCAGAAGAAGAATATATGCAACGACATGCTTTAGGTAAGTTAGTAGCATCTACTTTACCAGAACCACTTAAAAGAGAAAGAGTGATTGGTAAACAAGCCTATCTAGAAGCTTGGGGTCCTAATGAGTTTACACCTATTGGTAATTTAAAAGATTTTGATGTGACTAATCAATTAAAAGATATCAAGTATCCTACTTTAATTACGAGTGGTGGTAACGATTTATCAACACCTTATATCAATAAGTATATGAATGATCATATTCCTAATTCTAGATGGATCTTATTTAGAGATACTGCTCATCTACCATTTGTAGAATATAATAAAGAATATCTTGAATTATTAAGTCAGTGGTTAAAAGAAAACGATTAAAGATTAAATAAGGAATCTTTTAATACTGTAATAGAATTCTTATAATAATCAATGTATCCTTCTTTCTTTAGATTAGATAATTCTCTAGATAAAGCAGAACGATCCACATTTAAATAATCAGCTAAATCTTGTCTATTCAAGGTTAAGTTGATTGTTTTTTTATTACCCTTAATTCCATATAAATAAACAATAACTTTATCTCTAATTGATTTTTGGGCAAGTACTTGCATACGTTTATTTTGATTAATATTATTTAGAGCAATCACCTTTAACAAGTTAATTCTAAATTCATTAACTACCCTAGAATCATCATTATTTAATAGATTACTTAATTTAATAAATAAGACTTGTGATTGATCAACACTTTTAAACTGTACTAGGGATACCTCATCTTTGATTAAAGAATAGGAAGTTGCGAAGATATCTCCTGGGTAATATAGATTTAAAGAATATTCATTACCGTTCTCATTTAACATAGCACCTCTTACTTGTCCTTGTAAAAGAATACCTGCGACATCTAGATGTCGATAATAATCAAAGATGATTTGATTGTCTTCAAAGTCTTTAATTTGACCATCTAAGAAGGTCATCATGTACTTGAAATCTTCATTAGATAAATCTTTAAATAGAAGTGATTTTTTAATATCAAGACTTGTATCTATCATAAGAACTCCTTTCTTTTACGTTGCACTTGCAACATAAAACTTGAAATATATTTGTTATTATTATACACGAAATGAGAAAGTTATAAAAATCTAAAAGAACGGAGTCATTTATGAAAAAATTATTATCATTATTAGTGGTTGGTTTATTCTCACTTAATTTATTTGCTTGTGGCAGTAACAACCAACAACCACTAGAAGAAACTACTTTAACTGTTGGTGCAACAGCTGCACCATTTACTATTCCATTGTTACATATGATGGAAACCAATGCTCTAGGTGAACAAGTAACCATCAACCTACAACAATGGACCGATCCAGAATCAGCTATCGCTATGGTCTTAGATCCTAGTATTGATATGGTCTTCTTACCTGTAACGGTTGCTTCTACTTTATACAATAGAGAACAACCAATTCGTATTTTAAATGTTAATGTATGGGGGAATGCGGGTTTAGTTACATCTAATCCTGATTTTAGTTCTTGGCAAGATTTAAGAAATCAAACCATCTATGTTCCTTTACAAGGTTCTGCTAACGATGCGATTGTTCAATATTTCTTAAATGCTGCTGGGTTAACACCAGGTACTGATGTTACGATTAACTATGCATCAGTTGCTGAGATTACTCAATTATTAGTATCAGGTCAAGCTACATATGCGATTCAAACAGAACCACAAACAAGTGCTGCTTTAAAACAAAATGATGCTTTAAGAGTTGCCTTTACCTTAGAACAAGCATGGCAGGAAGCAACCACTTCTGATGCGATGATTCCTAATGCTGCTTTAACTGCCTTACAACCTTACATTGATGCACATCCTGAATTAATTGCTCGTTTTAATGAAGAGTATGCGAAAGCGATTCAATGGACTTTAGATAATCCAGAACAAGCTGGTGCTTTAGCTCAAGAACATTTAGGTATGAATGGTGATTTAGTAGCAGCTGCTTTATCAAGAATGGGATTAAAATTTGTGAGTGGTCATGATTCAATGGATCAATTAAACAAATACTTCCAAGTCTTATATGACTTTAATCCAAATATGATTGGTGGTAACCTACCATCTAGTGCTTTATATTATGAGGGACAATAAAACACTATATACTATAATATCTATCGGGTTAATCCTTGCCTTTTGGCAGGTCTTAACCCTTTTTGTCTCACCAATCATAGTACCTTCTATACCAAGTGTTATTGAAGCTTTAATCGATATTCTTACAACACATAACCTACTAAATATGATTGTGATTACATTTGTAAGATTAGTGATAGGTTTAAGTATTGGGATAGTCTTAGGATGTATCCTAGGTATCTTGATGGGACATTATCAATCCATCTATTATTTATTAAATCCAATCATTTCTTTGTTTCAGACACTACCTCCAGTAATATGGGTAGTACTAGCTTTAGTATGGTTTGGCTTTAATTCATTACCAGCCATATTTATCATAACCTTAACTAGTCTACCAATCATTACTTATAGTATTGTAGAAGCTGTTCATAATATAGATTCTAAGTTAATTGAGATGAGTCAAATTTATCAATTCTCTAAAGAGAAACGATTAAAAAATATTGTGATTCCATCAATACTGCCCTTCTTTAAATCAGGTTTAAAACTAGTTATTGGTACCGGATGGAAGATAGCGGTTATGGCTGAAGTATTAACTACCACCGATGGTATTGGTGGTATGATAAGAAGTGCTAGATTGAATGTCCAAACCCAGTACGTTATCGCATGGGCAATAATAATTGTTCTTTTATATCATTTATCTGAATTGATTATTAATCAACTATTATTTAGAAAGAAGGGATCTCATGTTAAAGGTAAGTAATGTTTCTTTAGATTATGATATGTTACATGTGATTAAAGATATCTCTTTTCAATTAAATAAGAGTGAGATACTCGTTATTATAGGACCTTCTGGGTGTGGTAAATCATCTATTCTTAAAATGATAGCACACTTAATACAACCTACTTCAGGTTCTATCACAACTAACTATGATAAGTATTCTTTTGTCTTTCAAGATGATCGTTTACTACCATGGAAATCTGTTTATGATAATATTAAAATTGTTGAAGATGATATTGATCAAGAAAAGATTAATCGTCTATTAAAAGATGTAGAGTTAGATGAATTTATTGATTATTTACCAGATCAATTATCTGGAGGTATGAAAAAAAGAGTTGGTCTAGCTAGAGCATTCTACTACAATAGTGATCTTCTATTAATGGATGAACCATTCTCTGGATTAGATTATTCTTTAAGACAAGATATGATTTCTATGTTACTAAAAATCTACCAATCTAATAAGAAACCAATTATCTTTGTGACCCATGAAATAGATGAAGCTTTAGCTTTAGCTAATCGAATCATTGTCTTGTCACAAAGACCATCAATCATACTAAAAGAATTTGTCTTACCAAATAAAAAAGACCAAGCCATGCTTGATCAAATGAGACAAGAAATTATTAACTTGATAAAATAAAAAGCCTTAAGGCTTTTTTATTTTATTGGTACCTGTGGCCGGAGTCGAACCGGCACAATCAGAGATCGGCGGATTTTGAATCCGCTGCGTCTACCAATTCCGCCACACAGGCATCTATTTCTTAGCAGCTTTACGTCTTCTTACTTCTACTTCAATCGCAGGTAACTCTTTTGGTGAATACTTAAATTTAAGTAAGAACGCTACCGCTACAATCACGAATGCGATAATTGGTGTGTAACCACTAGCGACAATTAAAATTGCTCCTAGTGTCATAATTAAGAAGATCACATCAATTGATATTTTCTTTTTACTTGTAGCTTTAAATACTTCTTCTAACTGACTGTTTGAATATGTTTTATAATCGATCTTTGCCATTGTTTAACCTCTTTATTTATATTTCTTCATTGCTTCGAATACATCATCACTAATCACATGTTCAATGCGACATGCATCTAAGTTTGCGGTTTCTTCATCTATATGTAATGTCTTCATTAAAAACTGTGTAATCACATCAAATCGTGTTAAGACATCACTTGCTTTTTCTAAACCTATCTTGGTAAGATGGATCATCTTTTTATCATCGATACTAATATAACCATCTTCTTTTAAATTACTTAAAGCTTTAGAAACACTAGCTTTAGTATAATCTAGTTCTTTTGCGATATCAATCCCTCTAACAAAATTATTTTCTTTATGTAGAAGTAAGATTGTCTTTAAATACATTTCTTTTGATTCTTTTGCATCCATCTTATTCACCCTAAATTATTATACCATTAAACAAAGCATTTACAATACTTGTTTACACACAAAGTTAGATATGGTAAACTATAGTTAGTCATAACTAACTATTAGGAGTGTTTATAAATGTTAACGGATAAACAATTAAAATATAAGTCATTATTAGAACAGGAAGAAGATGCACGTATTGAATCAGTTTTTATTTATTTTGTATCTACTGTCCTACAAAAGATTAAACCTGGTACATTGATCTCTATACCTAAAAGATATATAGATACTTACCAATCTAAAAAAGATTATTTTAAATCAATCAGTGGTTTAGAAATCTTAGAATTAACTAACAATAACCAAGATACCGTATGGTATGTCTATGATACTTCTTTCTTAACTGAGCATCTACAATGCCAAGGGATTAAAGATTTATTAGAAGATAACGAGTATAACAATACAAAATGTCTTGATACTATGTTACAAACATTAACTTATCGTTTTAAGAATTCTAACTTCCCACATGAAGTAGGGGTCTTCTTAGGATATCCATTAGAGGATGTTAAAGGATTCATTAAAAATAAAGGACATAACTGTCTAGCATGTCGTTTTTGGAAGGTATATCATGATGTAGAGAATGCTATGAATATGTTTGCAGCTATTGATAATGCCCAATCTACAGCAGTTACTTTATTAACAGATAACTTATCAATGAATCAAGTTATTGAACAATTAAAAATTAATTAGTCTAAGTTATCTTAGGCTTTTTTTTAATGGAGGTACTTATGATTTTATTAGATCAATCAATATTAAGTAAAGTTATTACACCTAGATTAGATAACACGCATAAGGGTGACTATGGTAGAGTCTTATTAATAGGTGGTAATGAACGTTATGGGGGAGCTATCTCTTTAGCTGGATTAGGATGTTTATATAGTGGTGCTGGCTTAACTTATGTCGCTACTAATAAATGTAACTTTTCTTCGATACATAGCCATGCTTTAGAGATAATGTTACTAGATATAGAGAATACTCAAGATATCGTAGAACTACTACCATCTATAGATGTGATTGTGATAGGTTGTGGTTTAGGTTTAGATAAACTTAATCTATTAGAGTTAATATTACCACACTCTAAAGATAAGAAGATTATCATTGATGGAGATGGTATTACTTTATTTAGTCAATGTCATTTAAATAATATTAATCCATCTAATATTATCTTTACTCCCCATCAAAAAGAATTAGAAAGATTAACTGGTATTAAGATAGAAGTTCAATCTAATGATCTTATACAAGACTATGTAAATAAGAATGGATATACTATCGTAGCTAAGTCACATTCAACTAGAATCTTCTCTAAAGATAAGGATATCTATTATTTAAATATAGGTAAACCATCACAAGCTACTGGTGGTATGGGAGATACTCTAGCGGGTATGATAGGAGGTTTTCTAGGTCAATTTAAATCTTATGATTCTATCCTAGCAGCAACCTTCCTACATTCATATATCGCAAGTATATTAGATGAATCAAACTATGTGGTATTACCTTCTATGATTATAAAAGAAATACCTTTATACATGAAAAAATGCTTATTAAAATAAGCATTAAATAATTGTATCAGTATTAGTATAATCTACCATGGTAAATGGTTTCGCAAATAAATAGATAAGGTTATTTTCTTTATCTTCTACAATGTTTTCATAAACATAGATCTTCTTATGGTATTTGAATAATGTCGTTAAGCCATATCCTTGTTTAAAGACTTCATCTTTATCACATAATAATTCAAAAGAAGTTTGACCATTCTCATAATCTTGTACTTGTCCTAGTATAAAATCATTTGCGATATCCATAATCTTAGGATTAGTAAAATCTAAGTTAGGTTGATAATTATCACTTGTAAGATAGTTATCACCTACTTTTTTTATGATTAAACCAGTAAGAGCTAGACCAACTAAACTTACTATATTTTTATGTTTCATAAAGACCTCCTAGGTATAAATAAGATTCAATATCATAAATAAGATTGGTATTGTTACAATTGAACAGATATGTCCTAATACTACTGCAGAAGACGCCATATCCATATCTTTTTGGTATTCATTAGCCATTGATAATAAGGATGCAAAAGGTGGTGTCATAGCTAAGACGATGACTACTTTTATAATCACTAATGGAACTACTGATTGTACTAGAGTAAAAGCAAACATCAATACAATAGGAACCACAATCATCTTTAATAAGATAATCTTTAAAGCATTGGTATTCTTAATTAAATCTTTAATCTTATAATCATTAACAATCATTCCAACAAATAGAAAGGCTATTGGTGTAGTTAAAGAACCAATATCACTTGTAGCATTGATAATCGGATTATTTAATATATCGATTGGTAGTAAGTTTTGTATAATCATTAGAATTACACCAATTATTAAAGCGATGGTTACTGGAGCTAAAGAAGATTCTTTATCATATTCTCTTTTAAAACGAGTCATACCAATTGATGACATAGATACATTATCATACATGAAGTATATCGTTCCATAGAATAATCCTGCTTCACCAAATACCGCAATTAATAAAGGGAAACCTAAGAAAGCGACATTACCATGGATACCACCATTTAAGAAGACAGATCTTTCAAAGTGTTCCATCTTTTCTTTCTTAGCGATAAAAGCAAAGATAAAATAATTGATAAAATAGACAATACAATATCCGATTAGTACATAGAGTGAATTTATCAACATGTCACTACTTAGTTGCATACGGGCGATTGATACGATAATTAAAGCTGGTAAAGAAATACGATTTAATAATAAAGATAAACCAGAGCGTTGATCCTTGTTCAACATTTTTCTTTTAGCGATAAAATAACCAACTAATGCGATTAGAAACATTGAAGATAGTCTTGTGAATAATATTAAGGCATTTTCCATAGTATCACCCTTTCCATTGCTTAGTATATCATATATTTGATAAAAATAAAAAGCCTATAGATTAGGCTTATCTTAAATATGATAGTAAATAAAAATAAAAGAAATTGTAAAAATAAAAAAAGAAGTAAAAGAAAGGTAAGTCATTACTATCATGACTATATTATAACTTATGTACATTAAATGTACAAGACTTTTTTTACTATAGGGCTAATTTTAAGATTTCTTCGATATCTTTTGACGTTAACTTAACATAGTTACCTTGTGTTATCGTATCATTTCTAGTTGCATTTAAAGCTAATTGAGGTATCGCAGATTCTGGAATATCTAACTCACCTAGAGTTAAAGGCATACCTAATGATTTAAACCATGCTTTAGTTGCGGCTATGGTTTTTAAGGCGGTACGTTCTACATCCATATAGTCCGCAGGTAAACCAAAGACATTAACACCTAATTGGGCTAATCTTGATGGATTTTGTTTTAAGGTATATGTCATCCAAGCTGGAATAACTACAGCTAATCCTGGTGCATGTGCCACATCAAACATTCCACTTAATTCATGTTCGATTTGATGAGATGCCCAATCGGTTTCTCTACCTAAACACATTTGATAGTTATGTACTTGCGTTCCTGCCCATAATAATTGGGCATATTTATCATAGTTAGTTGGATCTTCGTACACATCAGCTGATAAAGAAACAATTGATTTCATTGTAGCTTCTAATAAACGATCGGTAAATTCCACATTATCTGTATTCGTAAAGTATCTTTCAAAACCATGTGAGAACATATCGACTGCACCATTACCTACTTGGTTTTTAGGTAGTGTCGCAAACAACTCAGCATTTAAGATAGAAAACTTAGGATGAGCAAAAGAACAAGATCTCTTTTCTAAGGTTTCATCATTGGTGATAACTGAACGTGTATTCATTTCTGTACCGGTAGCTGGTAAAGTTAAAATACAACCTAGAGGTACACAATCTTGATTGTTCGCATTAACACTTAAAAAGTCCCATACGTTTTGATCAGTCTTCGCACCACCAGATATCGCCTTAGATGAATCAATAACTGAACCACCACCTACAGCTAAGATAAAATCAAGATTATTGTCTTTTACAATTTTAATCCCTTCATTTACTTTAGATAATCTAGGATTAGGAACGACCCCACCTAGTTCAATGTACTCAATACCGTTATCTTCTAAAGATTTAGTAACATCCTTATATAATTCTTCATTCTTCCATCTTTCACTTCCATAATGAAGCAATACTTTTTTACCACCAAATTCTTTAATGTGTTTCCCCACATCTTTTTGAGTCTCTCTACCAAAGATTATTTTAGTAGGATTACAATATTCAAAATTATTCATAAATACCTCCTAGTTTTAGTATAAATTTATTATACCATTAAGTATTTAAATCATACTTAGACATACTTGATAATTAAAAAAGTGATGATATCGCTTTAGTTTGTTACTAGTTTATTCTTGGCATTAAGTATTAATAATTTAATACGGTTTTCCTGGTTAATAACACTTGCACTTGTATCGTAATCAATAGAGATTAAGTTGGCTTGAGGAAAGTTATTCTTAATTGATTTAAACATCCCTCTAGCTACAATATGGTTAGGTAAACAACCAAATGGTTGGGTCGTAATCACATTAGCTACACCCATCTCTATTAATTCAATAATTTCTCCAGTAAGTAACCATCCTTCTCCAACATGGGTACCAGCACCTAAATAAGGCATAGCTAGCTCTTTTAAATGAGAGAATGATCCTTGTTTACGAAAACGTGTGTTTTTAAGTATCTTATTTATTTTCTTACGTGGTGCTTCCACATAAGCACTTAATAGTTTAAAGGTTAATCCTTTTAATTTAGAACCACCATATTGTTTAATATCATAAGCAGTAGATTCAAAGGTATAAAGAATAAAATCTACTATACCAAGAGTGACTACTTCACAATCTTCTTTTAATAAGAATTCTTCTAGGTTATTGTTTCCTAATGGTGAATACTTAACATAGATTTCACCAACAATACCCACCTTAGGTTTATTAATCTTCTCTATTTTAATTGATTCATAAGAGTTCACGATTTCTTTTATCTTTTTATAAAGTTCTTTATTAGGTATTATTTTCGTTTGATCAAAGAAATGAGTCGCTTCATTTAACCAATAGTTAGATAAATTTTGAGTATCACCTTTCACTACTTCATAAGGAATCGTTTCATTGTGTAGTTGCATTAATAAATCCCCTAATACTAAAGCTTGAACAAACTTCTTTAACATATAGGCATTCATCTTAAATCCAGGATTAGATTCAATGTTACTAGCGTTTAATGAGATTACTGGTATAAAACCATATCCTGCTTTATCTAGTGCATCTCTTAGTAGATGTATGTAGTTACTCGCTCGACAGCCACCACCGGTTTGGGTGATGATTAAGGCGATCTTATTAATATCATATTGACCTGAATTTATCGCATCTAAGAATTGACCAATAACATATATCGCAGGAACACAGGTATCGTTATGAACATACTTATTACCTAGATAAGCGATATTATTATTTGAGTTTTTTAATACCTCTGCCTTATATCCAAACGATCTTAAAGCAGAAGCAATCATATCAAAATGAAAGGGTGCCATCTGTGGAATAAGAATGGTATAATCTTTTTTCATTTCTTCTGTAAATAGTACTCTATTATCCATATTAAGCCTCCATCACATTTAATAATGATCGTATACGTATATTTGCGGATCCTATATTAGAGATATCATCTATTTTTATTTGGGTATATAGTTTATCATTAGCTACTAAGATTTTCTTTACTTCATCTGAAGTAATAGAATCTATCCCACAACCAAATGATACTAATTGTACCAAGTTAATATTTTCATAATCTTTAATCTTATATGCGGCATTATACATACGATTATGATAAGTCCATTGGTTTAAAACATTCGCTTTAAAGCTAGGATCTAATCTAAAGGCATCTTCACTTAATACAATACAACCTAAATCATTAATTAGTGTATCAATCCCATGGTTAATCTCTTCATCGATATGGTAGGGTCTACCAGCTAAAACTAATGCCTTCTGTTTATTTAAAGCTATCTTTTCTAATAAAGAATCACCTTCTCTAAAGATATCTTCTCTAAATCGTAGTAGTAATTCTTTACCCTTATCATAAGCCTTAGATAAATCTCTTCTATTTATCTTATAAGCACTCATACATTCTTTCATTACCTTAATAAATGATTTCTTATCATTAAAAGAAACATAAGGCATTAAATAGTTGGTACTTAGTTCTAAGTTGTTACTAATTAATTCAGGATATACCCCTACTACTGGACAATTATAATGGTTATTTAAATTCATTGATTCCATTTCATTGTAAGGCATATTAGGATAAAAGATAGTATGTACTTGTTTATCTATTAAATTAAGAATATGTCCATGTACTAACTTAGCAGGATAACACACCGTATCACTTGGTATGGTGTGTTGTCCTTTCTTGATTAGATCCATTGTAGTTTCATCAGACACTATAACTTCCATCTTTAATTGATTAAAGAAACCAATCCAAAATGGTATATTCTCATACATATTTAAGGCTCTAGGTAATCCTATTTTTATAGTGTATGATTCTTGATTAGAGATATAGTCATTTAATAGTTGTTTCTTAAATGTATACATATTCTCTAGTTTTTTAGATGTCTTATTCTCTCTAGCTTTAACAGGTTTAGAACATCGATTATTAGCGATAAAGCTTTTTCCATTAGAGAACTTAGAAACCGTTAATCCACAGTAGTTAGGACATAATTTACAAGTAACGTTAGATGAGCTATAGACAAAGCCTTTTAAAGCTTCATAACTAATTAAAGTAGACTTTTCTTTATGCTTAGCCTTAGCAATTAAGGCAGCACCAAATGCTCCCATAATACCCGCTATTTTAGGTCTTATAACTTCAAAACCAATCTCATCTTCAAATGCTTTTAAGATACCATCATTATAGAAAGTACCACCTTGTACCAAAACCTTAGTACCAAAGTTTTCTTTAAAGTTAGTAGCTCTTATTACTTTATATAATGCATTCTTTACTACTGATATGGCTAAGGAAGCAGATATATCAGATATACTAACTTGCATAGCTAGGGCTTGTTTAATACCAGAGTTCATAAAGACGGTACATCTTGTCCCTAAGTCTAATGGTTGTTTAGATTGAATGGCTAGTTTCGCAAAGTCTTTAATATCATAGCCTAATGATTGAGCGTAGGTAGATACAAATGAACCACATCCACTAGAACATGCTTCATTTAAAACAATCGAAGTAATCACACCATTTTCTATCGTAAAATATTTCATATCTTGACCACCGATATCTAAGATAAACTCAACATCAGGTAGGAAGTGTTTAGCTGCTTCATAGTGACAGATTGTTTCTACTTGTCCACCATCTAAAGTAAAAGCATTCTTTATTAGTTGTTCCCCATATCCAGTAGAATAAGCCCCTTTAATAGTGATTCTGTCTTGGCATAAATGATAAATATTTAATAGTTCTCTTTTAACAATATCTAAAGGATTACCTTCGTTATTACCATAGAAATCATACAATAGATCATTGTCTTCACTAATTAAAGCAATCTTTGTAGTGGTAGAACCTGCATCAATCCCTAGATAGGCATTACCTTGATAAGTCTTAATATCTAAACGATTAATATCGTGTTGGTGTCTATCTATAAAAGAATGGTAATCTTCTATACTATCAAATAATGGTTTTAAAAACTTAGAATCATCCTCATTAGAATGAGTCTTTAATTCTTCTTTTAATTCATATAAATCTTTTATTTGGTGACTATCATATAAGGCACATCCTAATGCAACAAATATTTCTGAATCATCAGGTACAAAGTAATCATTAAGATCTAATGTTTCTACAAAGCGTCTTCTAAGTTCACTAGAGAATGTTAGAGGTCCTCCTAAAAAACATGTTCTACCTTTAATCTCTTTACCTTGTGCTAGACCAATTATCGTCTGGTTTACAATCGCTTGATAAATAGAGATAGCGATATCCTCTTTAGTAGCTCCTTGGTTTAATAAAGGTTGAATATCATTTTTCGCAAATACACCACATCTACTTGAGATATCAAATATCTTATTCGCATTCTTAGATAAATCATTCATCTCACTAACATCAACTTTTAATAGTTGTGCCATCTGATCAATGAAAGCACCTGTACCTCCAGCACATGTACCATTCATACGTTGATCAATATTACCATTATCTATGAAGATTAACTTAGCATCCTCACCACCTAGTTCAATGATCACATCAACATCACCATATAGTTTTTCTACTGCATAGTAAGCACAGGTAACTTCTTGTATAAAGTTTAAGTTATAGGCTTTAGCCAATCCTAAACCAGCTGAACCAGTAATATTAACTATTAATTTAGTAACTCCTGTTTCTTTAATAAAGTCATCTATCATCGATAATAAGGTTTCATTTATCTTTGAAGAGTGACGTTGGTATTTCTTATAAATGATCTCTTTATTATTTAAAGCTACAAGTTTAATGGTAGTAGAACCCATATCAATTCCTAAGACAATATCTTGCATATATACACCCCACTTTATAATGTTTTAATATCTTATCAAAAATACTTTGATAGTAAAAGTATATTTTATAAAGTTGATTGATATTTGATAATATTCTAACTTTTAACTTCTATAAATATACATAATTTTAACTTTACAATGACATTTATATATAGTATAATTATCATTGTTCAAAACATGGCGATCGTGGTGAAGTGGTTAACACAACGGTTTGTGGCACCGTCATTCGGGGGTTCGATTCCCCTCGTTCGCCCCATATAAAAAAGCAGCTTCTAGAGTGATCTAGAAGCTTTTCTTTTATCTTAGTAGTTTGTTTATAAGTTATTTGACATAAATGTTATAGTTAACTATAATATACTCAACTATATTATAGTTAAGTATAATGTTTTGAAAGTGAGGTTATTACCATGGAACATAAATTTATTGGTAGAGAACTTGAATTAAATACACTAAATCGACAATATCAGTCAAATAAATTTGAACTTTCTATCATTTATGGTAGAAGAAGAGTTGGGAAATCAAGGTTAATTAGGGAATTTATTAAAGATAAATCTGATTATTCTATCGCTTTTCAAGCAGTAGAAACAAAAGAAAATATTAACTTATTGTTTCTATCACAAATCATTGATGAATATACAAATAACATTACTGAAAGTAATCGTCCAGCTTATCCTGATTATAGAAAAGCATTTTTAGATATCAATAATATCGCACTAAGTAGTAAAGAAAAATTAATTTTTATCATAGATGAATTTCCGTACTTGGTTGAATCAGACTCTAGTATCTCTTCTATCCTACAAGATATCATTGATAACTATTATAAAAAACATGACAAGTTAATGTTGATCTTGTGTGGTTCATCTATGTCATTTATGGAAAATCAGGTATTAGGACATAAGAGTCCTCTCTATGGTAGAAGAACCAGTCAGTTTAAAATAAAACCCTTTTCTATTTTTGAGACAAACACTTATTTAAATATTGATGATAAAAATGACTTACTTGCATATTATGGTATTACTGGTGGTATACCAACCTATTTGGAATATATAGATACCAATCTTTCTTTAAAAGAGAATATTACCAATATGTTTTTATATCCGGGTGCACCTTTATTAGAGGAACCTGAATCACTTTTAAAACAAGAATTAAAAAATCCTATGCTTTATAACTCTATCCTTTATTCGATCGCAAATGGTGCTTCAAAAAATAGTGAAATCGCAAGTGCGACAGGAATTAGTCCGACTAATTTATTGACTAATTTAAAGAATTTGATTGATATGGGTATTATAGAGAAGAAACTGTCTTTTGATGATAAGAAAGGAACTAAACCTGTTTATATTATATGTGATGGTTTATATCGTTTCTGGTATACCTATATACAAGCTAATTTATCAAGAATACACATGGGTAATATCTCTTATACCATTGATTATATTATACACACACTACCAAGATTTCTAGGTTATACATTTGAACAAGTCTCATACCAATATACTTGGAAATACTTAGATGATTTTGGGATATCTAATATCTCTACATGGTGGGGCAATGATCCCATTAACAAGACTCAAGCAGAGCTTGATTTGGTTGCAGTGAATATGACTACTAAGCAAGCGATACTAGGTGAGTGTAAGTATCGTAAGTCTGAACAATTAAACGTTGATATGATTGATACTTTGATACATCGATCTAGTCTAGTACCAAATATACTTAACAAAGAGTTGTACTTCTTTCTTAAAGAGTCTAATAAACATTTTGAAAATCATGCACAATCTAAAAATATAAAAATAGTATTGTATGATGATTTTTTTAAGTAATAAAAAACACCACTTATTTAGTGGTGTTTGTGTTATCTTAAGACAATTAAAAATAGAATGTACATTCCTGAGAATAGAATAAAGTTTTTTAAGATGAAAGGGAAACTCTCAGTCTTAGATAACTTTAGTGAAAATTGTTTGGTGTTAAGTAATAAAGGAATACCTAATATTAGTAAGAGTAAATACAAATAAGAATGTAGATATCCTAACATCACAGCAAGCACGATTGAAGCAAGTACACCTATGTTTAGTAAGTAAACGCAGTAGGTTGCTTTTTTTTGTTTTAAGAAGTAAACAATGGTTTTACGGTTGTTTTCAATATCTTTTTGAAAGTCACAAATATTGTTTGCGAGCATGATATTGGCTATTAAGAAAACAAATGGCATAAAGACAATCGTTAGTAGTGGGTTTAATTCAAATGGTAGATGGTTATACTGAGTAAATAAAACAATAACAGGTAACACACCACCTTGAGTAGATCCGGCAAATACCTCACCTAGAGGTGTTCTAGCAATTGGTTTAGGTCCAAATGAATAGAAGATACCGACAAAGAAACACCAAGCACCTAACAGTAGGATACCGATGTTAGAGATATAAACTAAGAGTAATCCAAAGATGACTGCGATTGCTACTAAGGCGATATTGATGTTACGATTGGTTTTATTGGTAAAACCTAACTCTTTCATACGATCAAGTAATCCTTGTTCAAATAAAGAGATGTCTTGTTTTTCTTTTTCTATCGCTATGTAATGAGAGATGGTTGTAACCGCAAAGTCAATGCATACCATAGAGATAAAGAAGACTAAGAAGTTTAACCAATGGATACCACCATTAGCTTGACTTAGATAGAAAATATAATACAGCATCGCAAATACCGCAGGTAGTAAACTAGCGGTTTTGGTTGGTAGTTCTACATAGTAGAGAAAATATTTGATATATTTCATAATTCCTCCTTGATAAATAAAGCTATAGTTATCACTATAGCTTTATTTTTTTCTTTTCATTAATTTTGAGACAAGATGTCTTAGTTTTTCTTGAACATCTTGATTAGATAGTTTATCTATTTCAATTAAACATTTTTGATGGTATTCATCAATATAGTTCTCTGTGATAGATAAAGCATTGGTTTTAAGTATTTGTTCCATGAAGTAATCATAATCTAGATTGGTCTTATTATCTTTAAGGTATTGTTTTAATTCATTATTCTCTTCAATTGCGATAATGATTGGTAATGAATAAGTTCCTCTTAAGACATCAGATTTACTAGATTTACCAATTTGATCTATCGTTTCAAAATCTAATAGGTCATCTTGTATTTGAAACAGCATACCCATAGCATGTCCTACTTCATCTAGTATATCGATTTCT
>Ga0268261_10000030_pt1 | contig 102139 bp, 96 predicted proteins | sample TergutNc150P1_FD_190353 | JGI IMG/M metagenome (GOLD analysis project Ga0268261, IMG submission 190353) | Nasutitermes corniger P1 segment gut microbial community from laboratory colony in Florida, USA - Nc150 P1 (SPAdes) (version 2) | ecosystem: Host-associated > Arthropoda: Insects >... | reverse complement strand
TATTTATTATCGACTAAAGAACGACTACAACACATTAGCTGGTATGGCGAATGGCGGTGCCCAGCAAAACTTGAACGCGCGAATGATCTCGGACTTTAATTTTCCCTTGCCAAGCCTGGCCGAACAACATGCGATTGGCGATTTACTGTCTGCGATAGATGCCAAAATTGCGGCAAACGAAAAGACAAACCATCATTTAGAGCAGATGGCCCAGGCCATATTCAAGTCGTGGTTCATCGACTATGACCCCTGGGATGGCGAAATGCCTGCCGATTGGAAAACCGGCAGCCTGTTAGACATCGCCGACTACCTCAATGGCCTTGCGATGCAGAAGTTCCGTCCTGCCGAGGGTGAAACTGGTATCCCGGTAATGAAGATTAAGGAACTCCGCCAAGGATTCTGCGATTCAGCAAGTGAATTATGCTCGCCAAACGTTAAACCGCAATACATTATCCGCGATGGTGATGTCATCTTTTCTTGGTCGGGTAGCCTATTGGTTGACTTTTGGTGCGGTGGCGCCGTTGGACTAAATCAGCATCTATTCAAAGTTACATCTGAGAAATACGCAAAATGGTTCTATTACTTATGGACTAAGCACTACCTTGAAGAATTTATTGGAATTGCCGCTGACAAAGCAACCACAATGGGGCATATCAAACGGAGTGCCCTGGCGGAAGCCGAGGTATTAATCCCAAGTGAGTATGACTACGAAGCGGTGGGCGCGTTGCTGTCGCCAATTATCGATCAAATTATTTCGAACCGCATCGAAAATTTAAGGCTGGCTGAAGCACGGGATGCACTGCTACCCAGGCTGATGAGCGGTGAGATTTCGGTGGCCGGGGTTTCGACAGGCTCAACCGCTGGGAGCTAAATGATGGTTTATCTCCCGATTTAGCGCGATTTTGTCGTCAAGCGCCGATAGTGTATCGGCAATAACCTGTTGCTCGTCAAGTGGCGGTAGTTCAACATCAATTTTCGTGAAAGTATCGCGTGTAATTGTGTCAAAAATTGAGCCGTGCGTCTTGCTTTTTAGCAACCGAATATTGTCCTTTAATAGGTAGTAAAGAAAGGTTTGAACAACCTCGCCCTCTTTACCTCTAATCCCGTAACATGACTGGTTGAATGCCATTGGGAATGGAAGCATCGCCAGTTCGCCAACAGTTCCGCGTGCAGAGATTATAATGTCGTTAGCATTTAGCAGCTTTGTTGAGCTGTTTTCTAGCCCCGTTTGAGTAATTGATTTTTCTGTGGAATACACATAGCGACTATCGTCATTGAAGTCTTTGACCGATAGCCACGGAATCTCTCCATTCCAGTAATTAGTAACACTGGTTTTGGGTGTTCCGCCTCCAATGAGTTCAATAACATCAGACAACTTCGAGGTCAAAGCCAATCGCCCCCAATCTTGTGCGGATTTCGGCTTCGAGTTCGTGAGAGCGCTGGAACATTTCGGAGAGTTCGCCGGTCAACCGGGCCATTTTCTCTTCGAAAGGCTCCCCGTCATCTTCGGTATCCTCAATCCCGACATATCGCCCGGGAGCCAGAACGTATCCTTGTTTCGCAATTTCCTCGGTGGTTACGGCAGCGCAAAAACCCTTTACGTCCTCAATTGTTCCGGCATCGAACGCCTGGAACGTCTCCGCAATCTTAGAGATATCCGCATCGGTCAAATCGCGTAAGCGCCGGTTGACCATCGTGCCCAAATTGCGTGCGTCTACGAACAGCGTTTTGCCTTTTTGCTTCTTGTTTCGGTTGAGGAACCACAAGGATACGGGGATCGTGGTGGTAAAGAACAAACTGGTGGGCATGGCGACGATGCCCTCGACCAAGTCGGCTTCGATAATCTTCTTGCGAATTTGGCCCTCGCCGCTGGTCTCCGAGGTAAGTGAGCCGTTAGCGAGCACCACCCCCATTTTGCCGTTGGGCGCCAGGTGAGAAATCATGTGCTGGAGCCACGCGTAGTTGGCATTGCTGGCGGGCGGCAACCCGTACTTCCAGCGCGGGTCATCGTTTAGCGAGCCGTCATTCCAGTTCGAGAGATTGAATGGCGGATTAGCCAGAATGAAGTCCATTTGCTGGGTTTTATGTAAATCATGATAAAAGGTATCAGCATTATGCGTACCAAGGTTGGCTTCAATTCCGCGAATAGCCAAATTCATTAATGCCATTTTTCGGGTAGTCGGATTTGAGTCTTGACCGAAAATGGAAATATCGTTTATTCGGCCACGGTGAGCCTTTACGAAATCGGCAGATTGAACGAACATCCCGCCACTTCCACAACAGGGGTCGTACACTCGGCCCTTGAATGGTTGTAGCACTTCTACCAGAGTTTTTACCACGCAAGCCGGGGTGTAGAACTCGCCCGCACGCTTGCCTTCTTGTTCCGCAAACTTCGCTAAACAGTATTCGTAAGTACGGCCAAGAATATCTTTTTCCGAGCCGTGTTCAATCATTTTAATATTGGTGAAGAGGTCAACCACATTACCGAGGCGACGTTTATCCAATTCGGTGCGAGCATAGGATTTCGGCAGAATATCCTTTAATTGCTTATTCTCTTTTTCGATTGCCCGCATGGCGTCATCAATAATGGTACCGATTTCTTCGGTATGCGCTGCTCCAGCGATTACACCCCAGCGTGCCTCTGGTGGTACGAAGAACACGTTTTCCATCGTGTAGGCGTCTTTGTCTTCCGCCTCATCTGGATCATGCTCCAATAGCCACTGGTGCCGCTGCTCAAAAGTGTCCGAGATGTACTTGAGGAAGATGAGACCCAACACCACATGCTTGTACTCGGCGGCGTCCATGTTGCCGCGCAAAATGTCGGCGGCAGCCCAAATCTGCTGTTCAAACCCGATTTCGGCAGTAGAGCTGATGTTCCCCTTAGCCATATGTTAATTGCTCCTTGCTGAAATCAGGTGATGGCTGCTAGCAGTCCTCAAAGGTGAGGTTACCATTAGTTCCCCAGACTGATCGGCAGTTGCCTGGCTGATTCTGCCTGCGACTGAAGAATTGCCCGTAAATACGGCTCATCCTCAGCTTGGGTCTCAGCGCTTAGTTCAGCGAAAGGAACCAAGGAGGGATGCGACGGATCGATAGTAGACATCCAGACGCTCCAAGCATCATGAACATCGGCTAATGAAGTATGCGCCCCCTTTACCCGTGCAAGTAGTGCGTAAACGAGGAATAAAAGGTCGTCATCTGATTTATTACTAGAATTACCAGAATGCGCTTCTACACTCAACCGAATGCGACGAGCTTCGTTTTCGAGGTAGTTCATAGACAAACACTTCCAATGAAAAGAACTATGTAAAGCACGCCAAATATTAGCGGTATCTTTCGCTCTATGTCACCAAGTTCAGCGAATTTTAGCTTTACGCTCGACCCTCTTCCACCACTGGTATCGTCTTCTTTTATTTTAGCCCATTCGTCGGAGTAGATTTTAATCGGAAGATAGTCAGCCTCAATCTTATTAATCACCGCAAACTTAGCGGTGTTGAGTTTGCGATATGTTCTCAATAGAACCCACCAACAAAGGTTAGCGACGAGGCTGACCAGCAGAACCGAAAAAAGATATAAATGCGAATCTGATACGGGTCGGAAAAGTCCCGCAACTGTTATGAACGCGGTATTCAGAGTGACGAAAAAAGAATTTGTTGTTGCTCGTCTGGCCGCCACACGGTCAGCCATTTCGACTGCCAACTTATATATTTCAAAGACCTGCGGATCGTGTGCAGAAACCATTGCTCAGCGGTTACCTCGAATGAGTGACTTCAGGTTATCCCACGTCCACTTATATATTTTGTCGCTGCTTTTTGCGGTGGTTGGTTTCTGATTCGCACTATCGCTGTAGCCAGCGAGCAGGAAGTAGTCTTTTCCCTCCTCTTGCGCAATAGATAGTTCATGCGCAACGCCTTCTGCGCTACGGGTGTTGTGGCCACAAAGCACGATTACTACATCAGAAGCACGTATTCTCCTGCGGGCCTCCTCTTTCCATCCGGCAGATGCTTCCTTGATTGACCAATCGGCGATCTCGAAAGGAGTATCGGGATGCTTCGCTTGTCCAATTAGCAAATCCTTTAGTCGCGCGTCATTATCGTAATCGAAGCTCACGAAAGCTCGTTTCATTTTATTTCCATTCTGTGCGTGGGTTCATTCAACCCGTTCATCGTCATCAAGTCACCTGTAGTCTATCACGCGACACACCAGAAAAGCACAACGGTGTAATTCCCTCATGATTCCACGGTGCGGAACTCGTCGTGGCATGAACCACTGCGCAGGTTAACTTGCAAGTTTCCAATTTACGCCCGTCAACACTCCCTGGTAGAATTGCGGTATGACTGCTAGGGCTGACAAGTTCAACAGTATTGTTGGTGAGCGGTTGGAGGCGTTGATTCGTTCGCAGGGTAAGTCGCGGCGCAGCGTTGCTTTGGCGATTGGGATTGACCCGGTTACCTTGATGAACTATGTGCGGGGTACTCGGCAGATTCCGGTGCCGGTGCTGGTGGATGCGTGTGAGCATCTTGGGGTTACACCGTATGACTTTTTTATTCAGTGCTATTTTGAGCTTGGTTCCGATGGTCAGGTTCAGGTTCAAGCCAACGCTGGGCAGTCGCAGTCGCAATCGATGTAGACGGACAGCAACACATTCACATTGGGTCATTTGTTGACGTACGGTAACACATTCGCATTATTGTTGATGTATGGCAACACAATGGAGTAATGGCTCCCATTGGCGAGCGACGTTTAGCGCCACCACCGCCCATTCTAGTAATTCGGCATCGAACCCACTCGGAACCACCCGTAGCCCTAGGCGGCATCCGCCCGCGAACCCGCGCCGGAACGGAATTAGCGCAAACCCGTACTTGCATAGGTCTAGCATTCGAACTAGCAGGAACTTGCATCGTACTAACAATGTACCCGCACAATCGGCAATAGCCACCCGCGCCACCGGCAACGCCTTAACACTTTGCCCGGCTACTGTTCTGTCCCATGAAGCAATCCAGTAAGCTGACCGAGGCGGAAAGAGCCGAAGCGTTAGCCGCCGGAGTTGAGGTGCCAACTCCTGATAAAACCAGGCTAGACCTGCTCACACAGTCTAAAAGGGCATACGCGCCGATTCCTAATATGTTTGTGCAGAACCCGAACCAGAACTTGCGTGACCGCAGCGCGTTGCTCGCCTCTTTCGTAAGGCGCCGCGACATCCGGGGCTTGCAAATGTACCTGCTGCTCAACGCCATCATATCTAGTGGCGACAAAGGCTGGTATGCGGCCAAGCCGTTGGAAGTGTGGGCTAGGGCTATTGGTGCCACCGAGTTTGCTCAAGGCAAAAGCGCCAACACCGCAACCAGTAAAATCTTGGGGCGCCTGGCGGAGTTGAAGTTGATTGAGAAAACCCGCGAGGGCGGAATGGTCAAAGTGACTTTGCTACGCCCAGATGGTTCCGGCAAACCCTACACGCGCCCATCTGCTGGCAACACGGATAAATTCTTCAACCTGTCCAACAAGTACTGGACGGAAGGTTGGCACCGGAAGCTCAGTCCAGCCGCTACCGCAATGCTGCTCGTGGCCCTACACGAGAAACCCGGCTTTGACCTCGTATCAGAGCGGGCGCCAGCGTGGTACGGGATTTCGGCAGACACCGTGGAGCGCGGCTTCAAAGAACTCAAAGAACATGGGCTTTTGCGGGTGGTGCCCGGTTACCGCCCGGAATCTCAAGTTGAGGGCGGCATCGTGAAGTTCAACAGGTACTGGGTGCAAGAACCCTTTGACAAACCCGACCTATTCGATGAATTTGTAGTGCCACCGAAAAAGACAGTGAAAAAAGCAAAACCTAAAACAAAGGAGACCCGTAATGGTTAATGACAAGTTGAATCGCACGTTTTCTTGCCCCAAGTGTGAGCGGGGCAAGGTGATGGCTGATGACGTGGCTGGCGGCCAAATTTCGGTGCGCTGCCCGGACTGCCGCAAATTCTTCCAAATCGACCTGACCACCGGCAAAGCGTGGCTGAAAACCGCACTGAGCCGAGCAATCTAAAATAGAAGAATCTAAATCAGGTCGGTAGCAACAATCCCCAGCACAGAAGCTAACCCCTTAGAAATTTGGCTCATCTGGCTATCGTTGAGTTCGCCAATCCGGTAGCCTAAATACTGGCGCCTTAAAGCCATCGGTTTATCTGCCATTGCATAGCAAGTGTTCCGCAATCCATTTTCGGGACTTGGTCCTAATCTCACCCTCTGTGGCACATTAGAATTAACCTCGCTGGTGGTCATTACCACAATGACGGAATCCGTTTTAAGTGAATCCACCGAAACAATAACCGCAGGTCTTGGTTTGCTGGCGTATTGGTTATCCTGGACAGTCCAGACCTCGCCGCGTATCACTCAAACATCCTTAAAGCGTGGCTATCCATGAAATCTTGAGCTTCTGCCTCGGTGGCAAATGGTTCTGGTTCTGGCCGGATTCTGACATCAAAGGGGAATCCCCCATACTGATTAAAAGCAGACACGAAAATCTTAACTGCATCGGCTGGCGTTGTTCCTAGCTTGCGAGCAGTCTCGCTGAAGATTCTTGCTTCATCTTGGTCAACTCGTGACCCAAGTTCAACTGGCGACATCTTAAGCCCCTTGATTCATGTTACTCTGGCTTAATCCTACCGGGCTTGGGCGCAAAAATCCATGTGCGGTTAAAACGATGGAGTTGGCCTCAAGTTCATTGCGGCCATATTGCGGCCACTTTTTTGCGGTTCACAGCGGCATAGTGCGGTTTCTAGCGGCATCGCATTGGCCGCAGATAATTTAACTACCTGCGGAAATGCCTTTTGACCAGCACAAATAAGTGCTATGGAGGTGGGTACGGGATTCGAACCCGTGTAGACGGTTTTGCAGACCGCTCCGTAACCGCTCCGGCAACCCACCGAGTGCGCAGCGACCAGGCCGCTGCGTGCGACATCGTGACTTTACCGGAAATTGGCGGCATCGTCCATCACCCTGGCTGCCGCGCCGCGCCACCAACCTAGAAAGGGGAACACTGTGACATTTGCCGCTAATTTGGTTGGGCGTAGCTAACGGGCGCAACCGGGGCCGACCTGTGAAGATGGGAGGATGCAGACTTGGCCCGGCAACGCCTACCCACTCGGCGCGACCTACGATGGGTCCGGGACAAACTTCGCCTTGTACTCCGAGGTGGCCGACCGCGTGGAATTGTGCCTGCTCAACAAAGATGGAGTGGAGACGCGAGTTGAGATGCCAGAGGTTGACGCTCACGTTTGGCATGCGTTCTTGCCCGGCGTCGGGGCCGGCACAAAGTACGGATACCGGGTTTACGGCCCTTGGAATCCGGGGCAGGGCCAGCGTTGCGACCCATCCAAGTTGCTGTTAGACCCGTACGCCCGCGCAGTGGATGGGCAAATCGACGGAGACGCCTCGCTATTTTCGTATAATCTTAATCAGCAGTCCGATGCCGTATCCGCCGCAATGCCTAATGGGTTAGATTCAGCGCAACATACGATGTGGTCGGTGGTGGTTAACCCCTATTTCGATTGGGGAATTGACCGCCAGTTAGGTATCGACTATTCTGATTCAGTTATATACGAATGTCATGTCAAAGGGATGACGGAACAACATCCCGATATTCCACCTGAAATTCGCGGAACCTATACCGCAATGGGCCATCCCGCCATTATCGATCATTTACATAAATTAGGTGTAACCGCCGTCGAGCTAATGCCCATACACCAATTTGTGCAAGATACTACTTTACAAAAGAAAAACTTAACTAATTATTGGGGTTATAACACTATCGGGTTTTTTGCTCCCCATAATGGCTATTCAGCGTATGGCACCAAAGGCGAGCAAGTTCGGGAATTTAAAACGATGGTGAAGCTGCTGCACGCGGCTGGCATTGAAGTTATTCTCGATGTGGTATACAACCACACTGCCGAAGGTAATCACCTAGGCCCCACGCTATCATTCCGGGGTATAGATAATGCAGCTTATTATCGGTTAGTAGATGATGATAAAGCCCACTACTTTGACACTACTGGTACGGGCAACTCCTTATTAATGCGGTCACCAGCAGTTCTGCAATTAATTATGGATTCCTTACGCTACTGGGTAACCGAAATGCATGTTGATGGCTTCCGGTTTGACTTAGCTGCCACATTAGCTCGGCAGTTTGCCGAAGTGGATAGGCTATCGGCTTTCTTCGACATAGTGCATCAAGACCCGGTTGTCTCCCGCGTTAAGTTAATCGCCGAACCTTGGGATTTAGGTGAAGGCGGTTATCAAGTTGGCGGGTTCCCACCACTTTGGGCCGAGTGGAATGGCCGTTACCGTGACACCGTAAGGGATTTTTGGCGAGGTCAGCCCGCTACATTGCCGGAATTTGCTTCACGCATTACTGGCTCCAGCGATCTTTACGAACACTCGGGCCGGAAACCGGCCGCCTCAATAAACTTTATTACCGCCCACGATGGTTTCACGCTTAATGACTTAGTTAGCTATAACGATAAGCATAACCAGGCCAATGGCGAAGATAATCGCGATGGAGAAAGCTATAACCGCTCATGGAACTGCGGAGCTGAAGGTGAAACTACCGATAACAGTATCCTAGAGCTGAGAGCAAGGCAGCGTCGCAATTTCCTTGCCACTTTATTGCTCAGTCAAGGTGTACCAATGTTGGCGCACGGTGATGAAATAGCCCGTACCCAAGATGGTAACAATAATGTGTATTGCCAAGATAATCCGGTTAGTTGGATGCCTTGGGATTGGAATGAGGCTCAAAAAGACTTATTCGATTTCGCACAAAAACTAATTAGCCTCCGTAAAGGGCATAGGGTATTGCATCGTCGCTCTTTCTTTGGCGCACTAACTTCCAAAGATGCCTTAGGGGTAGGCACATTACCGGAAGCTGACTGGTTTGATACTGACGGTACTCCAATGGATGCCGATGACTGGAATAACTCAAATGCTCAGTCTGTGACTATGTTTCTCAATGGGGATGCAATTCCAGAAACTGATGCACATGGCAACCCGATTGTCGATGACTCATTTTTACTAATGTTCAACTCACATTATCAGCCACACGATTTCATTATTCCACCGGCGAATTATGGTAAAGATTGGCTCTTAGTGCTTGACACTAACGCCATTGTGAAGGCGAAAGCCAAATTCAAGGCCGGGCAAAAAATCACACTAGAACAACGCTCAATGGTCGCCTTGATGCGGCCACCACTCCACGCGCCAACCGACTTTGGTTCGCGCGCCCGCCACGTCATCGCTGGGGCAATCCCACGTCTGCGCTCCACCCTCGCCGCCCAACCTGCGCGGCCCACGCAGCACGCCCGGCCCGCTTCGCCAGCCCGGTCAGGCGAGGCCGCACCTGCCGCAAAACAGCAATCTGGTAAACCCGCCCGTTCCAAAGCAGCCACGCAAGAATAAGTAGGTAAGGTGCCATATATGTCACGCAAAAACAAAGAACCAGCCGATCTGATTGCCCTCTGGGACACCTCCGCCGAGGATGCATTGCGGTGGAAGAAAGGCACTGACATTCGCAGCCTCAACCTAAACTCTGCGCCCGGTTATCGTGGCACGAAAGAGCAAGGTGAAGCCGCATTAGCAATGTACGAGCCGGAACTGGCCGAGTTGCAAGAAAAACTATTTGCACGAGGCAAATCGGGTGGCAGCCAATCCGTTCTGCTGGTAGTTCAGGGCCTTGATACCGCTGGTAAAGGCGGCATCGTGCGGCATGTGATTGGCATGGTTGACCCGCAAGGCATCAAGTTATCCAGCTTCGGTAAGCCCACAAAAGAAGAGTCCGAACATCATTATTTGTGGCGAATTGAAAATGCTTTGCCCAAACCTGGCTATATCGGAGTATTCGATCGTTCGCATTATGAGCAAGTGCTGGTTGTACGCACTGATGAATTAGAAGATGAGAAAACTTGGCGGGCGCACTATGGAGAAATTAATGAATTTGAGAAGAATGCAGTTGCCCAAGGGATCAAAGTCCTAAAAGTCGCATTAATCGTTTCCAAAGATGAACAGAAGAAGAGGCTGCAAGCTCGCCTCGACCATCCAAATAAGTATTGGAAATACAATCCGAACGATTTAAACACGCGCGCCAAGTTTGAAGAATACTTAGATGCTTATCAAGAGATGCTCGAAGAAACCTCAACTGATATTGCACCGTGGTATATCATCCCGGCCGACAAGAAATGGTATGCCCGGTTAGCGGTAACCCAACTGCTCCTTGACACTCTCCGGGAGATGAACCTGGAGTGGCCAGCAGCTACTTTCGATGTGGAAGAGCAAAAGCGGCTAGTTGCGGAGAGCTAACCGCTACCCCATTGGTGAAAACATTCAGCACTGAAACGAATTAACGAAAGCTGACAACAAAATGATTGGTCGTGACCAGAGGGTCATGCATGCCGCGCCTCGAGGACAAAGCGGCCAAAGTCAGGCAGCCCAAGCTCAAGCGGCGACCCAGGCATTTGGTGATGCCGAATTGGCAGAAGCTAGCCTGGCCGAAGGAACCGGCGACTCCGCCGAGTTAGCCACTGGCGGTGCCGACCCGGCATTTGCTAGCTCTTCACAGATTTCCGTGCCAGCCGCGATTGATCACGACCACGGCAAGGCTTATTCCAAACTCTCGGCCAAGACTTCCATCGCAAATCTTGGCCGGAATTCGCTTGTGCTTTCACTTGGGACTTTTGTTTCGCGCGCTACTGGCCAAATCCGCACAATTTTATTGGTAGCTGCGATCGGCATTGCAGGTACTGCGGCTGACGCCTTCGATATTGCTAACACTCTGCCTAATATGCTATTTGCATTGTTGGCCGCAGGGATTATTCAAGCAGTGTTAATGCCGCAAATTATGCAGGCTATCCGGGCAGAAAACACCCAAGAACGGCTAGATAAACTGCTCACGCTGTGTGCAGTTTCACTACTCGCAATTACGCTTATTCTAGTCGCCTCTACCCCACTGCTGATCCGGTTGTTCACGTTATCGGGCGCTTGGTCGCCTGCCGGTATTGCCTTAGCAATTGCGTTTGGTTATTGGTGTATCCCGCAGGTTTTCTTTTACGGCATGTTTACCGTACTCAGTGAAGTTTCCAATGCCAGGGGACATTTCGCTCCAACTGGTTGGGCTCCGGTAGCAAATAACATCATTTCCATCGCTGGTTTCAGCGCTTTCATTTGGCTATTTGGCCGGGCGCAGGGCCCCATTAACGATTTGTCAGTATGGGGCACTGAAATGACGATGCTGCTGGGTGGTACTGCCACGCTCGGCATCATCGCCCAAGCGGTCATCGTGTTCTTTGCCTTACGGCATGGGGGTTTTCATTGGCGACTGGAGTTCGGCCTGCACGGGATTGGGCTGCGGTCAGCGAGCCGGGTAGTGGGTTGGACCATTGCAGCCGTCGCGTTGGAACAAGCCGGTCTAGTTTTCTTGCGCAACGTCACCTCAGCCGCGGGCCAGGAAGCAGCCGCTGCAGAAACGATGGCAGCCGGGCCTGCCGCTTTTACCCAGGCGCTCACCATCTACATGCTCCCCCACTCGCTGGTAGTGGTGTCAATCATTACCGCGTTGTTCCCACGCATGGCAATGGCAGCAGCCGATCGAGACATTGCAGGCGTGCGAACCGCGATGTCCACCGGACTCAGGTCAGCCGGGGTTTTCTCGGTTATCTCTTCCGCAGTATTGATTACGCTAGCTGAGCCAATTATGAAAGCCTTGCTGCCTACCTTAACCCCGGAGGCAGTGCACATTGGGGCCCCGGTATTGCGCGCACTTTCCGCTGGGCTAGTGGCGTTGGGTTGCACCGTGATGGTTAAACGCATGTACTTCGCATTTGAGGATGGCAAGTCCATCTTCATCATCCAGATTTTTGCCACAGTTACTACCGTGGTCATCTTGTGGCTAGCATGGCACTTCTTGCCGTGGAGCCAGTGGGCCATCGCCGCCGGTGCCGCTTATGCCGCCGCTACCTGGATATCGTTCTTGCTGCGGATCCGAGGTATGTCCCGCAAACTGGACGGGATTGACGGAGCCAGGATACTCCGGCTTTACATCCGCGCCGGGGTCGCTGCCCTAGCCGCCTCAGGCGTGGGCTGGGTTATCACCCGAGCTATGGGCGGCTACAACCCACAACGATGGGTGCAAGCCCTACTGGTAACTGCCGTGGCCGGATTGGCCATGCTGCTGGTTTACGGCGCAGGGCTCAAGTTGATGCACGTTGCCGAGTTCGACACCGCGCTGCGGTCCGTGACGCGGAAGTTTCGCCGGGCCTAAGGCTCGTTCAGTTACTTGACGTCGGTTCCGACCAGGCCAGTCTCGGTCGCATCGGGATACCAGCGGTGGAACTTGCGCCGTTCGTTGAGTTTAGCTAGCGCCACATATTCCCGACGATGCAAGCCGCCATCATGTGACCAATAAGCCAGGGGATGAATCTCCCCGTGATGCTTGGACAGGGCGGTCACCTTGGCCCGCAACTCCGGGTTAAGTACATAGTGCAACAACAAGCCGGTGGGCAGCACCGAGTATAAAATTTCTCTAGAAACCCGCTGCGGTGGCACCTTGACATGGTCAATCGCATCGCCCACCACAAACTGAGCCACATTCGCCCCAGCCGCCGTCACATAGTAATTGTTCCGCCCGATGCGCGGGTTGACCTCAAAGAACTTGCCCTTGCCGTCACGCGGGTCCACCTTCACATCGAAATTAGCGAAGCCGCGATAGTTGTTTTTCTTCAGGAACGCCACGGCTTGATCGAACATCTCGCCCTGGTCTCCGGTGATCATCGCTGCCGGGTTACCCAAACCGTTAGGCGTGTGCTCCTCTACCAGAACATGCGCCCCAGCTAACAAAGTCACGTCCCCGTCCGAGTCAACATAGGCAGTGATCGAACGCATTTGGGTATCGTCACCCGGAATCATCTCTTGGGCCACGAAGCGGCCCTTGTACCCGGCCTTGCGCAACGCTTTCCACAAGCCATCTAAAGCAGCGGGCGTATCAATCTCGAAAACTTTAACTTTCTCGGGAAATTCGACCTCTTGATAATCCGCAGAGGAAGCCGCTTTAGCGATAATTGGGTACTTGAATGGTACTGGCGGAGCCACCCAATCGGGGGAATCCGCATTGCTGAAGTCAACCACAACGGTTTCAGGAACGGCCATTCCGACTTCTTGGGCTAATTCAGCAAAAGTTGCCTTGTCAGACACCGCATCGAGCAATTCTTCAGACAAGAAAGGCACCACATAACCGGCGGCTTCTAAGTGGCTACGATGCCGCACAATGGTCCGCACTAACCAGTCAGAATTACCTAAAATGATTAGCTGTTTGCCCTTACCGAAACGCTGGGCCACATTCAAGGCGGCCTGAATAAGCTGATTCTCATTATGCGAATCGTCAACCCGGTAATTGGTTAAAATTTTGGAATTCGCAATTGGACCAGGCACCTCGCCCGAAATCACGATTGAGTTGACCCCGTATTGCTCGTGGAAAGCCCGAGCTAATGCATAAACGCCAATATCGCCACCAAAAATTACTGGCTGAATCTCTGGCCTAGGGTCAACCGGCCCATGCACAGCCTCATGACCGTGCGCACCGTGCCCACCATTCGAACCATGCGAACCATTTCCACCAGAAGGTAAGTGGTCGGTTAATTTATTCATGCCGATTCCTCATCTCGAGATTCCGAAGACCATTGGGTGTGGAAAGTACCAGAGGTATCCACCCGCTGATAGGTATGGGCGCCAAAGAAGTCGCGCTGAGCCTGAATTAAGGCCGCGGGCAACCGGGCAGCACGCACCCCATCGTAATAAGCCAAGGCTGACGAGAACGCCGGCACCGGGACCCCATGCAACACAGCGGTAGCCACGACCCGCCGCCAGGACGAAACCCCATCCGAAACCGCCTTAGCAAAATAGGGAGCTACCACTAGTAACGGTAAGGACGGGTTAGCCTCGTATGCTTCGGTTATCGGATTCAGGAATTGCGCTCGAATGATGCAGCCGCCTCGCCAAATGCGAGCTATCGCCCCCAAGTCCAAATCCCAGTTGTTATCGGCTGAGGCTGTGGCTAATTGCTGGAAACCTTGGCTATAAGCAATCACTTTGGAGGCATAAAGCGCTTTGCGCACATCTTCGATAAAGGTTTCCCGATCCGCATCGCTAATTTGCCAAGGCGCAGCATCAGCAGGCAAGACCTTTTCAGCAGCGGCTCGGCCCACGGCATCGCCGGATAGCGCCCTAGCAAAAGTGGCCTCGGCGATTACGGTTGACGGGATGCCGATGTCCAGTGCATTTTGCACCGTCCACTTACCAGTTCCCTTTTGCGCAGCTTGATCCAAAATGATATCAACAAACGGCCGTCCGGTTTTGGCATCTTCATGCCGCAGTACTTCCGCAGTGATCTCGATTAGATAAGAATTGAGCTCACCTTCATTCCAGGATGCAAAAACATCCCCAATTTCCGGAGCTGACATGCCTAAGCCTAACCGCAGTAAATCATAAGCTTCAGCAATTAACTGCATATCAGCATACTCAATACCGTTATGCACCATCTTGACAAAATGCCCAGCCCCACCAGGGCCGATATAAGTACAACAAGGCACTCCGTCAACTTGGGCCGAAATCTTTTCTAGAATTGGCCCTAACGTTTTATAAGCTTCCTGAGTACCGCCGGGCATAATTGAAGGACCATTTAACGCGCCCTCTTCACCACCCGAAATACCTGTACCAACGTAATTAATTCCGTGCGACGACACTAGAGCCTCGCGGCGCACCGTATCGGTATATAGAGAATTACCACCATCAACGATGATGTCGCCCGGTTCCATTAAAGAAACTAATTCGTTAATGACCGCATCGGTAGGATCGCCCGCTTTTACCATAATGATGGCTTTCCGCGGCCGGACTAAATCGGCTACGAACTCCGCCAAGGTTTCAGCGCCGACAAAATCACCCTCGCCGCCAAAATCGGAAACGAAGTGCTCGGTCTTGGCAAAAGTCCGGTTATGCACCGCCACTTTGAACCCGTTACGAGCTAAGTTACGCGCTAGATTACTGCCCATCACCGCCAGCCCGGTGACTCCCACATCCGCCAATGTCTTACTCACATTGTTCACCCTAAAACTCGCCACGGACAATGAGGGCGAAACTGTGCGAATTGCTCGTTTTTGTCGGCACTGTCACAACTTTGTTGCGGCGCGCCAACCAGTTTTCGGGCCGTAAAAACTTATCCTTATAAGGTGGAAAGAAGCGAGGTACGGCAGGCCGAGCGCCCGGCTCCGGCTCGTTTCCAAGCTGCACTACAATCGCTAAAACAGACCCACATTCGGCCCGAGGTCCATTTGGCCGAAGCGCCCGCCCCTCGGCGAGTCGCGCCTTACGCGATTGCGATTGACGGCGAGGTTGGCGATGAAAACGCACCCGATGCCCAAGGCACTTTAGTTGTTCTTTATGATCCTCAAGGTCAAGATAATTGGGACGGCCAGTTCCGCCTAGTTTCTTACATGGAGGTTGAGGTTGACCGGGCCGAGGCCTGCGATCCGATGCTGCCAGGGGTGGCTTGGACTTGGGTGACCGATGCCATCGGGCAAGGCGGCCACGATGACCGGCCTGCGCACAACCTGAGCGGATCAGTTTCGCTGGTCTCCACCACCTCATTCGGCGATGAGGGCGAGAAACCCGACAAGTCTATTGTGCAGATCCGCGCCTCTTGGTCGCCGGAAAACGAGCAGGTTGGTCCGCATTTAGGCATGTGGGCAGAAATGCTGGCGATGGCTGGCGGCCTAGAACGCCTACCTTCCGAGGTGACTTCGTTGGAGGAGCATCGCCAGATGTATCACGATGGCTCCGATCAAGCAGACCAGCACAACGAACCTGCGCTTTATGCCGTTCCAGGCAATCCTGGTCTGGCGAACATTAGCCCGCGGCACCCTAGCCTACATCACGTTCAACACCCGCTCAACACCACCGGGTAGGAATGTCCCGGTCCGATTTAGGTTTCACACCGGATACCCCGGATAACGGTCGCGCTTCTGAACATTTAACACCGACGATGCTGACGCAACCTCGGGAGCCCATTCCCCCGGTTATAGCTTCCCGGCGGGCACTGCTGGCTGCCATTCCACAATTTGCTTACGGCACTGGTCCAGTAGCTGCCGATACGGAACGGGCCTCTGGCACCCGATACGGGCAAGCCACTTACCTAATTCAATTACGCCGGGCCGGAGCCGGAACCTTTTTAGTAGATCCGCTTGCTTTGCCAGACTTATCAAGCTTGCAATTAGCTATTGACGATGCGGAGTATGTTATCCATGCTGCGTCACAAGATTTAGCTGGTTTACGAGAGCATGGCTTAACGCCTGCTAAACTATTTGACACTGAATTAGCGGGGAGATTATTAGGTTATCCACGGGTGGCTTTAGGGATATTAACTTCTGAAATCCTCGGGTATCAATTAGCTAAAGAACATTCGGCCGAAGATTGGTCAAAAAGGCCTTTACCATCATCCTGGTTACGATATGCGGCGTTGGATGTCGAATTATTATTAGAACTTCGGGATGCCTTAGCCGAACGCTTAGCAGCGGCTGGAAAATTGGAATGGGCTTATCAAGAGTTTGACCACATTTTGAATTTGCCTCCCGCTGCCCCGCATCCAGAGCCGTGGCGGCGCACGGTTGGCCTGGGGACAATCCGAAACCCCCGGCAACTTGCCGTAGCCCGTTCACTTTGGGAGACCCGCGAGGCATTGGCTAGGTCACGCGATATTGCGCCCAAACGCATCCTGACTGACCGGGCAATCATCGCGGCCGCCTGGGAAATGCCTCCGCATGTGGGGCGGTTGATGACGATCCGCGAGTTCTCCGACCCGGCCACGCGGCGCCGGGCCCGCACTTGGCAACACGCCATTGATACCGCGTTGTCGTTGCCCGATGCAGATTTACCTACTTCGCGTGGCCCTGGCACGGGCGCCCCGCCCAACGCTCGCGAGTGGGACCGGCGTAAACCGGAGGCTGCCGCCCGGTTGGCAGCAGCTAAAGCGATTTTGGCATCGTTATCCGAACAATACGAAGTGCCAGCCGAAAATCTACTGCTGCCGGACACACTAAAACGCTTGTGTTGGGAGTCGCCCCGCCAAAGCACCAAAGCCACTATTACCGAGGCGCTCGCCAACTACCAGGCTCGGCCTTGGCAAATAGATTTACTGGCCGCTCCCCTAGCAAAAGCGTTCAAGCGCCACTAAATAATGAAACCTGAGTAATTGCTTAGTAGGTGGTGAGGCCTTTGCTGCGGAATTGCTCGCGCACTCGCTCTACGGTTTCTTTCGAAGGCGGGCTAACATCATCTAAGGCATAAGGGATACCGATTTCGCGCCACTTATCTCGGCCCATTTGATGGAAAGGCAGTATCTCTACTCGTTCAATCACGCCCGGCCTAATTGATTGCAACTCGGCGGCATAGTTAGCGATAATTTCCACATTATCTTCAGCATCGGTATAACCCGGAACCACCACAAACCGCAGCCAAATTACTGGAGGAGTTTCCGGATCAACTCCATCAGTTAAACCGGCCTGAGCTAACCTACGGCCAAATTCCAAAGTAGGCTCTAATTCTCGGCCAGTAACTTGTTTATAGGTTTCCGGATGTCCACTTTTAACATCAAGCAGAACTAAGTCAACATCTTTCATCATGTCATCAGTGAGCGATTTGCCCAAATAACCAGAAGTGTCAATGGCGGTATGTACGCCCATTTCTTTGGCGCCATGTAGAATCTTGGCTGCAAATGCTGGCTGCATTAACACTTCACCGCCGGATAGCGTAATGCCACCTTTAGTGGCTTTAAATACCGGAACATAACGACGAATTTTCTTTAACAATTCAGTCGCGGTGACTGGCTCACCATCGCGCATTTCGAAAGTGTCGGGGTTGTGACAATACAAGCAGCGCAGCGGACAGCCATTGAAGAATACGGTCAACCGAGTGCCGGGGCCGTCAACCGCTGTAACCAATTCCCAAGAGTGGATGGAACCGAGTTCGCCTTCGCGCATCATCTTGAGCTTGTCGTGGCGCTCCAGGTTGTCTTCAATTTGGACACCGGACAGCCCGGCCCCGGTGCGGCGACGCGGAGCCGTAGGAACATCAAGTTCGATTGCCGATCCGCCTGCGGCTGTGCCATCGCCGAAGAAAATCGCCTTCGCGTTAGCTTTCGGAGCACCTGCCCGAGCAGCCTCGACCCCGGCTTCAACCATCGGATCTAATGAAGCATCCGTGGCGGCATCAGCCTCAACTTCTGCGGTGATGACGTCAGCGTCGGTCATGTCTCTACCTTAAACTTTTTCACGTGTTCTAGCACTTGCGCCGCGATGGCTTCGGAGTCAAGTTGCAGATGATGAAACACCTGATCCCGGGTGGCATGAGGCAAAAACCGAGTTGGCACACCCAAGTTGACGTGCGGCGTAACGATGTCGAGCGCCGCAGCCGCTTCTTCAAGGCCAGACCCGATTCCGCCGGCAGCTAGGCCATCCTCGACGGTGACCACTAAATCGTACGACCGGCAAAATTCAATCAAATCAGACGATACCGGCCAAACCCAGGTGGTAGTTACAACATCTACTGCCAAAGCTGAATCGTCAGCAAGCAACTTTTGCGCCGCCGATAATGTGGCCGGGATCATGGCGCCGTAGCCCACGATGAGAATTCGGAACTGAGGGTGCGCTGACTCATTGGGGCCTCCGGCCTCAACCACCTGGCCACCGGATAACGATGGAGATTGCCAGAGAATGTCAACGTCTCCGACAGTCTCAAAAGCCGGGAACGGCGGCGGCAATTCCCCTTTGGGGAAGCGGACCACGGTAGGTCCGTCTTTGACCTCGATAGCTTGTTGCAAAGCGAAGCGTAAAGTGGCTTCATCGCGCGGGGCGGCGATTCGCACCCCAGGCACCATGCGCAACAACGTGAAATCCCAGATGCCATTGTGTGAGGCACCATCGTCCCCAGTGACCCCGGCCCGGTCTAAAACAAACGTTACTCCGGCGTTGTGTAGCCCAACATCCATCAGAATTTGGTCAAAGGCTCGGTTTAAGAAAGTCGCATAAACCGCCACTACCGGATGCATGCCCATAAACGCCAAACCGGCTGCCGAAGCGGCTGCATGTTGTTCCGCAATCCCAACATCGAAAGTTCGTTCTGGATAAGCCTCGGCAAATTTACTTAAGCCCACTGGCTCTAACATTGCGGCGGTAATGGCCACTACTTCGGGATGGGTGGCGCCAATTTTAACTAATTCATCGGCGAAAACCGAAGTCCATCCCCACCGAGACTTCACCATCGGCAAACCAGTTTCGGGGTGAATTGGCCCTACATTGTGGAATTTATCTAATTCGTGGTTTTCGGCCGGTTCATAACCGTGACCTTTTTCAGTGATGGTGTGCACGATGACGGGGCGCCGATAACCCTTGGCGTTTTGGAGCGCTTTCTCAATTTCCCCAATATCATGTCCGTCAATCGGGCCGACATACTTTATGCCTAAATCCTCAAATAACCCTTGTGGAGCCACCATTTCTTTAATGCCACGCTTAAGGCGGCGGAGCGCATGATAACCTTCACGCCCTAACGGACCACTTCGTAATAAAGCACTCCGGCTGCGCCGCATAAACTGTTCATAACCTTGCGTGGTACGCAAAGTATCGAAATGATGCGCTAATCCCCCATGTGTTGGCGCATATGATCGACCATTATCATTAACCACGATAATGATGGGTAAATCAGACTCGGCAATATTATTTAACGCCTCCCAAGCCATGCCGCCGGTTAACGCCCCATCGCCAATTACTGCTACTACAAAACGGTCATCATTTCCCAGAAGATGTTTGGCTTTAGCTACCCCATCGGCCCAGCTCAATGCTGTTGAAGCATGGGAGTTTTCGACTACATCGTGCTCAGATTCTCGCCGAGAAGGGTAACCCGATAACCCCCCACTTTGGCGTAGGTGCGAGAAATCTTGCCGCCCAGTCAAAATCTTATGCACATATGCTTGATGCCCAGTATCAAATACCAAAGTATCTTTTGGCGACTCAAAAGCCCGATGCAGCGCAATGGTTAATTCCACTACCCCAAGGTTTGGGCCCAAATGCCCACCGGTCTTAGAAACATGTTGCACCAAAAATGTGCGGATTTCATCTGCTAACTCGTTTAGTTGCGACTCGGAAAGCGCACCTAAATCGCTAGGGGCGTTGATGATTTCAAGCATTGGGTACAGCAATTAGGCGCGGAGTTTGGCTAAGTAGTTTGCGATGCGGTTAATCCCATCGCGGAGCATTTCTTTATCTGGCAGCGCTACTAAGCGGAAGTGGTCTGGATTAGGCCAGTTAAACCCTCGCCCATGCGAAACTAAAACCTTCTGATCATGCAACAGACCCAAAGCCCACTTTTCATCATCTTCAATCGGATAAACCGCTGGATCGAGGCGCGGGAATAAATACAAAGCCCCAGAGGCTGGCACTACTGAAACACCGGGAATATCATTCAGCATATCGGCTGATAACATGAGTTGCTCATAAAAGCGCCCACCGGGCTTAACCAATCTTTCAATTGATTGCTTCCCGCCTAGCGCAGTTTGAATAGTATATTGCGCAGGCACATTAGCGCACATTCGCATGTTACAAAGCAGGGTGATCCCTTCAATTAACGATGCAGCTTTCTGCAATGGCCCGGTTATAACCATCCAACCAGCCCGCCAGCCGCAAGCCCGATAAGCCTTAGATAACCCGGAGAAAGTAATACACAAAACATCATCACCGCATAGCTCGGCAGAGAATACATGCGAGCCTTCGTAAATGATTTTCTCGTAAATCTCGTCCGACAAAACAATCAAATCATTTTCGCGGGCGATATCTACAATACCTTGCACAATTTCCCGTGAGTAAACGGCCCCGGTTGGGTTATTGGGATTAATCAGCACAATAGCTTTGGTGCGCGGGGTAATCTTGGACCGAATATCGGTCAAATCCGGGTTCCAACCATTGTTTTCATCGCACAGATAATGCACAGCCTTGGCGCCGGACAAAGTTGTTTGGCCAGTCCACAACGGGTAATCGGGAGCCGGGATAAGTATCTCATCGTCGGTATTAATCATGGCTTGCAAAACAATGGAAATCAGCTCGGAAACCCCATTACCGAGCCACACTTGATCTACATCAACATCAATGCCATGCGCTTGGTAATAATTCATCACAGCCGTGCGGGCAGAATGAATCCCAGCCGAATCCGAATAACCTTCGGCATCAATCAAGTGCGAAACCATCGCCTTGACCATGCTCTCCGGCGCCCTAAAACCGAATGGCCCGGTATTGCCAATGTGCAGCTTGAGAATCCGGTCGCCGCGGGCTTCCATCTTCATCGCTTCTACCATGTTCGGCCCGCGCACGTCGTAACGTACGCCTTGCAAACGTTCGGCTTGCGTGTACTGCTTCATCGAAAACCTGCGCCCTTCAATAGCCAGCACCTCAGGTTTCGACTGGCTCAACCGCAGGTGCATCATTTCGGCGGGTAGAGCCGCCGACCCCGTATTTATCCGTCAGCAAAACATACCCCAGCCGATGGACAAGTGGCGTAAACTCGCCATGTGAAATTCCTCAACGACTCTATTCAATCCAGTGACCTGACCTACGGCGATGTTTTTCTAGTCCCGAGCCGCTCGGATGTGAGCAGTCGTTTCGACGTGGATTTAACCACCGACGATGGCACCGGCACCACTATCCCCATCGTGGTGGCAAACATGACCGCCGTCGCAGGCAGGCGGATGGCGGAGACCGTGGCCCGGCGCGGCGGCATCGCGATCATCCCCCAGGACATCCCGCTGAACATGGTGGCAAAAACTATTGGCCGGGTTAAAGACGCAGATCCGATTATTGAGACGCCTGTGATTGTCGGCCCCAATGAAACTGTCGGGACCACGATGCAGTTGCTCGGCAAGCGGGCCCACGGAGCGGCCGTGGTGGTAGAGGCGAGTGACCACGGTTATCACCGCAGCGGTCGCCCAATTGGTCTGGTTACCGAGGCCGATTGCGCCGGAGCCGACCGCTTTGCGCAGGTAAATACCGTGATGAAAGACCAGTTCTTGACGGTAGATGCGGATAGTCTCAACCTGAACTCGCCGGAGTTCCCCAAGGTGTTCGATGCCGTGGCCGCCGAGCGTTTTCCGTTAGCCGTAGTGGTGCGGAACGGCGAATTGGCCGGGGTAGTTTCACCCAAATCGCTAGTGCGCTCTTCGGTTTATCGTCCAGCGCTCGATGCCAAGGGCCGGTTGTTGATTGGGGCCGCAGTTGGGATTAATGGTGATGTAGCCGCTCGATCCCAGGCGTTGGTTGAGGCCGGCGTGGATGTTTTGGTGGTTGATACGGCGCACGGGCATCAGGCCAAGATGCTGTCCGCTTTAGAAGCGATTCGCGCCGTGGTGCCCGCTGGTTTGCCATTGGTGGCCGGTAACGTGGTGACTGCTGCCGGGGTACGTGACCTGGTTTCCGCTGGGGCTGATATTCTGAAAGTTGGCGTGGGACCGGGGGCAATGTGTACTACCCGCATGATGACTGCGGTGGGCCGCCCGCAGTTCTCGGCCGTGCTGGAATGTTCTGAAGCGGCAAGGGCACTTGGCAAACATGTTTGGGCCGATGGTGGGGTGCGGCATCCGCGCGACGTTGCGTTGGCTTTAGCAGCCGGGGCCTCTCAAGTCATGATCGGTTCTTGGTTTGCTGGCACTTTCGAGTCCCCTGGCGATTTGCACGATGAGGGCGGGCGGTTATATAAGGAGTCCTTCGGCATGGCTTCAGCCCGGGCCGTCGCAGCTCGCACAGCCGGTTCCGGGACGGCCTTTGACCGGGCGCGGAAGGCCCTTTTTGAAGAAGGTATCTCCACCGGCAAAATGTATCTGGACCCCAAGCGCCCTGGCGTTGAGGATTTGCTGGACGAAATCACCTCCGGGTTGCGGTCTGCCTGCACTTACGCGGGCGCCCACAACCTGCCCGAGTTTGCAGACCGCGCCATCGTCGGCATCCAATCTGCCGCCGGTTATGCGGAGGGGGCGCCTCTTATGACCAGTTGGCGGGGATAACGCATCACACTGCGCGATTGGCTACGTCATCACACCCGCTCATGGCCCTCATCGGCCAATTTCGCTCATGCTCTTTCTTGCCACTCATCCCAATCTGACCCCTTATCCCGGTGTCACGTCGCTGTGGTAATCGCCCAATATGGCGTTTTAGCTAGCTAATGGCGGCAACGAAGCACTCATACGCCTCGCCCGTAGTTTCGTCAATTAGGCCCCAGTCGTTTTCTAAGTTCCAGAGCGTAAAAGTGCCATCGGAGAACATGTCCCCATCTTCGGCCTCAATCCGATTCAACACATAATCGCCACCGTCAATGGAAAACTCCAGGCGATCCTCGAAAATCTCGCCAGACATTTGATGATCCCCGCAGCGCAATATAATGTCCGGGGTTTCAAAACCAGGTCGGCCTAAATCGGGACGATATTCATCAATGGGGTCCGGCTCATCAATGACAACCGGCGGTTCCGTGGTGACCGCAGGCGGAACCACTGGCTCCGCAACCTCTGACCCAGGCGTAGCGCATCCAACGATAAACCCGGACATTAAGCCCGTGGTCAACATTATCCCTAGCCCGACGAGCGCTCGATTCCGTCCCATGCCGAGCAATCTTAGCGCGATTAAGAACGTTAGAGCTAGATGATTTGATGTTTCTTTAGCGCGTTGTAGATGCCGTCATCAAGCACATCGGTAGTCACTTCGTCTGCTAGCGCCTTTATTGCCGGTTCCGAATTGCCCATCGCAATGGAAAGCCCGCAAGCCTCGAACATTTCGATATCGTTCCAGTTATCGCCGATGGCTATAGAATCTTCGACAGGGATACCCAACATGTTAAGCAAGTTGAGAATGGTAGTTCCTTTATTAACCCCAAGTGGACCGAATTCTCCACTGGCTCCAAATGGCACCGGAATTGTGCCAGTTACCACATGATACCTATCTTTAAGTTCCGCCAAGGCGGTATTTATTTTTTTCGCATCGTCAGACATAATTACCACTTTGAGCAATTCATCATCTTGTAGCTCATGTAGTGGGGCGTATTTAGGTGGCTCGAAATTGGGGAATTGTGAGCGTAAAGGCTTCATCGCCTCATCTAAACCAGGGCTGGCAAACAGTTTATCAGTGGTTTCCCCAAACCATTCAATATCGCGTTCCTGGAAATAATTTAGCAACCACCGCTTATCTTCCGCAGTGAAACGATTGGTAATAACTATTTCATCGCCAACTACGGCAACTCCCCCGCCGCTCCCGACGATGCCATCAAAGCCAATTTCACCAACGTTATCGGGAATATGGTTTGGCGAGCGGCCAGTACTCAAAAATACCAAGTGCCCGTTAGCTCTAGCAGCTCTAATCGCCTCAATGGTAGAGGGGGCAATGTGCTGAGCCTCCGCCAAAATAGTGCCATCAACATCAATGAAGATAGCGAGCCGATGATTCGGATTTATTTTGACGGAGGCCATACAGCTACCACTTTTCAATTACTTAAAGGGAATGAACCTGGCGTTTGGGTCAATTTCCTTGACTGGGTCTAAATCAGACCCGTTAGAATCAATGACTTTCTTGTACCAGTAGAACGACTTCTTCGGGGTGCGGTTATTAGTACCGTTACCTTGATCGTCCCGATCAACATAAACATAACCATACCGCTTCTTCATTTCACCGGTACCAGCGGATACCAGGTCAATGCAACCCCAAGAAGTGTAACCCCAAACTTCAACGCCATCTAACTCGATAGCATCTTTCATGGCTTGAAGGTGTTCGCGCAGATACTCGATCCGGTAGTCATCGCTAACATAGCCAGTCTCATCCGGGGTATCTACCGCACCCAAACCGTTTTCTACCACGAACAGCGGTTTCTGATAACGGTCCCAGAGTTCGTTCAGAGTTATCCGGAAGCCCAGCGGATCAATCGGCCATCCCCATTCCGAACGCTTTAGGTGCGGATTTGGTTTGCCCAAAATCATATTCGTTTCGGACATACCTTCATGGTCATCGCCGTCTTTGAAGGTTGACATACGGCTCGAATAGTACGAGAACGAAATGAAATCAACGGTATTATCCCGTAGCAACTCCGCATCGCCCGGCTGGAATGGAATGGTAATCCCTTCCTGTGCCAAACGCTTTAGCGCATAATTCGGATAAGCACCACGAGATTGCACATCAATGAAGAAATAACCTTCACGATTATCCTGCATGGCTTGGAATGCATCCACCGGCTTAGAACTAGCTGGGTAAGATTCCGCAGCGGCCAGCATACAACCAATCTTTACCTCGGGATCGATTTCCCGAGCAATCTTGGTAGCCAAAGCCGAAGCCAACAATTCATGATGAGCGGCAGTGTAAATAACCTGCTCCCGGTTCTCCCCTGGCTCAAATACTAAGCCAGCTCCCATAAATGGCGCATGTAGTACCATGTTAATCTCATTAAAGGTGAGCCAATACTTGACTAAGCCTTTGTAACGAGTGAACAATACCCGAGCCAATTTGCCGTAGAAATCGACCAACTTGCGGTTACGCCAGCCACCGTATTCCTTGATTAAGTGAATCGGGCAATCGAAGTGAGTAATGGTGACCAATGGTTCGATGCCATTTTCTTTGAGCCGCTTGAATATCCTTTCATAGAAAGCCAAGCCCGCTTCATTAGGTTCATCCTCATCGCCATTCGGGAATATCCGAGTCCAAGCGATAGACATGCGGAAAGTCTTGTAACCCATTTCCACCATGTAGGCGATATCCTCTTCCCAGCGGTGATAGAAATCCACGGATTCCTTGGCTGGATAGAAGTGTTCATCGTCCATTTCGAGGTGCTTCATCGTGCCAGCCGCAATTGGCCAACGGTCTTTGCCGTAAGGCACCACATCAACATTGGCTAGGCCACGGCCATCTTGATCGTAACCGCCCTCATATTGATTTGCTGCGGTAGCGCCACCCCAGAGAAATCCCTCAGGGAACTTTACACTCGAATCGGTTTGCGCGATAACCATCACAAAACTCCTAGTTGTTGATTTCGAATAGCTTATCGCCGGCCACTACATCACCGCTGGCGTGATTAGTGATGGTTGGGAATTCATCACCATTAGTCACGATAATCGGGGTAGCCAGGGAATAACCTGCGGACTCAATTTCCGGAATGTTGAATTCGACCAAAGTGTCGCCGGCGTTAACGCGCTGACCTTGTTCTACCTTGGTGGTGAAGTGCTTGCCAGCTAGCGAAACAGTGTCAACCCCAACATGGAGCAGCATTTCAGCGCCATCATCGTGCCGTACGCCGAAAGCGTGGCCCGTGGGGAACGCGGTTTCAACGGTGCCATCGAACGGGGCAACCAAACGGCCTTCAGTCGGCATGATCGCGACGCCGTCACCCATCATCCCTTGCGAGAATACCGGGTCGGGGACCTCGGACAGCGGCACAACTTTGCCGGTCACCGGCGCATAGACCGGGATGGTGCGGGTAACCGTGCTGGTGGCTACCGGGACTGCGGTTGCCGTAGCGTATTCTTGAGCTGCCAAAGCGTGGGCACGAGCTTCATGCTTGGCGGCCTTTTCTTCCTCTTTCAAGGACTTGGCTTCGTGCTTGACCGCTTTATCATGTTCGACGGCGGCGGTGTCCATAGCCGGAACCGGATCGCGATACATGAGGTAAGTCAGAATCGCGCCAACCGCAAAACCGATCAGAGCTTGGATTACCCAGTTGAGCAGGTTACCGCCGGTTTGCCCGCCAGGATTGATGGCGCCAGGAGCACCGAATACACCCAGGCCAGCCATTTGGTAAACCGTCAAGTGAGTCAAACCGCCATACAAACCAGCAGCGGCACCACCGAGGCAGGCGATAACGAAGAACTTAATGCGGGGCAGCAACACACCATAAACGGCGGGTTCGGTAATACCGAAGAAACCGGAAATCCACGAAGGCAGGGTGGCAGCTTTGAGTTTTTGATCGCGAGTCTTCAGCCAGATTGCGAACACAACGCCCATAACGGCCCACGATGCGCCACCCATAAGCGGCATAAGTTGGCTGGGGTTACCCATAATCAAGTCAATGATCAAAACCAAAATCAAAGCATGGTGTACGCCGAGCATTACCAATACTTGCCACAGACCACCGAATAGCAAACCGGCGAGAGGTAGGTTGAAGCCAGCAATCCAGCTAAAGGCGTTACTCATGGCATTAGAAAGACCATTGGCGAGTGGGCCGATCACGGCATAACCGAGCGGAACGCAAATTAGCATAACGAGCATTGGCGCAAAGAAGCGAACAACTCTAGGTATTACCTTATTAAGCGCACGTTCTAGCGGGGCGGCCAATAAGCAGAGCAGCAAAATCGGAATAACGGTTTGCGCATAGCTGAGGCCAGAAACGTTAATACCAAATAAATGTGCCTCTTCCAGATTTTGAATATCTGGGAACATCAAAGCGGCACCTAATGCCATACCCAAGAATGGACTCATCTTCAACTGTTTCGCGGCATTGTAACCAACAAACAGCGGGAAGAAATAGAACAGTGCCTGACCAGCCGCATTTAGCAGTTGATATAACGTGTCCGTGGGGGCCAGAATGTGGAAGTTACCAAGAATTGCCAAAAGGCCTTGGATCATACCGCTCGCCATCAAGATGGTGAGGGTCGGCATCATTACGCCTTGGATAAAGGACTGGAATGCCGCTAACGGTGACCGACGTTCTGCCGGGGCTTCATCGGTAGCAACGCCGCCGCCGATTCCGCGTACTTGAGTTACTTCTTGATAAACATCAGGTACATGGTTACCAATTACAACTTGGTATTGGCCGCCACCTTTAACTACGGAGACTACGCCATCATTTGCATTCAGTGCGGCATCGTTTGCCAACGATTGATCCTTAAGGGAAAAACGCAAACGGGTCATGCAATGGAGAACGCTCGATACGTTATCGGCGCCACCTACTCCGTCAACGATTTGCTCTGCAAGTTGGGTATATTTACCCATAATTCACCGGGCTCCTTTGGTCGGTACAGGCAACTTTAAAAATAAAGTTTGATTTGCTTGTGGGTTGCAATTCTTGTGGGTTGCAAGAAAACTTTAGCGGTTCTTTTAGTATTTGCGCAAACCACGATTTCTGAATATCTAAAATCAGCCAAGAGGTACGATCAAATCGCGCCACGGACACATTTGCAACGAAACTGTGATGTAATTACCGGCAACTGGCCAATGTTGCCCCGGAGCTAAAGGATCGATAAAATGCCTGATAAACTGCCATATCTGGATTCTAGTTTGCCCGTAGCTGACCGGGTTGAAGACTTGCTAGGCCGGATGACCGTGGCGGAAAAAGCCGGTCAGATGTTCCAGACCATGATTGAGGCAAACCCCGACGGCTCGCTGGTTGATGGCAACTCCCCGTTTGGCACCTTGCCCGCTACGGAGATGGTGGGCAACCGCCACATGACCCATTTCAACGTGCTACGTGCGCCTAACTCTGCGGTAGAATTTGCCCGATGGCACAACAATCTACAACGCCTGGCCGAGCAGACCCGGCTGGGCATCCCGGTCACAGTTTCCTCTGATCCTCGGCACTCCTTTACCGACAATGTGGGGACCTCGTTTTTGGCCGGCATGTTTTCGCAGTGGCCAGAGACTTTAGGGTTGGCTGCGATTGGCTCCGATCAGTTAGTCGAAGAATATGCCGACACCGTCCGTCGCGAGTATTTGGCATGCGGGATTAGGACCGCGTTACACCCCCAAATTGATTTGGCCACGGAACCCCGATGGGCGCGAGCCTCGGGCACTTTTGGGGAGGATGCCGACTTAACTTCTCGCCTCGGCGTGGCCTACGTCCACGGTTTGCAAGGTACCGGCTCCTTGGCTCGCTCGGGTGGGTCATCGGGCGAATTCGGCCGCGATTCAATTTCGACGATGACGAAGCATTTCCCCGGTGGCGGGCCGCAACTCGACGGCGAAGATCCCCACTTTGCTTATGGTCGAGAACAAGTTTATCCGGGTAACCAATTCGATACTCACTTAAAGCCATTCCCGCCCGCAATTGCCGCAGGCACTCGGCAGATGATGCCCTATTACGGGATGCCAGTTGGATTGACTTTAGATTTAGGTAATGGGCCAGAAAAAATTGAAGAAGTAGGTTTTGCTTTTAATAAGCAAATCTTGACTAATCTGCTCCGGGAAAACCTCGGCTTTGATGGAATTATTTGTACTGACTGGGGCTTAGTTACTGACGTTGATGAATTCTTGGGTGAACCATTCCCAGCCCGCGCTTGGGGGGTTGAAAACTTAACTCCATTGGAGCGGGTGGCTAAAATAATTAATGCCGGTGCAGATCAATTTGGCGGTGAAGCTTGCCCCGAATTAGTTGTCGAATTAGTGAATACCGGGGTAATCCCAGAATCCCGGATTGATGAGTCGGTGCGGCGCTTGCTGACCGAAAAATTTGAATTGGGCTTGTTCGACGAGGCCCGATATGTGGATGAGGCTGCCGCTGAAAAAATCATCGGTGCCGCAGAAAACATGGCTGCCGGGCGAGCAGCTCAAAGCCGATCTGTTACAGTTCTCCAAAATGCTCCGTCTGGCGCATCGCATTTACCGCTCGCTAAAGGTTTACGCATTTATGCCGAAGGAATCAATCCGTCCGCCGAATTGGGGGGCAATGCCACCTTAGTTTCCAGCCCGGACGATGCCGACATCGCAATATTGCGATTAAAAACTCCATTCGAAGAACGTGGGCCGGGGTTCCAAAGTTTCTTCCACGCTGGCTCTTTGGATTTCTCTGAAGAGACTATCGGGCACGTTAAAGAGATCGCGGCAAAACTGCCAACCATCGTGGATGTATATTTGGAACGGCCCGCGATTTTGACCCCGCTAGCCGAATTAGGAGTGACTTTAGTTGCGAATTATGGGACTTCCCCGGCCGCGCTACTTGATGCACTAACCGGAACCGTCAAACCAGAAGGAAAGTTGCCATTCGACATTCCGCGTTCAATGGCAGCGGTTATTGCTAGCCGGGAAGATGTGCCTTTCGATACTGAAAACCCGTTATTTAAATTTGGCCACGGGCTGGAAATTTGAACACCGGATTATAGTTTGAAAACTGAATAGCCGCCCAGCGATTCGCCTTTATTATCATGACGAAGCGAATTGACTGGGCGGCTATTTAACTTTTGGTTATTACTGCTATTATCGTTATTATCGCCAAGAAGCTGGTAATGCGGCGGCGACATCGTTATGTTGCGCTACCAACGATTGCAATACTGCCCGCGCGGTCACGCCTTCGGGCAGCTCGGTTACGCCAGCGCCGACTACCTCTCCGGCGTGAACCCAGTGGCTGCTTTCCGCCAACCGGTTGCCCGCCAAGGCGCCAGCGAATGGGCGAGCCAAGCCAGCAGCAGTGTGGAAGTGCTCCCCGGTAACTACCACCGGGCCACCGGTGATCGGCAGCGGTGCGTTATTGGCAACTTGCGAAACGCCAAACACGGCTCCGGCGATACCTAGCGCTACTGCGCCCAATCCGAATAGGGCTTGAAAGTTCTTGTTCATATCTGCTCTCCCAATTTCATCAACGCCATCATTCTGGTATTCACGCGTCTGCCCTTTTGCCAAGATACCGAGGGCATCGTTAACGCGTTTGAATGTGTACGATTACGCCAAAATCTACCTTTGACGCCAAAATAACCTGAGCATCCTGGCGCGGGTTGCGCTTTCTTGCCAAGCCAGGAAACACGCATCCCCTACCAGTAAACCCGTCATGCCCGGCCACTGGGAGCATCGCTCTCGGAAGATGGCCTCCCGGATGCCAATCGCGTGTTCCAACTCGCTGTGGCCTGCTAGCCTTAGAGGCGACTCAGCATTGAGCGCGATTAGCGCAGCGGTAGCGCGCTTCGTTCACACCGAAGAGGTCACTGGTTCGATCCCAGTATCGCGCACAAAACTAAATCTATCAGCGGCGGTAAACCCGACCATGCGGCGTAACGCGACATGAAGCGGCGAAACGATCCTTGTAATCTGACAACATTGCGGCCATGAGTTACCCAGTACCTGCTTTGAGCACCACGAAATCCCTTGCCCGCCATCGTTTTTTCAAACTTGGTGCACTAGTCACCGGGTTGCTGGTGCTCAGTGGATGCATGCGAACTAATGTCAACCTCGAGCTTTTCGAAAACGATACCGCTTCAATGGTGATGGGCATGGCCATTCAGGATTCAGCTTTGGAGCCATTTGGGATTAGCCCGGAAGCATTTTGGGCTGAGGTAAGCGGCGATTTAAATACTGAAGACCTACAGCGCGACATTCCGGGGGCAACTGTGGACCCCTTCCCAGAGGAAGGATGGACCGGGATGCAGATAAACATTCCTGCCGTGCCGTTCGATGAGCTCACTGCGACCGATGATGTGGGGGTAAGCGGTTTGACCGTTGAGCGAGTGGGCGATTCATTTGAAATTTCCGCCGCATTGGGTCAGGCAGACCAGATAGCTGAAATAGAGGCCACTGCGGCGGATTCAGGCGGCTTAATTGACGCCGAGCAAATGTTATCCACCATGGATTTAAGCTTCACTCTGACGTGTCCAGGGCCAATCCAAGTTACCAATGGCCAAGCTTCGGGTAATCAGGTGACTTGGAATTTGCTTGACTTCGATTCATCGGAGCGTTTAACAGCTACCTGTGCCGCCTCTGCGCCAGTTGCGGACATTCCAGGCAATGACAGTGCAGCTGCTGAGTATGGCCAGCTTGCTGCAGGCGGAGAAAACCGGGGGTTCTTTAGCCAATACTGGCCGTTCCTAGTGGGATTTCTAGCTGTGCTTGGTGCTGCCGGATTCGGACTCTATTGGAAAACGGCCAAAAAGGGGCCCGTTGCATAGCGAAATCAGGAGAAAGCAATATCGATTGAACTTGGAACAGATTGCGCCAGGTCACCGGGCTTTACAATACGCAGATTAGTTCTAATTAGAATAGAACTATTAGATTAGACCCTATGCTTTGGTTGCTAGACCCTTCAAGCGACGAGCCGCTTTATACCCAGCTCGTTAGCCAAGTCCATGTGGCGTTAGCTCGTGGCGAGTTGAAGCCGGGCGAACGGTTGCCCACGGCACGCGACTTAGCTGAATCACTAGATTTGAACATGCACACGGTGTTACACGCTTATCAGAAACTAAGAGAAGATGGCGTGGTTGAACTTCGGCGCGGCAAAGGGGCCGTTATCGTGCAGAATGCCCCGCACTCCCACACAGCCGTTAAAAAGTCGCTAACGGCTTTCGCAAATGCAGCGCGCACTGCCGGGCTCTCCCCCGATGCCGCCGTAATTCTACTAAAGCAGGAGATGGCGGCGTGAATAATGAGTCAAAGTATTCCCACGCCAAACCGCATTGGCGCGAGTATGCAGAATTTGCTAACCGTAGTTCGAAAAAGACGGCTGGGATTTCTGCTTTAATTGGCTTGGTATTAATTGTGATTGCTGCGTTCATTGCTAATGCTTGGCGTAATGATTTACCAAATTACCTTGCGGCACATTGGGACGCTACGGGAACACCCACTCGATCCACGAGTTTTGGCGGCTATATCGCACCCTGGATAATTATGGGGCTAGTTACCTTGGGCTTATTTACTGTGGTGGGGAGAGCATTAGGTAATCAAGCAATGTACCGCAAATGGATCGCCGCAATGAATGTCTGGACCGGCTTATTTTGCGGAACATATTTATTAACCGGGTTATGGTTTCAGCGTGGGGTCGGCGATTATCCACGCGCCCCCTTAACGACAATAACCGTAGGACTCCCGCTTATTGTTTCGATTTTGGGGTTAGCACTGACTTGGGTGATTATTCCCGGCGACCCCCCGATGCCGACTACAATTCCAATACCGAATGATGCTGCCCGCATCGTGCTGCCTAGTCAGCAACGAGCTGTTTGGCATCGTCGAATTTCAGGCCGGAAAGTACTAATTATCGGCACCATTGGGACCCTTGTTATTTTAGCAATGGCATATTGGTTATGGAATTGGGCGTTGCTGTTAACCGCAATTCTGTTAATGCTCCTATATTTCACCATGCTGGCTTTTTCAGTACGCGTAGATAGCGGGGGCCTTACCGTTCGATCCTTTCTTGGCTGGCCCCGCACGCACATTCCACTAAATGAGGTAGTGCGGGCGTCAGTAACTACAGTCAATCCGGTGGGCGATTTCGGCGGTTGGGGTTGGCGAGCTGGCCTGGGCGGGAACCGAATTGGGGTAATCACCCGGAATGGAAAAGCGCTACAAGTAGAGCGCACAGGTGGCCGATATTTTGTGATTACCACCGACGATGCCGACGGTGCGGCCGCGCTGCTCAATACTTTTGCTGACCTTACCCGTTCACCCAGCGAGACAGTATAAGTTTGACCATGATTCCAGTATCGAACATTATCGCATTTAGCGTGGCGCTTATACTCACTACTGCTTTCCCCGCAGTTCTACTTATTATCTTAGCAATAAAGAAAAGAATTACCGGACTACCACTCCTCTTTGGCGTTTTAGCATTTCTCATTTCGCAAGTATTAATTCGATTACCGCTTATGGGTATTTTGGCAAACCATCTTTGGTACCAGCAGTTTGCCACTATGGTTGTGCCCTTTATCATCTTCACCGCTTTTACGGCTGGGTTATTCGAAGAAAGCGCACGGTTGGGCGGTGCGCTGCTCCTGAAGAAGCAGCGAAATTACAAAGACATTATATCGTTTGGTTTGGGGCATGGTTTATGTGAAGTTGTGGCAATAGTGGGCCTAGCTCATGTTAACAACATTCTGTTTAGCTTAGCTATTAATAACCAGGGTGCCGATAATGACCTGGTTGCGCTTACCCTGGGTTCGCTGCCTCCTCAGACTCTGAGCATTTTGACCGAGCAGCTTATTGCGGCGACTCCAAGCCTGGTTGCGATTGGAATTTTAGAAAGATTTGGAGCGGTTGCCTTTCACATCTTTGCTACGTTTTTGATTTTCAAAGGGGTAATCACTCACCAAAAACTACGCTATTACATTTTAGCAATTTTGGCACATACGGCCGCGAACGCAATAACACTCTTTGTGTTCCGAGCCGCCGGACCGATCGTGGCCGTAACTGTATTGCTGCTGCTTGGGTTTGCAATGGGATGGTATGTGTGGAAACAACGAAAGGTGCTACCTGATGGTATTTAATAAGAAATCCGAATCCCCGCTATTACATTTCATTATGTCCATGTTTGTAGCGGTAATTGGGCTACTAATTTACCCCATGTACCAGTTTGCTATCCAGGCTGGGCCAAACTCATCCTTGGGATATCGTACCAGCCGGTCGCGGAGCAGCATATATGCTTGGGAGTTCTCCCAACAACTAGCTGCGCATTATTCACTAATTGCTTCAATGATTTTAATTATTGCAGTTTTAGCTGCTTCAGCCTTTCTGTTTTTCCGAGGCATCCGCAGTGAACGAGCCTGGCGGGGATTAAGTTATGGCACGTTTGCCGCTTGGCTGACAGGGGTAATAGTTCAAATAGTGCTGGTAGAGCGGCAATTAGCGGCCGTTTTAGCGCTGCTTTAGGTTTCATCCCATAATCGGCGGTAATAACTAATTTTCTCCAGGTCGGGAATCATGCCATAACCTTGGTAAACCAAATTCTCATAACCCGGCCCATAGTTCCATTCAGTACTCCACGCTGCTACTGCTAAATCGGCCCACCGGCTCGCCACCCCTAGTCGGCCCAAATCCAGATACCCGGTAACATAACCGAAATTATCAATTAACAAATTGGGAGCACATGGGTCGCCGTGGCAAACCACAAATTCACCTTCCGGTGGCTCACTGGCTAATAACGCATCTGCCATCGGGCTGCCTGCAATTCCGCCATGCTCGATCCGCTCAGCAACGGACCAACTGAACGGGCATTCCTCGACTGGGAGCGCATCGTGAAAAGCTCGCAACCCTTTCCCGAGCGCAGTTGCCGCTTCTTGCGGGCGCGCCCGCCAAAATGGGCTAGCCGCCGAATGACCGGGAACAGCTTTAGTGACCATGACTTCGCCAGTTCCGACGTCACGATATTCGAGAACCTCGGGCACCGATACCCATTGGCCGGCCCAGTTGAGACGTTCTGCCTCGGCCGCTAAATTGCTGCCCACCGGCGAAGCCGCCTGAGGTAGTGAGCTCTCGCCCACCGGCCGAGCCGCTTCCTTTGGTGACCATTTGACATATCGTGCCCCACCAGCAGCGACATACTCGGCACTGCACGGGTTCACCCTGGCGGGATGGAGCCGGAAAGTTAAGCCGCCTAATTCATTAAGCCACACGGGCTTAGCTTCATCGCCCGGCAGCATCACGGCTTTGACCGCCTCGGGGATAACCACCGGGCCCGTGGGCGGTCCAGCGATGAAACGGCTCATAACTGGGCTTTCAGATGCTTAGCCAATTCCAACATGGCAAATTTACCAGATTTTGTTTCAGCGCCTTTGTTATAATTGGTATTGGTATTTACGTCATAAACATAGAGGTTGCCCGCAGCATCTTCGATAAATTCGATACCAGCAACATCTATGCCGTTCTCGGCTAAAAACACTTCACATTTATGGATTAAATCCCGATACTTCCCGGTAACAGTCTGCGAATCGGCAATAATCTCGAACTTCATCGGCACTAAGGGCTCCAACTGGTCCGCAGATACCAGCGGCTCAGCTAGCAAACTTGGATCAACATTTATCGAATTACCGCCTGGAAATACCGGAACCGCGAAGCCCTTAGCCTGCTCCTCTTCATAACCTGCCGGACAAGAGGCAAACTCAATTTGGCAATTATCTGCGGGGCAAAGTTGAAAGCCCTCATCGGTCAGCACTCTAACTGAATAAAGATATTTCCCGGCGATGAATTCGGCTCTGGTGATGAACCCGCCAGGCGACTCAATGTATTCTTGCACCAACGTAATGCCGTCAACCGAGTCCTCAAAACCTGGGCCATTAACGTATTCCGTCAAAGCGGCAACCGAATCAAAAAGATGGACCCCTAACCCTTTACCAGCTCGGTTATGCTTAGTAATAAAAGGCGTGATCGCTAGTTCTTGAGCTGCGGCGATAATCTGATCTTTGCCAACTGCAAAAATAGTCTTGGGAGTATCTATTCCAGCGCGGTCCAACGCGGTGTACTGCTTAACTTTAGATAGCTCAAACCGTAATGCATTTGAGCCGTTAAGCACTTGGCGGTCATAAAACTCTAACCAATCCAATACCGCGCCAGCTAATTCGGGAGCATACCGATGCCCGCGAGTATGCGATGAGGCACTCATCCGATTGTAGAAAACGCCCTGTGGCGGCTCGGCAGCTAAATTGAAATGCCCTTCATTTAAATGCCAAGTCTCGAATGGCGCCCCGACCTCGTTTAGCCGCGAAGTCAGGTGCCGCGTCCAATCATCGTTTTCATGAATGACAAAAACCTTCTTCTCCATCGTCCGCTAGCCTAGTCTGCTCCTGCTGAGCACCGGCGCCCTTGGCATCACTGCAATGGGCATCATTGCAATGGGCATGCGTATTACGATGTAATTAGCCCAAGTGTGTCACTAAGTGACACAACATGTTAGAATGTTTATATGTCCGCGACTGAATCAGTTGGCCCCCGTGATTTGCGCACCCGTGGCAGGGAGATATTTGACGCTGTGGAAAATGGCCAATCATTCACCTTGACCCGAGATGGCCATAAAATCGGTGAACTTATTCCAATTAGGCGACGTAGAGTTTTTGTGCCGAAAGAAGAATTTGCTGCGATGTCGGCGGGTGCCCCTGAAGTTGACCTAGCACGTTTTCGCCGAGATCAAGAAAAGCACGTTGATGGGTACCTAGATTAATGCCAATAATACCTGATAATCCAGATAATCCCGTTGGACTGGTTGACACAAATATCATTATTTTGCGAAGGTTAATTGATGAATCGCTTTTGCCTGGGGCGTTGGCGATTAGCGCAGTTACCTTAGCTGAGTTGTCATCCGGTATTCACGAAGTCGGCGACGCATCAGACGCCGCTGAGGAGCGGGCACGTCGTATTGAGCTGCTACAGCGCACAGAACATGAATTTGATGCGCTCCCATTTGATAGCGATGCGGCGCGGATTTATGGTCGCATTTCTGCAGCGGTAATCTCACAAGGACGTAAACCAAGGCGGCGAATAGCCGACCTAATGATTGCGGCGATCGCAGCCGCTAACCATTTACCACTTTATACCACAAATGCGAGTGATTATAAAGGTTTAGAAAAAATCGTAAAAATCATTCCGGTCAAATTGCCATCTTCGCCATAAAATCATAGCACCAGTGAGCAGGGGCCTATTTCTAGGCCCCCGCCCACTGCAAATGATTAACCCAAAACTACCAAATTTCTTGGGAACGCTTACCACTGCGGATTAAGGCCATTACCCGGCGAGCAATTAGTATTCCAACTAATAGCCAAACCGCAGCAATTACCAATTCCCGCAATGCGAATGGCCAAATTGGCCTGGTGGTCCGCACCGCTTCAACTAAAGCAGTAAAAGGCATTAACCGCGCAATCCGAGCTAGCCAGTCCGGGTACATCTGCAAAGGTAAAACAACCCCCGCAGTGATTAACAAAACTGAATCCAATATGTTAGATACCATATAAGGGTCTGAAAATGCGAAAGAGGTAATTGCGGCAGTTATCCCAACTAAAGCTCCAATTAACGCAGCTAATGGAATTAATGACAATACCCGCAAAAGCGCATCCGCATCGTGCGGGGCCGAAACCCAAAACACCACCAACGAACTTAATACCGCCGGGACGATACCTAATACCATCGGTACCAGCAATTTTGCGGTCCAATAGGGCGGATTCCAGAGCCCGTGGCTGACTATCTCTTGAGCCACCCCCAAGTTGCGATCGGAACTCACATGCATCACCGCCCCCAGCATCACTGCCATCCCAAAGGAGAGCAGGATGCTGGCATAAGCGGCATCTCGCAAATCCGTTACTCCAACCGAACCCAACACCGCCACTAGCAAGACCGCGCTCAACAAGGGGCGCAACACCAGGGTGGCGATGATTTCGGGCACGCTGGTCAGCATTGGATTGGAAACCCGAGCGATTTGCAACGCGGTGGCAAAACGGCCATCAAATCTCGACACGTTACACCACCTCCAAAGTACCGGCCTTGGTAGCGCGACCGACCACCACTCGAGCCGCGAACCCGGTTACGATTACCCACAACAACGACCCGGCTACTGACTCGATGAGCAACGACGCCGACAGTGGTAGGCCCGCAGTGACCTGCCCAAGTAATTCCACCGCCGCGCGAGTAGGTAGGATGCGGGAGCCCACTACGACGGCATCGGGCAGCCACGCTGGTGTGCCGAACACCCCGCTGACCAGCACCAACGGTATGCCCAGCAACCCTTCATACGTTTGCGCGTTGGGAGTGAGCACAAAAAGCATGCCGATTAATGCAGAAATGGCGAAACAGGCCAGCCAAAACACCAGCGCCGCAATCATGGTCGGGAAAACCGCGCCGATCCGCACCGGCTGGCGGAGCGCCCACGATGACACCGCAGCCAGCGGTAAGGCCAGCAATCCGAATACCGAGGCCGCCGCCAGCAACGGCAGCAACACTTTGAGCACATGTAACGGTGTGAGGACCAGATGCACCAGCGTGCCTTTATAGCGCTCGAAGCCAATCATGCCCATGCTGACCACGCAGACTGTCCAGGTGCCGAGCATCCCAGCGCGTAACCAGTCCAGGCCATAGCCTGCTGCCGATGATCCGGCCGCGACCACCTCGGGTGCCCGCGCGGCGAGCGCTTGCAGCATCACCATGCCGATGGTGGTGGTGGCAAGGAGTTGGATGAAGTAGCCGTTCCCCGCGAATTCCGTGACGTGGAACCAGCCCATTCTTAGCGCGTTCATTCGCCATCCTCCGCTTCCAGCGCGTTCACGATGGCGAGGTAGCTTTCTTCCAAGCTGACTCGATGCGTTACCGTGGTATCTGGCTGCAACCCGGACATTGCCACGATGTCAGCAACCGAGCCGTTGGCGATTTCCCGGCCTTTGGCAATCACTTGGATGCGGTTTGCAAGCTGCTCAACCTCGCTGAGTTGGTGGCTGGTCAGCAAGATGCCAGTTCCGTTAGCGGCCAGGGTTTTGATGAGCGCTCGGATTTCGGCTGCGATTTGCGGATCGAGGCCGTTGGTCGGTTCATCCAACAACAGCAGGCTTGGGTTACCCAGCAGCGCCCGAGCAATGTGAAGCCGCTGCTTCATCCCGCGCGAGTAATCCCGCACCCGGTCATCGCCTCGGTCCGTCAAGGTTACCGCGTGCAGCGCTGCCTCAACTCTGTTGCGGCGGACATTCCCTTTCACCCCGGCCACATCGGCAAAGAACAACAGATTTTTCCGCGCTGAAGCCCGGTTGTAAAAACCCGATTCTCCACCCAACACCAACCCGATGCGTTTGCGAGCCTTTTGCGGATACTTCACTGCGTCTATGCCATCCACGACGATGCGACCGGCGGTTGGCGTGAGCAGCGTGGCACACATACGCACTGTGGTGGTTTTCCCGGCTCCGTTAGGGCCGAGCAGGCCGATGATTTCGCCTGGTTTAATCTTGACTGTTACGTTGTCAACGGCGATGCGGCGGTCATTTTTATCGCCAAATTCGCGGCGCAAACTTTCCGCTAAAAGGCAATATTCATTATTGCTAGCCAATTTAGAAATACTTTCGAAATGAATTTGATTAATTACTGTTTTAATAGTCACGCGCGACAAGGCATCGGCGCCTAAGGCACAAGTAAATTTGGGCGCGCCCACGCTAACTAGCTGTGCGGCTAGTCAATCCAGGCTGTTATTAGCGTTGCCCGCTAAAGCCGATTAGTAGCGTGTACGCAGTTGCCATTCCTGGCATGCAGCATCGTCCATTTCATTTCAAAATGTTCTTACTACCTTGATAGGTAATAAGCTACCGGCTCTCGTTGTCCGGCAGCGTAACCCTAACCCCGCTCCCCCGCACAAAGCTCATCAGCGTCACCTTTTGTCGGTACGCTGATGCGGGGGATATCCCTAATGGTAGTGGGAGGATGGCACCATGTTTTTCTGCGACGGCAACGGGCATCATTGAAAGTATGAACAACTCACCAATGGTAACTGCCCTAGCTGCGGTGCTGATTTCCCTGCTCGCCATAGTTACGCTAGTAATTTTCGGCGTTAGATCGCTAATAAAAAATAATGGAATTAGTTTCAATCTCAAAACTGACTTTAAGGAGTGGCTAAGGGACATACGCCGCAGCTTTCGCGAATGGCTATTTTTAGCCGGGCACTTACCAATTTCCATCATTGGCTTGCTAGCTCTATGGGGCTTGCTGGCGGTCTTTGTGCTAGTGGCTTTTTGGGGAGTTGTTAGCGTAAACGTGATAACTCTTTCTGCCGCCATCGTATTGGTCGCAGTGCTTCTAGCGGCATTCATCTTTGCGCTACAAATGAGCGCACGGAGTTGGGGCAAAAGCCTAAGGTGGCTACATCGAAAAGCTTTCCACTCTGAATTCAACGTTCCCGATAAAGGAGAAGTCCCCGGGCTGCGAGCTTCGCTAAAAAGCGCATTACAAGATAACACTCGCTGGCGCACGTTTCTGTATGCACTAGCCAGTTTCCCGCTTGCGGCAGTTGGCTGGGGCCTATCCACCTTGGCGTTATGGTTCGGATTGGCTTGGACTACTTATCCACTATATTGGCGACTGCTAAGTTGGAGTTGGGGACTTAATGATTTTTCCGGACCTGAACGTTTATCACGGAGCGGAGTAGTTCATGGTTGGGTATTTTGGGCTGATTATTCCGGCCACCCCGATTACGGTACCCACACTTTCAGCTATTGGGCCGCAAATACTCCAGCTAGAATTATTGGAGTTTTTCTTGCTGGTTTAGTACTGCTAGGTTTATGGCCACTTATTACCCATGCCTTTACCAAACTGCTGCGATTGCTTGGTGAAAAGCTATTAGGGGCAACCGAGGATTCAATTAAAGTAACCGAGTTGCAAACTCAGCGCGCTAACATCGTGAGTAATGCTGATGAACGGCTACGCCAAATTGAACGGGATATTCATGATGGCACTCAGGCCCAATTAACTACCATTGCGATGCAAATAGGTGAGGCTCGGGATTTACTAGAAAACGATGGTGACGTAGCTACCGCAGCCAGTATCCTGGCCACGGCCCATGAAGCCACTAAAGAAGCCATGTCTCACCTGCGCGAGATTGCTAGTGGTGTGCGGCCAGCCTCGTTGGATTCGGGATTGGTGGTAGCTTTGCATACCCTGTGTTCCCGGTCATCAATTCCGGTGGAATTAGAAACCAGGGGCGACATTGACACAGTTGACCCTCGGGTGACCAACTGGACGCCTATTGATCTGGCAATTCGGTCGATAGCGTATTACACGGTAAATGAATTACTCGCGAATGCGGCAAAACATTCGGATGCCAGTAAAGTTTGGTTACGGGTCTCTCGCCCACAATCTTTATCCGAATCAGATGAATTGATTATTCAATACATTGACAATGGGCGAGGTGGCGCGCGAGTCATTCCGCAATCGGAACGCACTTCGGAGCATGGCACTGGTTTAGCCGGCCTGGCCGACCGCCTAGCTACCGTGGACGGCACGATGCAAATTTCCAGCCCGTTAGGTGGCCAAACTATTATCCTGGTGACACTCCCGGCAACTTTGCAGGTTAAATGGTCCAACGAGGCAAATGCATATGTCTAACCAAGTAACGCTCAACGTATTAATTGCAGAGGATTCCGCAATTCTACGCGATGGGCTGAGCGCTTTGCTAACTCGGCGAGGTTGCGAAGTAACCGCAGTGCCCGATGGCGAACAGTTACTAGCAAAGCTCAACGAGTGGGCGGAACTTGGTAAGTTGCCAGATGTGGTGGTCTGCGATATCCGAATGCCGCCTACCTTTACTGACGAAGGTTTGCAGGCTTCAATTACCGCCCGCCAGCGATACCCGGAATTACCGGTTTTGCTGTTCTCGCAATATGTCGAAGCTGCTTATGCTTCGGCGTTATTATCAGGCAGCTCGAAAGCCATCGGCTATTTACTAAAAGATCGAGTGGCCGATGTTGGGGATTTTGTGGCTGCTTTACATCGGGTAGCTAATGGCGAAACCGTGCTTGATCCAGAAGTGGTTACCCAATTAGCGCGCGCCCATGAACCCAGCAATAAATTGGAACGGCTGACGCCACGGGAACGTGAAGTGCTAGAACTAATGGCTGAGGGCCGATCTAATTCAGCGATTGCGGAAAAACTTTATCTTTCCGCCGGTGCAATTGAAAAGAATGTCGCCGCAATATTCACTAAATTAGACCTGCCCCCGACAAATGCAGATAACCGGCGAGTGCTGGCGGTCAGAGCCTATTTAGGGCTCTAAATTCCTTGCCAAGCCGGCTTGTTAGCATAGGTGTCCCGATAATAGGTATTAAGTTGCAAACGTGAAGCGGCTGCATCGTCCAGCAAGACCGTGCAATGCGGGTGCATTTGCAAAACCGTAGCTGGCCATAACGCCGAAATTGGGCCTTCTACTAGTTGGTGAACCGCTTCTGCTTTAGCTTTACCTGTGGCAACCAGAATAATGTGCTTAGCCTCCATAATGGTACCCAAGCCCTGGGTTAAACAATGTTTTGGAACTTGATCAATGTCATCATCAAAGAACCGAGCATTATCCACCCGTGTTTGTTGCGTCAGAGTTTTAATTCGGGTGCGAGATGATAAGGAAGAACCCGGTTCGTTAAAGGCAATATGACCATCAGTCCCAATCCCGAGAATCTGGACATCAATTCCCCCGGCGGCCTTGATATCCTGCTCATATTGCGCGCAAGCATCCGGTAAGTCATCGGCCAAGCCATTGGGGCCTTCGACCTGGTCGCTGGGCCAATCTACCCGGCTGGCGATCTCCTTCTCAATCACATTGCGATAGCGTTCGGGGTGGTCTTTCGGTAACCCCACATACTCATCCAGCATGAACCCCCGAGCTTTGGCGAAGCTCAGGCCTTCTTCGTTATGACGGCGAGCCAACTCGTTATAAATTGCGAGCGGGCTAGAACCGGTGGCCAAGCCGATAACGGCGTCTGGTTTGCGGCGCAGCAACTCGTCAATGTTTTGAGCAGCAATTCGAACTAATTCATCGGTCGGCGCGATGATAACTTCCATAGCTTGATTAAATCAGACCTATCCGCCGGAAGCGCGGTGTTGTGCAGGTTGGCGGTAGGTTAGTGTCAGATTGCCCATTTTCTGCCCTTTATTTGGCAGGATAGGCGGGTGCTATCGGGTTTTAAACAGTTTTTGATGCGCGGCAATGTGCTGGATTTGGCCGTGGGTATTGTGATGGGTGCCGCCTTCACTGGCATCGTTAACGGTCTGCTAGAGGGGATTATTACTCCCCTAATTGCAGCTATCTTTGGCGAACCAGACATTTCTTATGTCGGCAATTTCACGCTCAATGGCGCGCATTTCTCCGTTGGTACGTTTCTCCAAGCCATTCTGAATTTCTTGATGGTTGGCGCCGGCCTTTATTTCTTTGTCTTAACTCCGCTCAAGAAATTCCAAGAACGCATCCCACCTAAAGAGGAACTCGAAAAGGCCCAACCTAAAATCGATCCAGCCGATAATCCATACGAAGCAGATAGCACCCGGGAAGTTTCGCTATTAACCGAAATTCGAGCGATTTTGCGAGAAGAAATTCATCCGCATCATAATTAACTATTTTGGATCCGGGGCGAACTGGAGCGCTAACGAATTCATGCAGTAGCGGTCGCCCGTGGGAGTTTCGGGAGCATCGTCAAAAACGTGACCCAGATGCGAGCCGCAGTTTGCGCACCGCACTTCCACCCGAGGGCGCCCGATCAAGGAGTCATCAGGCAGCAGTTCTACTCTATCCTCAGCTAACGGGGTGAAAAACGAAGGCCAACCACACCCGGCATCGAACTTCGCTTCGGAGCGGAACAACCGCGCACCGCAAGCTCGGCAGGTATACAGCCCCGGTCGTTTCTCCTTATTTAGCTTGCCACTCCAAGGCCGTTCCGTCCCGGCCTCGCGTAAAATCTTGTATTCTTTGGGGCTCAACTCGGCTCGCCATTGTTCATCGGTCTTGGCGACCACATAATCTTTACCCGAAGTTATAAACATGCGAGCCATTCTACTAAGATGCAACCATGAACACCACACCCTCCAATCAGTATCGCGTCATTTATCTGGCTGGGGGCTGTTTTTGGGGCGTCGAGAAATACCTTGATTTAGTGCCGGGTGTAGTGGCTACAGAAGTTGGTTACGCCAACGGCAATACCGAGGAGCCTAGCTACTATCAAGTTTGCCATGAGAACACCGGGCACGCTGAAGCGGTAAAAGTAGTTTACGACTCTAACCAGATTAGCTTAGGGTTTTTGCTTAACCTTTATTACCAAGTGATTGACCCTACTTCGCTAGATAAACAAGGGAATGATCGCGGGATGCAATACCGCACCGGCATTTACTATGTGGATGATGCTGATTTACCAACTATTAACCAGTCTATTGCGGCGTTGCAAACTAAATATCGGAAACCTATTGTGATTGAGGTTAAGCCGTTGACTAATTACTATCCGGCTGAAACTTATCACCAGAAATATTTAGATAAAAATCCGGGTGGCTATTGCCACATTGGGCGTTTGGCTTTCCGGGCGGCCAGTAAAGCGGTTGACCCCACCTTTGCTCGGCCAGTTAATCTACTTCGCTAGCCTAGCTGCGCCACCAATCGTCATTTAGTTTTGGTTCCGATGGGTTAGCATCGGAAGCTGTTTGAGCATTGCGCTGGTTCCGGAGCATTTGCAGTTCTTCCTCTAACCGCCGGATTCTTTCATCTTGCTGGTCATCGCGCTCTGAATTTGCGGGCGGGTAACCATTTTGCGAATCATAGTAATAGGGCGCTGACACATCAGGGTGAATAATGTCAGGCCTTTTACTAAATGCCCGATAACCCAGCCAGCCTAAGCCAATTCCCAGTGGTAAACCCAAAGTCATAAATAGAAATGCCGGACGATAAGCGCCAGCCCGGCCCGGATTTGTAGGGTCAACTCGCAATTCCCTTACAGTCCCGATTGGTACCGGCGGGTTCCGCGCGGTATCCGAAAGATGCTGAAAGACTTGCCCATCCACCACATACTCATAAATGGGATTACCCATGCCATCGCGAAAACTATGGCCCACAATAGTTGCTGGTACTGCAGGCCAATCCGCCATATGCAAATTCGCAAACAAGATACCGATAACCGACGGAATAATTCCGAGACACACGGTCATAATTGAAAGAAATAAGATTCCGGCTCTTTTATTGGATAATCCAGTGGAATTGGATACAGGCATAAACTTCCCTAAAAACTAATACACTAATCGCGTAGCGCCGTGGCGGCTTCAAAGGCAGCCTTTTGCGCTGCCCCGAGTAAGTCAGCTTTGTTTGGCCCGGCGTTTAGAATTTCACGGGACGATGATGCCAACACGAACTGCCGCGCGTCCCCAAAAACCGCTTTGAGCTCGTCCGCGCCCGCTCCTTGCGCTCCGACGCCGGGGGCCAGGATGGGGCCGTTCAGCTCTGCCAAGTCGGTGCCGGTAGTGGCGACGGCATCGCCGATGGTCGCGCCGACGACCAGGCCGATCGGACCCAACGGCGATTTACCCAACGGCGATTTACCCAACGGCGATTTACCCAACGGCGATGGCCCCATCTGCGATGGCCCCAGAGGTGAAAGGCTGTTCCCATTGCGCTCAACCGAACCGACGGACCCAACAGTACCGGCGGGCCCAACCGGCGGCATCGAACCGGAGAAACTCCATCGTTCGCTGCGCCGAGGCCGGATGGTTAGCGGACCAACTTGGGATTCACGCCGCCAATCGGCCGGGCTATGCGAAAAGTCCGAACCGCTGACCGCACCCTGAGGCATAGGCCGGGTAGCCAGAAATTCGCGATTGACCGCCCCGGCAGCGGCGGCGATTTCAGCGGCTACCGTGCCACTAGTAGTAGGCGATACAGCGTGTTGCACACTGGCGCCTTCGGGGTTGGAGGTTAGGCAGAGCACAAACACTCCGCGTCCGTTTGCCAGCGCGGTATCAATGGCGGGCTGCAATGAACCAAAGCCCAAATATGGTGACAAGGTGACCGCATCGCCCGCTAACGATGAACCCTCGCGCAAAAACGCATCGGCGTATCCGGCCATCGTGGAGCCAATATCACCGCGTTTAGCATCAACGACGCAGAGCGTGTTTAGCTCGCGCGCGTAACGAATCACATCTTCCAGCACGGCGATGCCGGGCGAACCGAAGCGTTCGAAAAAAGCGACCTGCGGTTTCACGGCTGCTACCTGGCCACTCAAGGCATCGAGCACCGTGAAACTAAATTCGCGGAGGCCAGCAACATCGTCCGTTAATCCCCATTTGGTGAGTAACCCGGAATGGGGGTCTATCCCGACGCAGAGCGGGCCGAATTGGTCCATCGCGGCTCGGAGGCGAGTGCCGAAAGGCAACTGCGGAGGTCGATTTGTCATCTTCACTCCCCGCCACGGAATTGCGAAGGCGCTACATAAGTTGGGTGCCCGCGCAAGAAAGTGGCGGAAATTTGCAGCGGCAACTCGGTGCCCTTGAAGGGCGAATTGGTCGAAGCCGTGGCTTGCCGATGCGGGTCAACCACATAGGGCGCATCGGGGTTCACCAAGGTCAAATTGGCCGGTTCGCCCACCGCGATGGGTCGGCCTTGACGGTCGGCGATACCACCAATGATGGCCGGAGTTTCGGACATGACCCGAGCGATCCCCCGCCAATCCAGCAGCCCGTCCATGCTTTGGGTCACCACGGCTAGCGCAGTTTCCAGGCCGGTCATGCCGAACGATGCCGCCGCCCACTCGCAATCCTTGGCCTCCAACGGGTGTGGTGCGTGGTCGGTGCCGACGGTATCAATAGTGCCGTCCGCTAGTCCTTCGCGCAGGGCGAGCACGTCATCGTCCGTTCGCAGCGGCGGATTCACTTTGAATATCGGGTCGTAGCTGCGGGCTAACTCATCGGTTAAGGCCAGATGATGCGGGGTGACCTCAGCGGTTACCGCGATGCCGCGCGCTTTGGCCCAACGGACAATCTCGACGCTACCCCTAGTAGAAACGTGCAACACGTGGAGCCGAGAACCCACATGCTCAGCGAGCAGTACGTCACGGGCGATGATGGACTCTTCGGCCACGGCGGGCCAACCGGCCAGGCCGAGTTGCGCGCTGACCACGCCCTCGTTCATTTGGGCATCGCGAGTTAGCGACGGCTCCTGCGCGTGTTGGGCAATCACCCCGTTGAATGTCTTGACGTATTCCAGCGCCCGGCGCATCACTACTGGATCGGCCACGCACTTGCCGTCATCGGAGAACATCCGCACCCGCGCCCGAGAGTGAGCCATCGCGCCGAGTTCCGCAAGTTGCTTGCCTTCTAGGCCGACGGTCACAGCTCCTACAGGGTAAACCTCAACCAGGCCAGCCTCTTGGCCTAACCGCCACACTTGTTCAACTACGCCCGCCGTGTCCGCGACCGGATGTGTGTTGGCCATTGCGAAAACGGCTGTGTACCCGCCCTGAGCTGCGGCTTTTGAGCCGGAAGCTACGGTTTCAGCATCCTCGAAGCCTGGTTCTCGCAGGTGAGTATGCAGGTCAACTAGGCCGGGTAGCAGCACTTGGCCATTGCCTTCGATTACAGTGGTTTCGTCGGTACCGTAACGGTTATCGTTGTCGGCATTGGTATCGTTATCGGTATCGTTGTTAAACGGCACGATATCAGCGATTACCCCGTTATCAATTAATAGATTGACGGGAGATTCTCCATAAGGGCGTACATTCTTTAGCAATAACCTAGACATTGATACTGGTCCCACCTGCTAATAAAAGATAAAGAGCCGCCATGCGCACTGCAACGCCATTGGTAACCTGCTCGACGATAACAGATTGCGGTGAATCTGCGGCATCGGCACTTATTTCTAATCCACGATTCATCGGACCGGGATGCATAATGATCGAATGTTCCGGCAATAACGATAACCGGCGCTTATCCAAACCGTATTCCCGAGTATATTCTTGCGGACTAGGAATAAACATGGCAGCGCCGCTGCCCCCATCCACGCCGCCCATCCGCTCGCGCTGCACGCGCAACATCATGATGGCATCGGGCTGCTGCTCTTCCAACACTTGGTCCAGGTTAAAGCTGGTTTGCACTGGCCAGGCTTCGACCCCCACCGGCATCAAAGTGGGTGGGGCGACCAAGGTGACATCGGCCCCTAGAGTATTGAGCAGCCAACTGTTGGCCCTAGCCACCCGCGAATGTAATACATCGCCGACGATAGCGACTTTTAAACCGTCCAAGCCAAGCCCGGTCACATCAGTTTGACCGGCCCGGTTCATCAGGTGCCTCCGCATCGTGTAGGCGTCAAGCAGAGCCTGAGTCGGGTGCTGATGAGTGCCGTCACCCGCATTAAGCACGGCCACATGACTGGCGCCCGGCAACTCCAAACCGGACGGCAACCAGTTGGCATGCGCGAGCCGATGAGCTGCGCCGCTAGCACTGGACCGGACCACCACGGCATCGGCGCCCATCGCATGCAAAGTCAGAGCGGTGTCCTTTAGCGATTCGCCTTTGGACGCGCTGGAACCTTTAGCCGAGAAATTGATCACGTCTGCACTTAGCCGTTTAGCGGCGGTTTCGAAAGAGATTCTGGTGCGCGTGGAATCTTCAAAAAATAAATTGACTACTGTGCGGCCGCGCAAAGTAGGTAATTTCTTTATTTCGCGCTCTTGAGTTGCCGCCATTGCGGCTGCAGTATCGAGTAAGAGAATAGATTCTTCGCGCGATAACTCGTCCGTGGATAATAGATGTTTCATTTAAGAAACTCCGCATTTCGTTACGGTATTCTCGATAACAACGGCGTCAGCATCGTCGAATTCAGACAACAGAACTCGAACTCGTTGATGCGGTTCGGTAGTTAACGTTCCCCCGATAAAATCTGGACGAATCGGTAATTGCCGATGGCCTCTATCTACCAATACCGCTAATCGCACTGCGGCTGGGCGCCCAAAATCGTTTAAGGCATCGAGCGCGGCGCGGATGGTGCGGCCGCTATAAAATACGTCGTCCACTAGCACCACGGTTTTATTGTCAATCGCGGGAGTATGCGTGGGCTTTAGCGTCCGGACCGGCTGATTCCGCAGATCATCCCGATACATGGTGACATCTAGTTGTCCGGTGTGCTTGGCGGTTTCGAAAGCGGGGTCAATTGCTGCGATTTTCTCGCCTAAACGTTCCGCTAATGGGGCACCGCGGCTAGGGATGCCCAGGATGACTAAATCGCTGGTGCCGTTGGAACTTGCCACGATTTCGTGGGCGAGGCGCGTCAACGCTTGGTCTATTTCCGCAGGCCCCATCAGGTACGCCCGGTCTGCTCTGGGCATTAGCTAGTTGCTTTCCCGGTCGCCGCCTCCGGAACGACCGAAGCCTTCGCCACGGCCACCGTCGGATCGGCCACCGCCTTCACCGCGACCACCATCGCCACGACCGCCGCCGCCGCGACCACCGCGGCCACGGCCCCCGCCGCCTCCGAAGCGACCGCCGCCGCGACCACCACGATCCCCGCGCTCGCCGTCGCCGTCGCCACCATCGCGGTTGCCTCGGTAACCTCCCCCGGAGCGATAGCCACCGCGATCCCCACCGCCAGAGCGGAAGCCACCACGGTCACCACGGTCACCCCGGTCGCCCCGGCTGCCAAAATCGGCCGGTTCGGCGGCTCGGGCTGCTGCGGCTTGGGTGCGGTGCAACTGCCAGCGGGCATAAGCGGCGTTGTGTGCGGATTCCCAGGCATCCCGTTCAACTTCGAAGCCGGGGATCCATTCCTGAGTCTCCGGGTCGAAACCTGCCGGGTATTGGTACTCGCCGTTTTCGTCGTATTCGTTCAGGCCGTAAAGCGAGGAATCGAAATCTTCCGAATCTGGGTCTATATCTCGATTAGCTTCTTTCAATGATAACGAGATTTTCCGCTTATCTGGGTCTATATCGAGTAACTTGACGATCACATCTTGCCCAGCCGTTACAACATCGGACGGTTGTTCCACCCGATTGCGCGCTAATTGCGAAATGTGCAATAACCCCTCGGTACCGTCATCCAAAGTAACGAAGGCGCCAAAGTCAACTAGTTTTTTAACCCGCCCGGCAATTAGTTGCCCGATAACGTGAGTGCGAATGAATGACTGCCACGGGTCCTCTTGGGTAGCCTTTAGCGAAAGCGATACTTTACCTTTATTTAGGTCAACGCCGAGTACTTCGACTAATACGTTTTCACCTACTTGAACCACCCGCGCCGGGTGTTCGACTGGCCGCCAGGACAACTCAGATAAGTGAATTAAACCGTCAACGCCGCCGAGATCCACAAAGGCACCAAAGTCGGTTAGGGAGCGAACTACGCCCGGTAAGATTTGGCCTTTTTGTAAAGCTGATAAACGCTCTAACCGAGAACCCTTTTGCTCTTCCTCGACCACCGCGCGGCGGGAAAGCACAATCTTATTCCGGGCTTTATCAAGCTCGATAATCTTGGTGTCAATTTTCTGACCCACAAAACCCGAGAGGTCAGCAATGTGCCGTACATCAACTTGAGATGCGGGCAAGAAAGCGTAACCAGGCAGCCCTATGTCCACCCGTAGGCCGCCCTTAACCGCATCAACAACCTTGCCGGTCACGGTGGTATTGGCATCCTTGGTAGCTTCTAGGTCGGTCCATACTGCTTCGGTCTTGGCCCGCTTTTCTTCGGCTGCGATGCGCCGAGCTTCCTCAATCGCAAGGCGGAGCTCTTCACTCATCTCACCTTGCGCAGTTAGTTCAGCCGCAAAATCGCGTTCATTGATTTTCAGCTTAGCCCAACGGGTCTTTAGCTGTTTTGCAAGCGCTTTAGCCCCGGCATTCTTCCCGGTCCCGAAAATCGGTTGGACTTCAACAGTTTCGACAGATTCCTGCATTTTCTTCTCTTAATCGATCAGGGCGGGTTTGAGGTCTTTGATGCGGTTTAATAAACCACTTACAAAATTAGGGGATTCATTGGTGGACATTTCGGCCACTGCGGTGACAGCTTCGTCAATTGCTACTGCATCGGGGATATCGTCATTGAAAAGAATTTCCCAAACGCCTAACCGCAGCGCTTGCCGGTCCACGCCGGGCATGCGTTCTACTGGCCAACCGGTGGAATAGGTGGCGAGCAATTCATCAATTCGCTCACGTTGTTCGGTAACTCCCTTTACCAATTCCACGGTGTAATCCCGTAATATCTTTTCACTTACGGGGTGGTCAATCCGAGATTGGGTTAATTCGGTTGGGTCTATTCCGCGCGCCTCGGCTTCAAATAGCAAATCCAAAGCTGCCCGCCGAGCTTTGCTCAATCGGGGCAACTGACGTCCGCTTTCAGTGCGGGGACTCATAGGCGCATAACTTTAGTTAATCCGAACAGCCGTTATGTGGTGAAACTTAGTTATTTACCCGGCCCAGGTAGGAACCGTCGCGGGTGTCAACTTTGATTTTGGTGCCCGTGGTAAGGAACAACGGCACCTGGATTTCCCGGCCGGTCTCCAACGTGGCAGGCTTGGTGCCGCCGGTGGAGCGGTCGCCTTGCAAACCTGGCTCGGTATGCTCAATCACCATCTCGACCGAGGCGGGCAACTCGACATAAAGCGGAGTGCCTTCGTTCATGGCGATCATGGCGTGGTTGCCTTCCAGCAGGAAGTCTTTCGCATCACCAACTACTGCACCCGGAATGTGAATTTGGTTGTAATCATCGTCCATGAACACATAGTCATCGCCATCAGCATACGAATACATGTAGTCCCGGCGATCCACATTGGCGGTTTCGACCTTGGCGCCTGCATTGTAAGTTTTGTCAACTACCTTGCCGGTCACCACGTTCTTCATCTTAGTGCGTACGAAAGCGCCGCCTTTACCAGGCTTAACGTGTTGGAATTCGGTTATCGTCCAAAGCTGCCCATCAATGCGTAGTACAGTGCCGTTTTTGATGTCATTGGATGATGCTTGAGCCACGAGGCGTAATCCTAGCAAACATCAAGAAAAGCGAAAAACTTGCTGGCGCTGGAAAATACCAGCAATGTCCGTAGCTACCGGCTCATCCTTTGCTAATTGCGACTATCGCGAGATAGTAGGAGTTGAACCCGAAGCCGGCAATGGTCCCAGTAGCTACCCCGGATACGGTGGAGTAGTGGCGGAACGATTCTCGGGCGTGGGGGTTGCTAAGGTGAACTTCAATCAGTTTTCGGCCAGCCTTGGTTACCATCGCCGCCGCATCCCTAATCGCGTACGAGTAGTGGGTGAAAGCTGCCGGGTTTAGCACCACATTTGCCCCGGTATCGGCTGCTTCATGCAACCATTTAACTAGCTCGGCCTCGCTATCGGTTTGCCGCACTATTATATCGAACCCCAACTCACTGCCCCAACGGTCGGCTACGGCAACTAGGTCATCGTAGGAGTCGGCGCCATAAATCTCAGGTTCCCGCACTCCCAACCGGCCCAAATTAGGACCATTCAAAATGAAAACTTTAGGCATTTACTGACCTCCGATTTGGACGAGGTGGGGTTTTTACTAGGAATATCAGACCGGCCAGCCCAACTGCGATTACCAACAAAATGCCAAGTAGCCCCCAAATGGTAGCGCCAAAGGCCGCGATAAATATGGTCCAAAGGGCTGCCGACATGAACGATGCCGCTTTACCGCAAGTGGCATACAGGCCGAATATCTCCGACTCCCGCCCTTGCGGTGCGACTCTTGCCAAGTAGGAACGCGAGGCAGCTTGGGCTGGGCCAACCGTAGCGCACAAAATTAGTCCGAATACCCAGAAAATTATTGGGCCTAAACTGTGTAAGAATAAGGCGACAAAACCTGTGATGAGTAAAACCGCCAAGGAACCAACGATGACTCGGCGAGCGCCCCAATAGTCATCCAAACGGCCTAGTAAAATAGTGGAGATACCAGCAACTAAATTGGCTGCAATTCCGAAAATAATGACTTCCTGCGGGGAAAACCCGAATGAGACGGCAGCGATGACGGCCCCAAAGGTAAATATTCCGCTCAAACCGTCGCGATATATTGCTGAAGTGATGAGGAACCAAAAAGTACTGCGCGAAGTGTAAAACAGGTAGCGGATTTGTTGGAACAACATTAGGTAGGACTGTTTCCAACTGAGCCTTTCTCGCTCATCTGGGACAGGTGGCTCGGGCACATACTTGTAAATTGGCCAGCCAAATAGTAGCGCCCAAGCAGCACAGCCTAAGGCGATTAACCGAAACGGTAGCCCGGTGCTAGGGTCGAGGCCGAACCAGCCGGTGCCGTCAATAATCACCACGATGACCAGCGCCAATATGCCGCCCAGGTAGCCTAAACCCCAGCCTAAACCTGATATCCGACCGACCGTATCTGGGGTAGAAACTGAGGTGATTAAGGCGTTGTAGTTGACATTAGCTACCGTGTCTATGACCGAACCGAAGGCTACTAAGGCTGCGCCCAAGGCGAAGAAATGCGGGGCTGGATAAACAAAAAATAGTGCTGCCATCAGCAGAATTAACGTGAGGTTGGCAAAGCCGAGCCAGTGTTTTCGTTTACCGGTAGCATCGGCACGCTGCCCCAAAACCGGCGCTAATAAAGCAATAGCAATCCCAGCAAAAGTTACCCAGCCGCCTATCCCGGCTGCCAAGTCATCAAGCGCATGTTGCCGGATTGGATCAGCAACGGGCAACGCAGCCACCCGCGGCTCCAAGAATGCACTGGAAGTTAAGTAAAGCGGAATGAAAACGAAGGTGATAATTACAGAATTGAAGGGCTGAGTGGACCAATCCCAAAGTGCCCAGGCTCGCACGGCACGCTGCCGTTCATCCAACGGGCGGCGGCGCAGCCAAGCAGCCCTTGAGGCCAGTTTAGACCGTAAGCCTAAGAACTCCGCCCCGGCCGCTAACGCCTCATCATTAACGGTTTCAACCTCAGTAAATTCCGCCACGGGAGCCAGTGGGATGCCCTCATCATCGCCCGTTTCTTCCATGGGTTAAGTCTGCCGCAGCCAATGGACAAAACGGTCCGAGCCACCCCGTTTACAATTTGGCTGTGGCGACGGCTCTTGATTGGCAACCGGACATTCTTCCCGGTTATTCCGCCGCGCATTTAACTGAGGCAACTCTGGTAAAACCCGATGCTAATTCAAATTTAGCCGAGAGCTATTCAAATAAAGTTAAAGGCGTTATCCTGCACGTCCACGGGTTTAATGACTACTTTTTTCAGACTCACTTTGCCGATGAGTGCCTGAAAGCCGGGTATCTGTTTTATGCAGTCGATTTACGAAATGCCGGCCGCTCATTAAAGCCGGATCAAATTCCACATTATGTGGAACATTTACGTTTACATGCCGAGGATTTAGCGGAAGCTAGCCAAGCCGTGCGTTCCTTGCACCCAGATTTGCCCTTGATCGTGCATGCTCATTCCACCGGCGGGCTAACGGCATCGCTGTGGGCTCATGCTTATCGGAACGCGGAAGGCATTAAGTCCGGGCCCGATGCGTTAGTGCTGAATGCGCCGTTTTTTGAGATTCCCGGTTCTATTTTTGCCCGGATGGGCGCTCGGCTCACTGGGCCAACTTTAGGCCGGATTCGCCCCACAAACGGGCTACCACCTGGCCCTTCCATTTACGCTACCGCACAACATGTGGACAATGGGGGCCGCTGGGAGTTTGACCAGAATTTGAAGCGCACTGGTGGGCTACCTGCCCGGTTTGGCTGGTTGCGCGCGGTTAGGTCAGCACAAGCCCGCGTGGACCGAGGCCTACACATCAACATCCCGGTGCTGCTAGCCACCTCATCTCGCTCCTCCCATTCTGACCCGGAATTGCTAGATTCAACTGATTCAGTATTGGACGTCAAAGCCATTGCAGCCCGCGCAGATAGTTTAGGGCGCTACGTGACATTATTACAAATAGACGATGCGGTACATGATTTAACTTTGTCTGCCGATAAACCGCGCAAACAGTATTTCGATGCTCTATTCTCTTGGCTGAATAATAAGTTACCTAACTCTGACGACCAGTTACCCGGTACCTAGTTTTTAAGGAAAATCCGATGACAACATTAGCTCTTTCCTCTGGCACTATTAAAAAACCTTTTTTCGATAATCCGGGCGCCGATGGTAGGCAACTACCGATTGCTTATGCCCATCGCGGCTTCTGGAATGTAAATGAAACTGGCACTCATTTGGAAAACTCGGCTGCCGCTTTTGCCGCCGCAGTGGATTTAGGTTACCGCTATTTGGAAACCGATGTGCATGGCACTAGTGACGGGGTTTGCATCGCGTTGCACGATGAGACGCTTGACCGGACTACGGACGGGAAAGGCACCGTTTCGGAATTGCCTTGGTCAAAGGTTAAGCAGGCCTATATCGGTGGCATCGAGCCAATTCCCACTTTAGAAGAATTGCTTGTTACTTGGCCAGAAGTGAAGTGGAATATAGACATTAAGTCGGATTCTGCTATCAAACCTACTGCTGAAGTCATCGAAAAGCTGCGGGCGCATGATCGAGTTTTAATTACTTCTTTCTCACCGCAGCGGCGCAAAGCTACTTTAAAGTTGCTGTCGAAGCCGGTGGCTACCGGAGCGGGCACCCCCGAAATTGCCGCCTTCTTGGCGGCTGCTCGGGTTGGTTCCAAGCGGTTAGCCGCTATGGCCTTAAAAGATGTTGATGCACTGCAAGTACCGGTAGGCCAGGCAGTGCCTGGGATCGGCGGCATCGTGGTTACCGATGCGAAAACTGTAGAAATGGCACACGCGATTGATAAATATGTGCAAGTCTGGACCGTTAATACCAAAGCTCAAATGAATCAACTGCTCGATATCGGCGTGGATGGAATATTTACGGACCGCGCCGATACACTGAGAACAGTACTAGAATCCCGCAACCTCTGGTATTAGTATCAGCGCATTAATATCGGTAAAGCTAACCTAATAATTGCAACTATGCTAAAATATTTAGCAATGCTGCAACTGTCACAAACACCACTATGAAAATAGTTGTTTTCCGCGACTCTACCAAGGAAACCTCACCCCTATCACAGGCAACTACTGAATCTGATTGAAGGCTTGTTGTATTAGCTCTTGATTGGGGCCCTCCAAGCGAGTTGGTTCTCCGATATCATTTAGCACAATAAAGCGAAGTTGCTCGCCTCTAGTTTTTTTATCTCTTTGCATTGCAGGAAGTAATTCGTCAAGTGTGGCTCCGTCATATGAAATGGGTAGCCCGATACTGGTTAACAATTCTCGATGCAAAGCAACTTCATCGTCGGTTAATAGTCCAGCAAGCTTGGCTAATTCCGCCACAAATACCATACCAACCGAAACAGCTTCGCCATGTCGCCACTTAAAATCTTCAACTAATTCAATGGCATGGCCTAGCGTATGCCCATAATTAAGAAATTCCCGAGCACCTTTTTCGAAGACATCATCACCCGCAATATGAGCTTTTACCGCAACTGTTCGTTGAATTAATTCGGCAATTACTGCCCAAGTTGACTGGTCGGTCTCAGCGCCCCGCCACGGGACCAATTGACTCGCGTTTTGCTTGATTAATTCAAGAATTTTTGGGTCAGAGATAAATCCACTCTTGACCACCTCGGCCAGGCCAGCAGCCAAATCTCGGGAAGGCAACGTGACCAACATATTTAGGTCACAAATTACCCCGTTGGGCTGATAAAAACTGCCCACCAGGTTTTTACCTTCTGGCGTATTGATGCCAGTTTTGCCACCCACGGCGGCATCCACCATCGCCAATAAAGATGTGGGCACATGCACCACTTGGATACCGCGCAACCAGGTCGCCGCCACAAATCCGCCCAGGTCAGTGGTGGCTCCCCCACCCACTGTCACAATTGCGTCGCTGCGAGTAATGCCCGATAACGCAGCCAACTCCCAGCAATGAATTAGCACCTCGGCAGTCTTCTGAGCTTCGGCATCGGGCACCGCGTGTGCGATGACGGTTAAGCCTGCCTGATGCAAAATGTCCTTGACCGGCTCAACTAAATACAGCAGCGGTTGCGGATAGATGACAAATACCTTGTTTACCCCAGGTTTTAACAGCCCCGGCAACTCGGGTAAAACGCCGTTGCCAATAATCACTTCGTATGGCTCGGCCACTGGCACAGTTACTTTCATCGCGATCCCCTCACCCCGGCATCTCGATATACCAGAATCTGTCCGACCACTCTAAATGGCGTTTGGCGTGAAGTATCCACTCGAAAATCCGAAACCCTGGCGTAAGTAGGACGGCGAGTTTCAGATAGCTGCTGCCATTTGGTTAACGGATCGTCACCGGATAATAATGGCCTCCCATCTGGTACTAACCGTTGGCCGGCGGTTTCTGCATCCATATCCAAATAAACCACTAGCCCGCCGTTGGCTGAATATTCAGCCAACGCCTGTTGGGTTTGCGGCGTCATTACCGCACCACCGCCTAGGCTTAACACCCCGGCAAACCCAGTTAGCAATTCGGCGATCGAATCAGCTTCTAACCGTCGGAATTCGGGTTCCCCATATTGCGCAAAAATCTCGGGAATTGCTAACCCTGACCTGGCAACTACGGCATCGTCACTGTCTTTATGCTTTAGTTCTAGCCGCTCAGCTAGCAGCTTTCCAATCGCAGTTTTACCCACGCCTGGTGGGCCAATCAGAACGAACGCCGGGCTGGTTGTCTCCGAAGGCTCACCCAGGTCTAGCGCAGTTTTCACCTAACCGTCCCTTCGCGATGCGGCGAGGGGTCGGTAGCCGCTGGCGAGGTGAGCGCTGGAACGGTAGGCGAGAGTATCGCCGCTTCGCTTGCGCCGAATGACCCGAGCGAGGTTAAGTAATTTTGCAGGTTACGGTTAGTTTCAGTTACTGAGTCGCCGCCAAATTTTTCGAGCAAGGCGCGGGCTAAGGTCAGGGCAACTTCCGCTTCGGCCACTACGGCGGCTGGCACCACCGCGCAAACATCAGACCTTTGATGGTGTGCCGTAGCCGGCTCTCCGGTGGCAACATCAACCGTCCGCAAGGCTTTCGGTACCGAAGAAATCGGCTTAATGGCAGCTCGCACCCGGATTGGTGCCCCGTTGGACATGCCACCTTCGATGCCACCGGCCCGGTTGGTTAACCGCTCAATCTGGCCATTAGTGTTGCTAACAATCTCATCGTGCGCCGCTGAACCGCGCCGAGCAGCCGTGGCAAAACCATCGCCAATCTCAACGGCCTTAACCGCTTGAATCCCCATCAAAGCCGCAGCCAGTTGCGCATCCAACCGGGTGGCCCCCTGCGAATAACTGCCCAGGCCAGCGGGCACGTTAAATGCGATAACTTCGACGATGCCACCGAGCGTGTCGCCGTCTTTCTTGGCCGCATCAATCTCCGCGATCATGGCTGCACTCGCCTTCGGGTCAAGGCATCGTACCGGGTCGTTTTCCAAATACTCGAAGTCGGCGGGCTGCGGCTGGTAACTGTGGACAACGCTTACCGAGCCAATTGCGGTGACGTGGCTGACTAACTCAATCCCGGCGGCTTGGCGAAGAAACTGCGCAGCAATAGCGCCCAGTGCCACCCGGGCTGCCGTCTCCCGCGCACTCGCCCGCTCCAACGCTGGCCTGGCATCATCGAATCCATACTTTTGCATCGCGGGCAAGTCAGCATGGCCAGGGCGCGGCCGGGTTAGGGGCCGGTTCCGGCCCACCTCCAACGGGTCCCCTACCCCAGCATCTACCTGCATCGCCGCCTCAGCCACCGGATCGGGTGACATAACTTGTTCCCACTTGGGCCATTCGGTATTGCCAATTTCGATGGCAATGGGACTACCGAGAGTTTTACCGTGCCGCACTCCCCCGACGATGCGAGTTTGGTCCTGCTCAAACTTCATCCGGGCGCCGCGGCCATACCCAGCCCGACGCCGCGCCAGCGCAGCTTCAATGTCGGCCGTAGTGACACCTACCCCGGCAGGCATACCGTCTAGTACCGCCACCAAAGCCGGGCCGTGTGACTCTCCAGCCGTTAACCATCGCAACACGCCTAACCCCTCGATTCATTAATTCTGGCAGCCGAAACCTGACTAATTACTGAGCCATCGTCATTAAATTTTGCTTTGGAATAACGAGCCTCCAGCTCGGCGTTCAGAGCTTGGTCCATTGCCCTTAACGGAGCTGGGTGGCCGGTCATCAACTCGACTTGCTTAGCAGCTTGGTGCAATAGCATCCGCTCACCACTAATCACCGCGCCCCCGAGAGCTGACCAGGTGGCTAGTAACTCGGTCGGATTAGGATGGTAAACCACGTCAAGCAAGACACCAAGCCTGCCAGGGATTTCGTTGCCGATGTCAACTAAATTAGCTGCGATGGGGTCGGCAGCAAACGCGGGCAACGTAGAAATTACGGCGTCGAAATCGCTCAGTTCTGCGGCACACTCGAACAGAACCTGAATATCTCGCTCACGATAAGAACAGTAGCTTTCGGAACTTGGCTCTACTCCGTAAGTCGGCAGATGCATGCCGAGCCGAGCAGCCAAGTTTCGCATTTCAGCAAAACCGCTAGCCGAACGGCCATAGACAACCACGCTATCCGCCCCTAGCTCACGAGTAGCCACCAAAGCTGAGGTTGCGGTGGCCCCGGTGCCGAGAATAGCCACCGACTCGACCGGTCCATGCCGAATGATTTCCCGGATTGCAGCAACGATGCCGTACACATCCGTGTTGTATGCTGCCAGATGCGGCAAATCCCCACCGCCATTTTGTGCAACGATGGTATTCGCCGACCCGGTCAAAGTGACTAGCGGGTCAACTTCTACTGTAGCCAGCCCGCGTTCGGCAGCCGATTCTAACCACGGGGCTACTTGAGTTTTGTGCGGCATGGTGAGGCTAAAACCGGCCCACTCGCTTTGGCCAGCCCGCGCAGGAAATAACAGCGTTCGGTCAAGCAGCTTAGGCAAATCCCCCGGTTCGACGTCAATTATGGAGTACTCCCAGGTATTGAAGAAGGCTTCCTGCATCTGCGGAACATCGTTCCTTGTGCAGGATGACGGGGGTGGGGCAAGGCCGAGACCTTGGTAAGCCGCGTTATGGAGGGCCGGAGACAGGGAATGGGCGATGGGATGACCCAACACAGCCGCCCGCCGCACCGGGAGGGAGTTACCGCCCGATTCCACAGCCTCCGAGTTAGTCAGTTTGGTTGGCGCCGGTGTCACTTTGCTGCCCGAATCCGGGATTAGCCGCCTGCCACTCCCGCAGTTGCGCCACATACCGCTGATGGTCAGCGTAAGTATCAGTGAAGACAGTCTCACCCGTTGCCAAGTTGATGGTAACCCAGAAAATGTAGTTGCCTTCGGCCGGATTGAGCACAGCAGCAATGGCGGCGCCGCCCGGATTGGCAATCGGAGTAGGCGGCAGGCCGAGATGCTGGTAGGTATTGAACGGGTTGCTGGCATCGGCCAGATGAGCCAAAGTGAGCTGAGTCCCCGAGATGCCCAAACCATAGGCCACTGCGGCATCAATCTGCAAAGCCATACCACGGTCCAGGCGGTTCTGAATTGCCCGAGCCACCTTGGGCCGGTCCGCCGGATCCCGGACTTCCCGCTCAACTAGCGCAGCTTTATTGAGGATCGTTTCCCACTGTTCCGGGTCGGCACCTTGATTCATCAGTTCTTGCCGAGTCCGAGCGATTAACGTCCGCAAAATTGAAGTGGCATCTTGCCCCGGCTGAATCTGATATGTGGCCGGGAATAGCCAGCCTTCCGGATTGCCCTGGGCAACCTCGGGCAGGCCCAAAGCGGCTGGGTCGGCTAGCGCGGCATCAATTTCTTCTTGGGTAATTCCAGTAACCGCTTCGATCCGAGCAAATACTTGCGACTTAGTGAAGCCTTCCGGGATCACTAGCCGGAACGTGATGGTGCCATTGTCCAGCATCGCCTGAACTGCTTGCGCGGCATTCATATGCTTTTGTAGCTCATAAGTGCCAGCCTGGATACTGTTTGCCCGCGGGTTAGCTTGGAACGCGTGCCGGAAAGCCTCCGTGGAAGCCACCACCCCAGCCTCGTAAAGCAACTCGCCCATCATCGTGCCGGAAGCGCCCGATGGGATCGTGACCAGAACTGGCTCATCGCCGGGACCGTCAAAGTCGGGCACTTCGGCGACGGAGAAAGTATGCGAGAACCAATCGCGTACGCCACTAAAAGCGGTAACCCCAACGATGCCGACTAGCGCGAACAAGCCGAGCGTTACCAAAATCCCAATCCAAGGGCGGCGTTTCTTTGGCTCTGGCGCCTCATACTGGTAATGCGAATAACCAGTGCCGCCAAAGGCTGGTGGCGGCTCGATCGGTTGATGGTACGCGACCGGCTGCTGGTATGCCCCCGGCTGCTGAAACGCAACTGGCTGTTGGGCAACGGGTTGGGGCGCAGCTACTGGATGCCAAGCAGTTCCGCTAGCCGCCGGGCCGACCGGCCATTGTGGAGCAGCCTCGGGTGTTGCCGGGCGAGTGTAAAGCGGAAGCGGTTGCACCGGCTGCTGAATTGGCTGAGCGACCGGCTGCTGAATTGGCTGAGCGACCGGTTGTTGGATTGGCTGAGCGACCCGTGGGCGTTGGGAGATTGACTGCCGCACCACTAGTTGCGGGGACACAGGCTGTGTGTCAACTGTTTGCGGAACGATTGGCTGCGGAGCAACCGAGTGCGGGGTTGCAGGCTGGGTAGCTGACTGCGGTGCAACAGGTTGCGGGGATACAGGTTGCGCGGCCACGGGCTGCCAGCCTGTCCGAGCCGGAGCCGAGTACGGAGTGGGAGGTGCTGGAGCTGGTTCCACCGGAGCGGCCTCGGAGTTCGCATTTTGCAATGCTGCCATCCGAGCCCGGCGCGACATTACCGGCTGAAAAGTGGGCGGGACACCAGATGAGTTCTGTTGATCCGTCACATTCACCCCTAACTCTCAACCCCCGCTCGACGTCCGCTTACGCGTTCGGCATCAAGCGCTGATTGCAAGATAATAACCGCCGCTTGCTGGTCAATCACGGATTTGTGCCGGTTCGCCTTCCGACCCGCTGCCTGCAAATTTGCGGTGGCGGTTACCGTGGTCAAGCGTTCGTCAATAAAACGGAACTCGACTTGGGGCAGTTTCGCGGCTAATTGAGCGGTAAATCGGCGGGCATCCGCAGCGGAATCGCCCTCTTTGCCACTCATATGTTTGGGCAGCCCGGTGTAAACCACTATCGCTTCTCGGCTTTGCACGATGCCAACGATTTCGGCAACATCGGCCGGGGCACCCCGGCGCACAGTCTTAACTGGCATGGCCATCAGGCCGTCCGGGTCGCTCGCCGCTACCCCGATCCGGGCCTTGCCGACATCAATGCCGAGCCGAACCCCGCGCCGCAACGCGGGCTGCTCAGGCAGCAAGTGCTTGTCGGCCTGGAAATTTAATGGTTCAATCATCTAATTCTTAATTCTGCCTGCCCGATGCTTTACATCGTTCCCACGCAATACCGCTTTATCCTAGGATCTGGCTTACCGCAGCAGAGACGCCGGATAAGGCTGCGGGTAATGCTGCTGGGTTGGACCCGCCACCTTGGGCCAGGTCAGGCTTGCCGCCACCCCCGCCGCCGAGGGTTTTAGCGGCATCGCGAACAAAGTCGCCCGCCCGCAAACCTACCTCGCGGCCCGCCGCATTAGTGGCCACGCAGATAATTGGGCGGCCATTGTTAACCCCACCGATGGCCACCACAGCCGGGCGGGACTCGCCGAGCCGCGAGCGGACATCCAGAGCTAGCGCCCGGAGATCATCAGCCGATCCAACGTCACCCGCATCGTACGTTATGGCGGCAAACTTACCGCCGGCTGGAACCTGGGAAACTAGTTCCCCGGCCACGCCTAACAGTTTGGCTTGGCGCACCGCAGTCAGCTCTTTTTCGGTGTCGCGCAGCTTGGTGAGCAGATTGGATACCCGGTCGGTCAACTCTTCCGGACGAGCGCCCAGCAGCCCGGTCAACTGATTGACCAGCGCGTGCTCTTTGGCATGGAAACCGTAAGCCTCATCGCCGACCAGGGCGTCAACGCGGCGGATACCCGAGCCGATCGAAGCCTCACCGAGCAAAGCCACCCGGCCGATCTCGCCGGTCTTCTTAACGTGGGTGCCACCGCAAAGCTCTAGCGACCAACCGTCACCCATGTTGACCACCCGGACTTGGTCGCCATACTTTTCACCAAACAAAGCCATCGCGCCTGCCGCCCGAGCTTTGTCCAAAGACATTACCGAGTCGGTGATGTCCATGTTTTCGATCAGGCGGCTGTTTACCCGCTCTTCGATTTCGCCTAGTTGAGTAGCTGAAACTGGGGTCGCGGAACGGAAGTCGAACCGAACCCGGCTAGGCGCATTTTCCGAACCGGCCTGAGTGCGATCCTCGCCGACCATCTCGTGCAGTGCTTTGTGGATCATGTGGGTGGCCGAGTGGGCGCGGGAAATGGCGGCCCGGCGGGTGACGTCAATCGTGGCCGTGCCGGTGTCGCCCATTGCGGCACTACCCTCAGTCAGGCGGCCGCGGTGGACAAACAGCCCCTTAATTGGCGCTTGCACATCGTCCACTTCGATTACCGCACCGGAATCCAGCACGATAGTGCCCTGGTCAGCCAACTGGCCACCCATTTCGGCGTAGAACGGAGTCTTATCCAAAACAACCTCGACATTGGCCGGCGCCTGCGCGATGGGGCTAGGCTGCCCATCAACCAACATGCCGGTCAAGCGCACATTGGCGTTGGTATCGGTATAACCGACAAAGTGATGCGGCTCGGTGCGGTTTTGCACCATTTCTTCATAAGCGCGCAGATCGGCGTGGCCAGTCTTTTTCGATAAGGCATCGGCCCGGGCCCGCTGTTTTTGTTCCGACATCAATTTGCGGAATTCGGCCTCATCAACTTCAACGCCTTTTTCGGCGGCCATTTCCAAGGTGATGTCAATCGGGAAGCCGTAAGTATCGTGTAGTTTGAACGCAGTATCTCCATCTAGTAAGGCGGACGATGCGGTCTCGTTGCCTTTCTTGATCGCAGCCACCGCGTTTTCAAACACGCTGGTGCCTTTAGTCAGAGTGCGGCGGAAAGCATCCTCTTCGCCATAAGCCACTTCTTCGATGCGCGGGAAATTAGTTACTAATTCCGGATAAGAACCCTTCATGGCATCGCGAGACGCCGGCAACAGATGAGGTAACGCTTCACCATCGTAACCAAGTAGCCGCATAGAACGCACGGCCCGGCGTAGCAGACGGCGCAGCACATAACCCCGGCCTTCGTTAGCCGGACGAACGCCATCGTTAATAACCATCAATGCTGCCCGCACATGGTCGGCAACCACACGCATCTGCACATCGTCTTCGACATTGGCCCCATACCGCTTCCCGGTAATTTGCTCAACAACTTGAATTACCGGGAAAACTTCGTCAATTTCGTAGAAGTTTTCTTTGCCTTGCAACAAGAAAGCAATACGCTCTAAACCAGCACCGGTGTCAACGCCAGTTTGATCCAATTCGCCGAGCAGCGGATAATCTTTGCCAACACCTGGCCCGCGCACAAATTGGTCGAATACTAAGTTCCAAATTTCTAGGTAGCGGTCCCCACCTGGGTCAACATTGCCGCCCACGGCATCGGGGCCATACTTGGGGCCACGGTCATAATGCCATTCTGCGCAAGGCCCAGCCGGACCAGGCTGCCCAGTATCCCAGAAGTTTTCTTTCCGCGGCAAACGGACAACTTGTCGAGGATCAATGCCGATCTTTTTAGTTAGCGTGTCATACGATTCTTTATCTTCATCCCAGATGGTGACCCAGAATTTATCGCCGTCAAACCCATAACCGCCTTCACTTTGCGGCTTAGTCAGCAATTCCCAGGCCATGTCAATCGCACCAGCTTTGAAATAGTCACCAAAGCTGAAATTGCCATTCATTTGGAAGAAAGTACCGTGGCGGGTAGTGCGGCCCACGTTTTCGATATCGCCGGTGCGAATACATTTCTGCACGCTAGCAATCCGGGGGTACGGCGCTTTTTCTTCGCCCAAGAAATAAGGGATAAAAGGAACCATGCCCGCAATAGTGAACAGAATTGACGGGTCGGGGCTAACTAGCGAAACTGACTCCGCAATGTGGTGGTCCTTGGACTCAAAATAGTCAAGCCAACGCTTACGGATTTCGGCAGTACGCATAGCGGCCTAGCTTACAACTTAGTTAGGGCATAGAAAAACGCCCTGCCTAACGAGTTAACGTGGCAGGGCGCCTTTCGAACAATCAGCGGCTAGGTATTAGCGTGCGAGTGCGGTCGCTTAGCGAGCGTAGTACTCAACCACCAGGTTGATTTCGCAGATAACCGGGCTCTCGGCGCGGGTCGGCTTGCGCAACAAAGTGGTGGTCAGCTTCTCCAAGTTGACGTTCAAGTAAGCCGGAACCTCAGGCAGCACATCGCGGTGAGCGCCAGCAGCGGCAACCTGGAACGGCACGGTGGTTTGCGACTTGGGCTTAACCTGGATGGTCTGACCTGGCTTTACCCGGTAGGAAGGACGGTCCACAATCTTGCCATCTACCAAAATGTGGCGATGGGTGACTGCCTGGCGGGCCTGCAGAATGGTGCGAGCAAAACCGGACCGCAGCACGATCGAGTCGAGGCGCGACTCCAGCAACTCAATCATGTTTTCACCGGTCTGGCCGGGCATGCGCTTGGCTTCTTCGTAAATCCGACCTAGTTGCTTCTCGCGCAACATGTACTGCGCGCGCAGACGCTGCTTTTCCTTCAACCGGATCGCATATGCCTTGTCAGTGGCGCGGCGGGCGCGGCCATGCTCACCGGGCGGATAAGGGCGCTTCTCGAAATGCTTGGCAGCTTTAGGGGTTAGGGCAATGCCCAGGGAACGGCTGAGGCGCACCTGGCGGCGCGACTTGGTAACCGAAGTCAAATTCTTTACCTGTTTCTTTCCTGTTTCTGTTGTCACAAAGTTGCTAGGGTATTTAGCAACAATGCGGGACCAACCAAAAAGCAATCGTCAAAATGAACGATGCTGGAGCGGCTAAGATCCCAGGCGCAGCAGCCCGGACAATCCGGGCGCAAAAACGCAACCGTCAAATACTACGCCATCGAGCCGATAACCCCAAATTGTTAAGCACATTCAGTGCCATTTGCGGAGTCACGGTTTTTGGATGGCCCGATATCTTTCCAAACGGGTGGTTACTTGTTGTTCATAACCGCGATTGGTGGGAGTGTAATAAATGGCATCGGCAATTATGTCGGGTAAGTATTGTTGCGGCACGATACCGTTTGGGTCATCGTGCGGATATATATAGCCCTTACCGTGGCCAATTTGCTTAGCGCCGGGATAGTGCCCATCCCGCAAATGCGCAGGTACTGGACCGATTTTACCCGCTTTAACATCGGCCAACGCAGCGTCAATGGCCACCACGGTAGCATTTGACTTGGCGGCGGTGGCCAAATGAATTACCGCCTCAGCCAGTGGGATCCGAGCCTCTGGCATGCCAATTAATTGCGCAGCTTGCGCGGCGGCCACCGCAGTTTGCAAAGCGGACGGGTCGGCCATGCCGATATCTTCAGCCGCATGCACGATGAGGCGGCGGGCGATGAACCGCGGGTCCTCTCCGGCCGCGATCATCCGGGCGAGATAATGCAAGGCCGCATCCACATCGGAACCCCGGATAGACTTTATGAAAGCGCTGATCACGTCGTAATGCTGGTCGCCGTCCCGGTCATACCGCACGGCAGCCACGTCAATGGCTTTTTCGACGATGCCGACGGTGATGACCTGCGGTGGCTCTGCACCTTCCGCGCTGAGATCTGCGGGCCGGTTACTGACCAGGGCAGCCGCCGCAGCCGCCTCCAAGATGGTTAAAGACTTGCGCGCATCTCCCCCGGCCATGCGAACCAGTAACGTGGCCGCTGCTGGCTCCAGCTCCAGTGCGCCGCCCAAACCGCGCTGGTCGGCGAGAGCGTGATTAATCACTTCGACGATATCATCGTCGGTTAGTGGTTGCAAAACCAATAACAGGGAACGTGAAAGCAGCGGAGAATTAACCGAGAACGATGGATTTTCGGTGGTGGCCGCAATTAGGGTTACCCATCGATTTTCTACGGCGGGCAACAATGCATCTTGTTGTGCTTTATTAAACCGGTGTACCTCGTCAATAAACAATACGGTTTCTTTGCCGCCGGTAGCTAACAATCGTTTAGCGTGGTCAATTACTGCCCTAACATCCTTTACTCCAGCAGTAACTGCGGAGAGTTCAACAAACACCCGGTCCGACGATTGGGCAATTAGATAGGCCAAGGTGGTTTTACCAGTACCAGGTGGCCCCCAAAGTATGACTGACGATGGTGCCGAACTGGAACCCGGCTCAACCAACCGGCGCAAGGGCGAGCCGGGAGCCAACAGATGTGACTGCCCAACTAACTCATCTAGGTGGCGTGGACGCATCCGCACTGCCAGCGGCGCATTTACCGGTACCGGCGCTAAGCCTCTGGGCCCGGCGCCAAACGCACTTGGCACGCCGGCCGCTGAATCGAATAAGTCCACGCTGCTAGCGTAAAACCTCCCACGGACAGTCACCGATAATCAGCCAATCACCGATAATCAGTCAGTGGCCGGTAATCAGCCAGTCACCGATGATTAGGCATAGAAAAAGCCTCCGCTTTCGCGGAGGCCCTTTCAGTTAGAGGTTAGGAGCAGCGGCAGAAGCTGTTGCCATTTACCAGGCTGAGAACTTGGCCAACTGCGCCTTCGGCCAGACCGCCGAATACGCTAGCACCAGTAATGTCAGCAGTAGCCAGCGAGTGGCCGCCCAAACGACGGTTGCACAAAGTACGCAGTTCGTTCAGAACTGCGGTGCGGTTGCCATCGGTGAAGTGTGCGGAATCGTAGCCAACCAGGGTGTTCCAGGTGGTGGTTTGCTGCGTGGTGGTCCAAACGCCCTCAGGCAGGGTGGAACAGTTAGCAGGACGACAGGCGTGAACCAAAGCCCATATCAGGCCGGCGAGTACCAGCAAGCCAAGTAGCCACCAGAGCCACCGCAACGGATTGGGAGCCGGTTCAACAGCTTCCGCAATCGGAGGTACAGTGTTGGGAACTACATAGTTAGGGTCATTGGGATCATTGACGTAACTCATGTAACGCATTAAACACTTGCTAAAGTCGTTATGCACGGCGAAACGCCTATTTCATTAGTAAATTGTTATGAATTGAATCACAAATTATGGAGAAATAGGGTAATTCGTGGTGAAATGTCCGATTTGCCGATTTTTATTTTATCTTATTGCCTATGCGCAGGATTTACGATTACCGAGTGCTATTCGGATCAGAATATTTGAATCTCTGGTCAGATTATTTGAACCGCGATTACGAAATTTAACCCGGCTAGGTTCTCAATATGATTTACTGGCGCACCACACCGATGCAATAAAATAGGCAACGCAATTAACAATAACAACAGCGGTAAAAACCACCAGAACCGAGACCAAAAACTGCGCGACTCGGCAACCGGGGCATGGTACTGCTGTACCGCCGGTTCATAAATTGGGTCTATTCGGCCTCGGGTTTCAAAAGGAGCCTCGTCCACAACCTCTACGTGCTCGACCTCTACGCCATCGTCGTTTGCCATATGAAAACGCTAACGCCGATGTGGAGATTCTGCGACTGCGGCTCAGAGCCTCGCGCAAGAATCACGGGATGGGGCAGACCCAAAACGTGAATGAATGACCAAAACGTGAATGAGTGAGATGAGATGCTGGCGAGAACACCGGCAGATCACTCACTAATTCGCGTTTTGTTCCTCTTCAACGTGGTCAACGCCTGCCTCAGCTCGCTGCTCCGGGGTAATCGGTGCGGGCGCGGCGGTGAGCGGATCGTAGCCGCCACCAGACTTGGGGAATGCGATTACATCTCGGATGGAAGGCACCTTGGCCAACAGGGCGGTGATCCGGTCCCAACCGAACGCGATGCCGCCGTGGGGCGGGGCACCAAACTGGAAAGCATCAAGCAAGAAACCGAATTTCTCCTGAGCCTCGTCGGCACCAATACCCATCACTTTGAAGATACGTTCTTGCACATCGCGGGAGTGGATACGGATGGAGCCGCCGCCGATTTCATTGCCGTTACAAACGATGTCATAGCCGTAACTTAACGCGTTGCCGGGGTCGGTATCGAAAGTATCAATGGATTCAGGCTTGGGCGAAGTGAACGCGTGGTGAACCGCTGTCCAGGCCGAGTTGCCCAAGTCCACATCGTCATCTTGCCCTGCAGGCTTGAACAACGGGGCGTCAACTACCCAGGTGAACGCCCAGGCGTCATCGTTAATCATGCCGGTGCGAGCGGCAATCTCATTCCGAGCAGCACCGAGCAAAGCGCGCGATTCATCAACCTTGCCCGCAGCGAAGAACACGGCATCGCCCGGCTGAGCGTCCGTAGCCGCAGCTAACCCATCCCGTTCGGCATCGGACAGATTCTTAGCAACCGGGCCACCCAGTTCGCCATCGGCTCCGAAAGTCACATAGGCCAGGCCGCGAGCGCCCCGCTGCTTAGCCCACTCTTGCCAGGCATCAAACTGGCGGCGCGGCTGGGCTGCCCCACCGGGCATCACCACGGCCCCCACATACGGAGCCTGGAATACCCGGAACGGGGTGTCCTTGAAATAATCAGTAAGCTCCACCAACGGGTTACCGAAACGCAGGTCGGGCTTATCCGTGCCGTACAGCCGCATAGCTTCGGCGAAAGTGATGCGCGGGATCGGGGTAACGATATCATAGCCGATCAACGCCCACACGGCTTTCAGAATCTCCTCGGCCACCGCAATCACGTCGTCTTGATCCACAAAGCTCATCTCGACATCAAGCTGGGTGAACTCTGGCTGGCGGTCCGCCCGGAAATCCTCGTCCCGATAGCATCGGGCAATCTGGTAGTAACGTTCTAAGCCGCCCACCATTAAAAGTTGCTTGAACAACTGCGGTGATTGCGGGAGCGCATACCAACTTCCGGGGCTGAGCCGGGCTGGCACCAAGAAGTCGCGGGCGCCCTCTGGGGTAGATCGAGTCAGGGTTGGGGTCTCGACTTCAACGAAACCATGTCCATCTAGCACCCGGCGGGCCGCTTGGTTAACCTTGGCACGCAGCCGCAGGGCATGTGCCGTCGCAGGGCGGCGAATGTCTAAGTAACGATACTTCAACCGCGCTTCTTCGCCCGGTGCCGGTTCAGTGGCTGCGAGCGCCGTTGAAACCTGGAACGGCAAAGGCGCGGACGGGTTAATGATACTAAGAGTATCGGCTATTACTTCGATTTCACCGGTTGCCAGATGCGGATTTTCGTTCCCATCGGGCCGCTTCTCGACCTTACCGGTCACTTGCACCACAAACTCGGAACGTAACGGGTGCGCAATAGACTCGTCCTTCACCACAATTTGGGCAATTCCGCTAACATCGCGCAAATCTAGGAACGCTACGCCCCCGTGGTCGCGGCGCCGATCCACCCAACCTGCGAGAGTGACGGTTTTGCCAATATCGGCGGCCCGTAGCGAGCCAGCATCGCGGGTGCGCAGCACAGTAAATTACTCCATCTGGGATTTAGAAAGGACGATGCCACAGCCTACCTTATGACTATGGGCGGCCCAAATTGGACCGCCCAGCTCCGGCAGCAATGCTTATCCGCCTTCGGTAGCAAAAAGCAAGGTATGCGGGTGGTCTAGCGTGATTTGCCGAACCAAATCAAATTCGGATATTTTCCATCTAAAGCTCGACCACTGGCCAAAATCTTGGAAGTACAGGGTCTCACCAGAATCAATGTCCACCACCGCTACCGAATCAATCCAAGCAATAATGCCCCAGTTGCGCTCTTCGCGATTGATCATCTGGCCAGGAAAATCCTGATGCTCATGGGTAATCTCCCAGGCCACGTTTCCAGTAGCACCTTGGGCTGACTGCCGCACATAAAGCCGTACCTCATTGGGGTGGTGACGATCAAAATCGGCATTTCGGGCTTCACGAACAGTATTGAAGTTGGAGCCAATAGCAACTGAAACTACTTCAAGGGGAACATCGGTGTAAACTTGGACGCCCAACAAGCCGGGGGTAAGGATGATATTCCGGTCATCTTCATCCCGCTCTGGGCTAACCGGCCAGGCATGCATGGTGCGGTGGGTAACCGTGTCAAGGTCAACTGGTTCGTATAACCACTCGGTCCAGTCTTCGTTCCAACCCAGCCCGTTATGCGGGAAGAAACGGCTCGTTGGGATCCAATTCCCCTCGGCTCCAGTCTCAAAGTCGGTCCATACCAAACTCAAGCGAGAGTCTGGCCAGTCGGATAGGTCGAGCGCTTGGGGTGCCCGTGGAGGCCTACCAATCCAGCCCCCAAACTCGTAGATTTCAAGTCCAGACTCGACAAAATTCGCCCAGTATTCACGTTCCCACTCAGTGTCGAACAGGGTGAACGGAGCGGCCTCGACCACAGTGAACCCGTCAACAACGGCGTGTTCAGTCGAAACCGGGGCGGCAAGCGCTACCTCAGCAACTTGGGCGGCCTGTTCAGCAGCACCTGCTTCGGCTTGGGCGCCAAGGTCGGCCAATGCAGAATATAGCAAGTTCAGGGTTTGCTGTGCAGTAGCCAAGTTTGCCTGAGCAGTCTCAAGCTCGGCAGCTCCCGCCTCGCCCGCGCACGCGCTAAGCAGCAGGGCCGACACAGCAACCCCAGCGGTGGCAATAATCCTTTTTGGATGTGGTGTTTTCATTTCAATGTCTTTCGTGGTTTTTTGGTTTAGCGGGACTTAACCGACAACGGTACCTGCGCCCGAGGACCTCGCGCTTACTCGGGTGGCTATATCTAAGGCACGGTGCAGCACGGTACGGCTGGAAGCATCAACAACCAACACTTCGATTTCGCCATCAATGAACTCGGCCATTGTTCCGGGGGTGTCTAGTTCATTAACCAACCAGGGCCAACCGCGGTTAGAGATACTCCACGTATTTGTGGCACCACCGGACCCGGAGGGCGCAGTGAGAACATAGACCGTCGCGAAGTTCTCTGTGCTTTGCGACCATTCCACGCCGACAACGTCCAAAGCTGAAGTGAGGTCCAGCTCAAGATGCCTAGGAATGCGATCACTACCTAGGCTTGCGGAAGTTAAGTAATAGACTGCGTCCCGATCATCGGTGTCTTCGAAGTTAACCCGCAACGTGTAAAAATGTGGGTTCCCGTTGATCTCCTGAATTACTGAGCCGCGCCAAGATTCTTCTACCGAGACACCCCGGTACAAAGTCCGATAGAGGTGATCCCACTCCCGATCATTGAGCCGCAAGTTGGTTCCATCGAATTCCCAACCGCCCCATGAACAACTCACGGTACTTGTTTCCGGCGTACAACCATCAACCAAGATCAAGCCGGTTTCGTCCCAAGTGAATTCAATGTCCCAACGACCTTCACCCCTGCCGTCGGCGTGGAAAGTCAACCAGTGGCTACCATGATCATCAAACCATTGGCCCATCACAGGGCTGGTGATGGCAGCAGCGGCCCGTGCGGCAGCAGCTGCTTCCGCCTCGGCCTCTGCGCGGGCAGCGGCTTCGGCCTCAGCTATGGCGGCCTGTTCGGCTGCTTCGATAGCTGCTTCGTGCGCATCAATCGCAGCGAGCATGGCATCAAGTTGGGCTTGGGCATGGGCAATGTCAGCGTGAGTTTGATCCCAAGCTTCGGCAGCCCCGGCCGGGGAACTGCAAGCAGACAGCACTAGGCTGCCAGTTAGGGCCAGGCCGATTGCGGCGGGCACCTTAAACCGAATTACGGTGTGTTTCATGAGTTTCCTTTTTCGCAAAGTTTGTTAGTTGCCGAACCGTGGTCTCGTTAGCAGACCGATGGTGGTTGGGTGCGGATTAAGCAGTGGCAGCAGCGATGGCAGCGTCGTAGGCTTCCATCCACTCTTGCAGTTGCGGGCCGAAGGCAGTGATCACGGCATCCAGGCGTTCGCGGTTAATCACGTTACGCATGGCACGGTAATTCATGTCGTTGAGGCAATCCCAATTGGTCACGGCCATCGTGATTTCGCGCTCAGCAAATTCGTCAACGGCGGTGCTCCGTGGGCCTTGCGGGTCGGCAGTCCAATCCCAGTTATTCAAGATGGCCTGATCCACTGGAGCTTGTCGAGCCTCATGGAGTTCATTCCACATTGGGCTGGTCAGGGTGTGGATGTCCCACCACGAGCTTTCCTCGGCCGGAGAGAACCCGGCGTCCACCATGCAGGCGCGCCAGGTATTCATAAACACAGTTTCCCTGGGGTCGTATTCCCAAACCGTCCAAAGGTCGTTACGCACATCGTTGAAGTCGTTAGCAACTTCCCAGAAAACATTGCTCAACTCGCTGGCCTGTGTGGAACATACTGATTGCGCGTCCCAATACGCGGAGCGTTCTGCATCGGTCATCTCGGCAGTTACGTCAACCCATACTTGGAAATTCGATGCCACGATGTCGAAACCATAAGTTTCCGCAAATTCCCGGCTGTCCCGCGCGTACAGGTGGGTACGGGAGTGGAACGGTAAACCCTTGTTGGACATGCAACTTCGCATGGCGGCGTCCCAGACATTACCGTCAATCATCGGAATTCCAGGCCAACTGCTCAGGTGCAAGGCCCGGGCCGCGAAGACCTCCAAGTCGTTTGCCAATACAAAATCTCCGGTCACGCTTGGCGAGATAGGCGTCGCGGCATCCGCGTTTGCAGCAGCGACTGGGGCAGCGACCTCGGCGACCACGATGCCGTGGGCGGCTAGCGCTTCCCGAGCCGCATCAATACTGGCTTGGATTTCGGCGATTTGGGCATTGATTGGTTCAACTTCGGCAGCCCCGGCCGGTGAGCTACAAGCGCTGAGCAAGAATGCGCCACTCAAAGTAAGCGCAGCTCCTAATGAGAACTTTTTGCTAATTCGCATAGTGATGTTAATTCCTAAAACAGTGGGTCAGTTACGCTGTTGTAAATTGGGTGTAGCGTAGCTAGCAGATAAAGCTAGTAAGCCCGATGAGGAAACGCCAAAGTGAGAGCTGTTTTGGAATGTTCGAGATTGTTCCGACTTGTTCTAAATCAGGTTTGACCTGGCCCAATACTGAAACTATTTGTCATACCCCTCGGCCAACGGACCATCACTTCTACGCCATCGGGCATTACTAAAAACCGCCATCAGCGGCGAGCCGATACCTACAAAGTAAGCTCGGGTGGGGTTTTGCGTCGAATGCGATAGATCGCATTGAAAATGGGAATCAAAATCATTGCGACAAAGCCGGCTGAAAACCCGTTATTGTACAAATTGAGTCCGCCGTGCAGGAAGGCTACGTTCCCCACGATCGCCATGTGCATAAAGCCGGCGATGAACCCGTAGATCGGGCCATAGACTCCGGTGACCGGCGAGAGCGTGGTGCCGAACAGGGCGATTACCAGGATGGGAGTGGAGCCGAGATCGCGGCCCATGATGGCTGCAGCGAGCAACACCCCGAGGATGACCGGAGTTGAATTGCGCGGATTTTTGCCGAACGCGGAAAACCCGATTACCGTAAATATCCCACCGAGCACCGGCCCGTTCATATGCCCGCCAGTCAGCATCACTAACGCCGTGGTGAGGGCGCCCATGAAAGCGATGTTCATGAATGTGCGGCCCAGGCCTTCGAGTGCGAAGTAGTCGGTAGTCAGTTGTCCTGGCCGACGCATTAAACGCGGCAGCCCCGCCAGCGAACTTCCGTTGTAATAGAAACCGGCGATGAACATGATGAGACTAAACGTCAGCACAAACGCAGCTTCGGGCCAGTTGCTGCCGTCGAATTCGTAGAAGGTATCAGGCACATGACGGCCATACATGTTGAATACCGCGACCACGATCATGCCGATTATCCCGGCGGTGAACCCGATGTTATACAGGCTAAGGCCGTGATGGAAATGGATGAACGCCGCTGCCAATGGCGGGATTAAGATGCCGATCAGGATGCCAACGGCGTAACCAATCAACAGCCCGGACCACAGCGGCAACCCTTTACCAAATATAATGAAACTGACTACCGGAGCCAGCGCGGTGCCGAAGAGGCTCGGCACTAGGTAATTTGCGGCCGGTTTACGTTCCAGCCGCGCCCACAGGTAAACGCCCAGCGTGATCGGGATGGAATTGAGTAAGTTTTTCCCGAAAAACGCGAACCCGAACACCGTGAACAGGGCGGCCACTAACGGTCCGGTGAAGTGGTCATGATGCAAGCGCACATAGATCACATATATCAGCATCATGAAACCGGCATTTACCCAGGTGGCACCGGGGTTGCCGATCTCCATGTAGTCGGTCAACAGCACAGATGGGGAAACTAATATCTTTCCCGTGCCCTCCCAAATCTCGGCCGGAGTGTTTAGCAAAAAGCCGAACAGGATGGCCGCGATGGCGAAAACTACCAGCACGCGAAACTCTAGGGTTTCGACATCTTGCTCGGACCTAGGCCGCAGGCCCAGCGTGGCTTGGAGGATTTTGGCGGACATTGCGGTTAGTTGACCGGCACGATGCGAGGCTTGGCATCTTGGCTAGGTGGCAGCCAAGTAGCCGGGTCGGCAGCAACTTGCTCACCGCTGCGGATGTCTTTGACTTGGTGCTGCGGCGATTCGTTAATCTCTGCCGAGGCAAGCTCAACCGGCCCTAGCTCGGGCGGGAACCAGACAAAAGGTATGCCCCGGCGCTCGGCAAACTGAATTTGTTTACCGAATTTGGCAGCGGAGGGGGCTACCTCGCAGGCGATCCCCCGCTCGCGCAACTGAGCCGCGACCCAGTCCGACTCGCCGCGCTTCTCTTCGGCGACTACGGCAACCAGCACAGCAGTTGGCACGGCCCGGTTGGCTTTCATCAATCCGGCGTTGAGCAAACGCGAGACTAACCGGGATACCCCGATGGATAAGCCAACTCCCGGATAGGTGGTTTTCCCATCGGTGGCTAAGGAGTCATAACGCCCGCCGGAACAGATGGAACCCAAATCCTCATGGCCTTCCAACACCGACTCGTAAACCGCACCAGTGTAATAATCCAGCCCACGCGCGATTTTGAGGTCAACTTCAATAGAATCCGAACCCTGGGCCTCGGCCGCTATAATCAGTGCGCCGAGTTCAGCCAATCCGGTATCGAGCAACTCCGAGTGCGCCCCGTATTTTCCGGCCAAAGCTTTCACTTGATCTAGGGCTGCACTTCCGCCCGATATTTGCGCTAGTTCCAAACAAGCTTGGGCCTGCTCGGCGGTTGCCCCGGTCGTGGCCCGCAACAACTCGGCAACCGCATCGGACCCAATCTTATCTAACTTATCAATGCAACGCAGCGTTTCTTCCACGTTGGAAATCCCGATGCCCTGATAAAAACCTTGGGAGACTTTGCGGTTGTTAACTAGTATTTTTACCGATGGCACACCGAATTCTTTTAGCCGCCGGAAGGCATCGGCCATTACCAATGGTAATTCCACTTCATAATGCGCCGGCAGCGAATTTTGCCCAACTACGTCTATGTCGGCTTGGATAAACTCGCGAAAACGTCCATCTTGCGGACGCTCCCCGCGCCAGACTTTCTGAATCTGATAACGCTTAAACGGGAACTGCAATTTGCCCGCATTCTCGATCACATAGCGCGCAAAGGGCACGGTCAAATCGAAGTGCAGGCCAAGTTGGTTTTTATCCTCGCGCCGGTTCTCATTGGCAGCATCTTGCAGGCGGCTCAATAAGTAAATCTCTTTCGAGGTTTCACCTTTGCTCAGCAACTGGCTAACCGGCTCTACGGCCCTAGTTTCGATGCCGGAGAACCCGTGGAGCTCGAAAGTATGCCGCAGCGAATCTACGATGGCTTGTTCCACCAAATAGTCAGCCGGAAGCTGCTCCGGAAATCCGGACAAGGGGGCGATACGGGCCATACGATTCTTTTACTTTCTCTTCGATTCAAATTCTGCGTTTCCGCACCACCGAAGTGGCCGCAGAATGTAGATTCTCGGGTTCAATACTTGGCCGAATTGTAGTTCCAGGAAACGTGGTTAACCGTTAATTGCGGCTTTCCAGTAGGGATTACTGGCCAATTCTTGGGCAACCGTGGTACTCGGGCCGTGTCCGGGGATCATAGTCAAGTCGGGATTTAGCTCGGTTGCCAAGCTGCGTAGGCTCTGCATCATCGTGCCGATATCGCCGCCAGGGAGGTCGGTGCGACCGATCGAACCAGCAAACAGCACATCACCCGATAACACAAATTCCTTTGTTAGATAGAGCGTGGAACCCTCGGTGTGACCGGGAGCGAATACGAGGTCGAGGCCCAAAGTGCTCAAAAGCGGCGACGGGGCTGATGGGCCGAAGGTTTGGATGTCGTCTGGTTTGAGGTATTCGCCAGCGCCCATTGCGCGTACTGCATGGGCAATGGCCACCGCCACCGATTGATCGGGCCGGGCATCTTTTGGTTGCAAGGTGCCGATGGGATCGTCCAGCCGGTATCTGTCCGCCTCATTAATTAAGAACGGCACCTTAAAGTGCTGACTCAGCTTGCCCCCGTCCCAGGTGTGGTCGGCGTGGCCGTGGGTCGCTGCGATCGCCTTAACTTGCCAGCCATTTTGTGTCACCAGTTTGATGACTTGATCAGCAACTCCCGCTCCGGGGTCAACCACGATCGCGTTGTTATCGTCGGTTACTAAAATGCACGTATTGGTCGCAAAAACTGGGGCGACGATAATGTGTAGGTCAAATTTTGATGCCACAACATGTACGTTACTAGGCACCGGGCGACTATGGGCTGACAAATCGGGTGGCTGCGGGGTATGTTTAGCCAGGCAAGTATCGATGCCGAGGAGAATCGTGGCACATAGCAACGCACATAAAGGCAAACACCAGCACAGCAATAAGCAGCGAGATGCTCAGACTGCTCGGCAACGTGAAGCTGCTCGCCGCGCTGCTCAGGCTCGCGCCGAAGCCGCCGCTGCTGCGGCAGCCGCCCGCCGTGCGCGTCAAATCCGTTATGGCCTAATTGCCGGTTTGCTGCTCCTCGCCCTGGTTGGTGCCTTAGTGTGGAATGGATTCCGCGATCACACGCCGGATGCCGGTTACGAATATGGTGTCGGTGATGAGGTGAACCACCCTACCACTGGCGGCGGGGAATACGGTGAGGGCGAACAGCCACAAAATATGCCTGGGGTGCCTGACCCGGCCCTAGCCGAAAACCGGACTTGGACTGCGGTAATTAACACTTCCGTTGGCCCTATTGAAGTTGAGCTGGATGGCTTAAACGCCCCGCAAGCTGTGGCTAGCTTCTTGTACCTAGCCAAAGATGGCTTCTTCGATGACACGAGCTGCCATCGCTTAACCACATCGGGCATTTTTGTGCTGCAATGCGGTGATCCCACCGGCACTGGTACTGGTGGCCCTGAATTCCGCTTCGGCCCGATTGAAAACGCTCCGGCTAACGACATGTATCCGGCTGGCACTCTTGCTATGGCCCGCGTCGGCGGCAACGCTTTCTCGATGGGTTCCCAATTCTTCCTCGTTTACGAGGATTCATTTATCCCATCTGACCAGGCCGGTGGCTACACCGTGTTTGGTCGGATAACGTCCGGTTTGGACCATGTCCAAGCTGTCGCTGACGCCGGTGTGGAGGGCGGAGCCGGAGACGGTCGCCCTGCTACCGACGTCACTATTGAAGGAGTATCGGTCCAGTGAACGACGCCGTAACGGAAACCAATTTGGCAAGTGCCACCCCGGATGCAGAAGTGTCCACTAAAGAGGCGGTCGCCGCCGAAGTTGGCGAGACGCAAGTGGTAAATGGGGAGTCGGCAGACGCTCAGTTCAAGACTGACGAGGGTGCCGAGATTTCGGCCGCTGGCGATACTCCGCTATTAGACGATTTGCAGGCTCACGAAGCGGAGTCGCTGGTTACGGTGCTAAACGGTGGCGCGGCTGACGAAGATGAGCCGAGTGGGTCTGCTTTGGATGAGCCGGTTTTGCAGCCTGAACCTGATGCGGTCGCAGCAGCGGCAAATTCGAACGATGCCCCGGTCGCGCCGGTCGCCCCCGCGCCCGCGCTTGCTCCCAAACCGATGCCCAAGCCCAAGGCTGGCGGCTCCCGCCCAGCCGCGGTCCCCCGCCCCATCGCCCCAACCGCAGCAGCCGACCCGGCTGCAATCGCCGCCGCCGAGAAGTTCGGCGAGGTAGATGGTGACGGCAATGTATTTGTGCTGGAAGCCGCAGGCAAGCGCCAAGTCGGTTCCGTGCCCGGCGCGTCGGCATCGGACGCCCTACGCGTTTATGTACAACGCTTCTTGGCTCTGGATGCCAAAGTGGCACTGTTCACCAACCGCCTGGAAGCCGCTGACCTTTCGGTTAAGGAAATTGACTCCACTCTTACCAAGTTGGAAGGCGAACTGGAGGCCCCGGCTGTGGTCGGCGATGTTGACGGCCTGCGTTCCCGAGTTGCTGCCTTGAAAGAACGCGCTGCCACTCGCCGCGAGGAACTGGAAACCGCCCGGGCTGCTGCCAAGGCTGAGGCGACTGCGCAACGGACTGCCCTGATCGAACGTGCCGAAGCGATGGCTGCTGCCGATGAATCCAGCGTGAACTGGAAAAATGCGGGCGAGGAATTCCGGGGTCTGCTGGATCAATGGAAGAACCTGCAGAGTAACGGTCCGCGCATTGATCGCGGCTACGAAGATGACCTGTGGAAGCGGTTCAGCGCCGCGCGCACCACGTTTGAAAAAGCGCGCCGGGCTTACTTCACTGAACTAGACGAGAAGTCGGCGTCGGCTAAAGCCAAGAAAGAGGCCCTGATTAAGGAGGCCGAGAAGCTCTCGAGCAGCACCGATTTCGGGGCAACTTCCGGGGCCTACCGCGACTTGATGGCCAAGTGGAAAGAGGCTGGCCGGGCCAACCGCAAGGAGGACGATGAACTGTGGGCTCGCTTCCGGGCTGCGCAAGACAAATTCTTTGAGGCGCGCGATGCCGCCAACTCCGCCACCGATGCCGAGTTTGCCGAGAACCTCAAGAAGAAAGAGGCTCTGCTGGTTGAGGCTGAGGCGCTGCTGCCAATCAAGGATTTGAACGCGACTAAGGTGGCTTTGCGCTCGTTGCAGGATCGCTGGGATGCGGCCGGTAAAGTGCCGCGGGCTTCGGTTGCGACCGTGGAAAACCGGATGCGGGCAGTGGAAACCGCCGTCCGCGAGGCCGAGCAGGTGCAGTGGAAGCGATCCAACCCGGAGACTAAGGCGCGCGTCAACAGCGCCACCGCGCAGTTGGAGAAGGCGATTGCCGATCTAGAAGCTGACCTGACTGCGGCTAAGGCTAAGGGGAATGCCAAGAAGATCGCTGAGATTGAAGCTTCCCTGACCGCCCGGAAAGCCTGGCTGGACCAAATCTCCCGCTCTGCAGAGTAACGGACAGCATTGGCAGGCCTAGCCTGTTGATAACTTGTTTTACAGTTTCGGCGGTTACCTGTAGCGTTAACTGGCGTGCCGATAATTGACTTGTTGCATCCACCGATTGACCTAGCTCCACTGGAGCGCTTGATTCTGCCCGATGATGTCGGCGGCTACGCTGCCTGGCAAGTAATGGTGCGCGACGGCGCTCTGGTTCCACTGTGTGGAGAGGCGGCCCTCCCAGTTGGGGTCGCCGCAACTCAGGAGTTGCGGGCCGAGGCCATCGGCCTGGTTGCTCCCCCTGAGGCCCAAGCCGACAGCCGGCCTCTGGTAGTTTCGAGTTTAGCTGCTGCCTGGATTTGGCTAGGTGGCATTGCACCGGCCGAAGTTGAGTACACCTTTCACCTGGGCAGATACCGAGCTGCGGAAACCTGCCTTGCGGTGCGAGCCTCGCAATTTACCGCTAATGATGTTTGCCGAATTAACGGCCTTTGGGTAACTAATCCGGAACGCACCATCCGTGACCTGGCCCTCTGGTGCCCATTTGACCAGGCCGTCCCGTTAATTAAAGGTCTGATTGCAGCCGGAGCCAGCCTGGCAATCGCCGAGGCAATGCTTGAACGCCCGATGCGATTGACCAACCGTCCGGCGGCCCGGTTGGTTTTGCAGACCGCCGCTCGCCCCACATCGGCATCCCTTTATAAGCGGCCCGCCGATGCGGCATCGTGCTTAACGGTTGGAATACTTTTTGATGAACTCGGCAAAGTCGCCTAGCTGCTTAACCCGAGACGGTTGGTGCAAGTACATCATGTGGCCAGCCGGGTAGGTCAAAGTCTCGATCCGACCCTTGGCCTCATCGGGTACCGTAAGATGATCCAGCGTGTACTCCACGGCCTCCTTGGGCACGCCGGCATCGTACCGCCCCAAGGCCACCTGTACTTGTAGGTGCGGATTGACGATCATTGCGGATGACATCTTGTCAACCATGTCAACTGAGCTGCCTTCGAATTCTTTGTAAGACCAGGGCCGAACTTTGTCAGTCGTGGTCTCGTAGGCCAGATCGTTTTTGTAGCCAAGTTCATCGTGAATGTAATGATTCCAGGCGGCCGTGAACGACCCCTCGGTTGCGGTGCCGAACGGGTCGAAGGTGAGACGCTCATTCACATAGGACAACGCTGGCCCGGTGAATCGGGCATCTAGGCGGCCAACCACTTGGCGGCGGTGGCGCAGCAACTCAGCCAAGTAACGAACATGCGTGACCCGGAGGTTGGACTCTTCGATATATTCCTGAGACAAGCCAGTAATCTCGGCCAGTTTAGCCGCCGCCGCTGTGAACTCTTCCGGGGTTAACTTGTTGCCCTTGGCTAGTAGCGTCCGATACTCATCAACGTAATCATCGGCTTTCGCCACGGCCTCTTCCAGGGTCACACCCTCAGGTAAAACATTGTGATAATGCGCAACTGCGGCATAAACCGGTAAGAACATCGGGTAAGGCAGGTCCGAATTTTGGGCATGGAACAGGGTCTCCAGGTTGAGCGCCGGAGCTACCATGATGACGCCGTTGAAGTACATGCCATAGCGGTTTTGCAAATAGTCAACTAGCGCAGCCGCCCTGGTTCCGCCATAGGACTCGCCCAGGATAAACTTCGGGCTCATCCATCGTCCATTACGCGTGGTCCAAAGGCGGATTACTTCGCCCACCTGCTCAATGTCGCCGGTAAAGCCGTGATAATCCTTGGCGGACTCCCCCTCGGTCGCCCGCGAAAACCCGGTAGAAATCGGGTCAATGAATACTAGATCGGCCACGCGCAGCAGGGTCTCGGGGTTGTCCAACAGCCCATACGGTGGCGGGGTGAGGTTGCCCGCATCGCCCATGTCCACCCGGCGCGGGCCGAGTACGCCCATGTGCAGCCACACGGAACTGGAACCTGGGCCACCATTGAATGCGAACACAACCGGGCGCTTAGTGAGATCCGGGGTCTCGTCGTTTTTGGGGTCAAGCGTGTAGTAGGTTACCGAGATTTCGGCTTTCGGCTTGCGGCCTTCAAACTTGTCATCCTTGACAGTTTCTTCTTTAATTACGATGCGCCCGATGGTGGCCGAGTATGCCAAGTCGCCATCCACCGACTTCAACACATGATGCGTGGTAACCAGGTCATCGGTTGGGTCGGGTTTGCTGGTTGGGGTTTGTGCCAACACATCGGAAACCGTCTTCGGTTCCTGTTCGTTGTCAGTTTTGGAGGTCTCATCTGCCGCAGTCATGCCCGCAGACATTACCAGACCCATTGCCGGCCCGGCTGCGAGTGGTGTCACGCCTCCCGTGCGCCCGTCACTCTATGCACATCGTATACCCCTTCGACCTTGCGGAGTTGGGCGAGCACATTGAGCAGGTGCTGAGGTTCAGCCATTTCGAAAACGTATTTGCCGTAGGCGATCCGCTCCGGGCTGGTAGTGACCGTCGCGCTGATGATGTTGATCCGGTTATCGGTAAGCACCCGAGTGATGTCGGACAGCAAACCTGCCCGGTCTAGGGATTCGACCTGGACTTGAACTAAGAAAGTGGAAGCGGCTCCGGTGGACCATTCGACTTCGACAAACCGCTCCGGTTGCGAGCGCAGCGGTTCTACATTGGCACAGTCGGCCCGGTGCACCGAGACCCCTTGGCCACGAGTAACAAAGCCGACGATGTCGTCGCCCGGAACTGGCGTGCAGCATTTCGCCAGTTTGACCCATACCCCCGATAAGCCTTTGACCGTGACGCCCGGATCGCCGCTCCGCATCCGGCCCCGTGTTGCTTGCGTACCAGGGATAGCTGCTTCGGCGGCGTCTTCTTCTGTGCCCTGGTCCCCGCCGAGCGACTTGACCAACATTTCACCGACGTGGCTGGCTGAGACGTGGCCCTCCCCTACTGCCGCATAGAGTGCGTCCACATCGGGGTATCTCAGGTCGGTCGCTAAGCCGACTAGCGCTTCTTGCGTGAGCAGGCGCTGGATTGGTAAGTTTTGCTTACGCATCGCTTTGGTGATTGCGTCGCGGCCGTGGTCAATTGCCTCTTCGCGCCGCTCTTTAGTAAACCATTGCCGGATTTTGTTGCGGGCTCGGCCGGAGGTGACAAAGTTTAGCCAGTCGCGGCTGGGGCCGGCGTTTTGCGACTTGGAAGTTAAAATGTCAACTACGTCGCCGTTTTGCAGCTTGGAATCCAATGGGACTAGGCGGCCATTTACCCGCGCGCCCATCGTCCGGTGGCCAACTTCGGTGTGCACCGAATAAGCAAAATCAACTGGAGTTGCCCCGGCCGATAAAGCGAGCACTTTCCCCTTGGGCGTGAATACATAAACTTCATTACCGCCGATTTCATAACGTAATGAGTCTAGGAATTCGCCGGGATCATCAGTTTCTCGTTGCCAATCCACTAATTGCCGCAGCCAGGCCATATCTTGACTGCGCAAATCTTCACCCGGAGCCGCTTTAGCGCCCCGAGCTTCTTTGTATTTCCAGTGCGCAGCCACACCATATTCGGCGCGGCGGTGCATATCGAAAGTACGGATTTGAATTTCTACCGGTTTACCCTCGGGGCCAACTACCGTAGTATGCAAAGACTGATACATATTGAATTTTGGCATCGCGATGTAGTCTTTGAACCGGCCTGGCACAGGGTTCCATCGGGCATGAATTGCGCCTAATACCGCATAGCAATCCCGTACGGTATCAACTAAAACTCGGGTGCCGACCAGGTCATAGATTTCGGTGAAATCGTGGCCTCGCACAATCATTTTTTGATAAATGGAATAATAATGTTTAGGACGCCCGGTAACTGTGGCCTTTATTTTTGCGGCTTTTAAATCGGCAACAATTTGGCCTCTGACTAAAGCCAAATATTCTTCGCGAGCCGGGGCCCGGTCGGCCACTAAATGCACGATTTCTTCATAAACTCCGGGATAAAGCGTATGGAACGATAAATCCTCTAGCTCCCATTTAATGGTATTCATACCCAAGCGGTGGGCCAACGGGGCATAAATCTCTAGGGTTTCGCGGGCTTTCTTTTCCGCCGATGCCGCAGAGACGTACTTCCAAGTCCTCGCATTATGTAAGCGGTCGGCTAGTTTGATTACCAAAACCCGGATATCGCGAGCCATTGCGACTACCATTTTGCGAACGGTTTCTGCCTGAGCCGCATCGCCGTATTTAACTTTATCAAGCTTGGTTACGCCGTCAACTAGCAAAGCGACATCGTCACCGAAGTCCGCGCGTAACTGGGCCAGCTTATAGTCGGTATCTTCTACGGTATCGTGCAGCAAAGCCGCTGCGATCGTGGTTCCCTCAAAGCCCAACTCCGCCAAAATGGTAGCCACTGCGACCGGGTGGGTGATGTACGGGTCGCCACTTTTCCGGAACTGCCCGGCGTGCGCTTTTTCCGCAACCGCATATGCATGTTCGATGATGCCCAGGTCGGATTTGGGATGCGCATTGCGAACCGCGTGGAGTACCGGCTCTAAGGCTGGCGGCGGGCCAGAGGTACGAGTTAAGGACAACCAACTGCGCACCCCACGGGAAGGTTGGGGGGGCGCGGGGTGGCTCATCGTTCTTATCCTACTCGCAGGAGTGTTTCTACTGAATAGTCTTTCAGCTTCTCGGCGCCGCCCAAACCAGCCAGCTCCATCAGGAATGCGAGCGCGGCAACTTTAGCCCCGGAAGTCTCAACTAAATGAGCTGCGGCCAGGGCTGTGCCACCGGTCGCTAATACATCATCCACCAACAGCACACTTGCGCCTTTTGCGATGGTCCCGGCAGTCACTTCCATCGCAGCCGTGCCGTACTCCAGCGCGTACTCGACCCGGTAAACCGGAGGCGGCAGCTTACCCGCCTTGCGTAGCGGCACAAAGCCAACACCGAGGCGGGTAGCGAGCGGCGCACCGAGGATGAAGCCACGCGCTTCCATCCCCGCAACCACGTCAATTTTGATGCCCTCGGCTTCGCAAAGCTTCGCGAATGCCTCAATCACATCCTGGAAAGCTTTCCCATCGGCCAGCAGCGGGGTGATATCCCGAAACACGATGGGTTCATGCGGAAAACCAGGGATATCGCGGATCAAGCTGCGTAACTCGGCAGCCCGCTCCGGCCCCAGGGCAGAAAGGGAGACTAGGGCAATGTCATCCGGACGCTCATTAACCACTTATTCAACCTACTCGTTTTCAACTACCACTACGGGACCGGAACCAGTGCCATCGTGCCCCCGGGACTCATAGTAATCCTTGGAAATAGCATCCAGTTCCGCTAGTTCATCGTCCGAGACCGAAGGCCCAGCATTGGCCCCGCTTAAATTACCGAGCGCATTTGCGAGGAAACCGCCGGCGACCGGAGCCGCTACTCCGGTGGCGGAATTAGCACCAGTGCCTACGTTCACGCCATATTGCGGATTGGCCGGGACAGCCGGAACTTGACCGACCGGGATCCCAATCCCAACGCCTGCATCGTCCAGAGTCTTAGCGATGCCTTGGCGCATGTACTCGCATCGGGAGCCAGCCGAATCCAAAATAATCGTGTCGGTGGCTTCGTTAATCGCGACGATGGTACCGACCAAGCCGCCCTGGGTCATCACCCGCTGGCCCACGGCCAACTGTGACCGGAACTCGTTCCGTTGCGCGGCCTGTTTCCTGGCTCGAGACTGCATAAAAAACAGTAGGCCCAGCATACCGGCCATCATGACCAGCATGAAAGGGTTGAAACCGCCGACCGTGGCGCCCTCGACGCCCGCTAAATCCACTACAACCATCTAACAACTCCTCTATTAGTTAAGTTCAGTCAAAACCTAATGCAGCCCATGGACCATTTTCTATTTAGCGCCGACACACGGATAAACTGCGGCGCGCGAAGTTGCGGGGTGTGCATCTGTGTTCGTCGCGTGTCGGTGTTTGAAGTGTGCATCCATGATCCTTTATGCGCCTCGTATTTATTGCGCGCATCCTTATTGCGTGCATCCTGATTGCGCGCATCCTGATTTATTGCGTGTATCCATGTCTGTTGCGCGTCTCCGAGTTCATCGTGTGTTTCCATATTCTTTGGGCGTTTCCGTCAACTGAATAACGTTCCTGATTGGGCTGGCGGGGTCAGGCCAAGATGTTTCCAAGCTTGTCCGGTGGCAACCCGTCCCCGTGGGGTCCGGCTGAGAAAACCTTCCCGTACCAAGTATGGTTCACAAACCGTTTCCACCGTTTCCGGCTCCTCACCTACGGTCATTGCCAAAGTGGTTAACCCAACGGGACCCCCACCAAACCGTTGGCACAGCACTTCAAGTACCGCCCGGTCAAGCCGATCCAGCCCGTAAGGGTCAACTTCAAAAACTTCTAAAGCCGCTTTGGCTGCAGCTAGGTCCAGTTGCCCGGTGCCGCGCACTTGGGCCCAGTCGCGCACTCGTCGGAGTAACCGATTGGCAATCCGCGGCGTGCCCCGCGACCGTTTAGCCACTTCAGCAGCAGCCAGTGGATCTATTTCCACGCCTAGGAGGTTAGCGGAACGGGTGATGACCTGTTGCAGGTCAGCTTGCGAATAATAATCAAGTTGAGCTGTGAAACCGAACCGGTCTCGCAGCGGAGCGGGCAGTAAGCCAGGCCGCGTGGTAGCCCCAACCACGGTAAATGGTGGCAAACTTAGGGGAATCGCGGCCGCGCCAGCACCTTTACCGACGATGACATCCACCCGGTAGTCTTCCATTGCGACATAAAGAAGTTCTTCTGCCGGACGAGCTAACCGGTGGATTTCATCAATGAACAAAACTTCGCCTTCATCCAGCGAACTAAGCACTGCGGCCAAATCACCGGCGTGGGCAATGGCCGGGCCAGAGGTAACCCTTAACGATGTTCCTAATTCTGCCGCAACAATCATGGCTAGAGTGGTTTTACCTAGGCCTGGTGGGCCGGCCAGCAAGATGTGATCTGGCGGTTTACCACGAGCCAACGCTGCATCCACTACTAGCGAAAGCTGTTCTCGAACCACTGGCTGGCCGACAAACTCACCTAAACTTTTGGGGCGCAAAGCCGACTCGGCGGCCCGTTCCACTTCTGCCGATCCGGGATCCACCAGCCGTTCGGTGCTGAACTCGGCTTCATTTTCTAGCGCGTTCACGTTTCAACCCCACCCATCGTGCTGGAGCTTATCCCCGACGGGGGCCGCAAGTTAAGGGGGGCAATGGCTGTAGTATCTTCTCTGAAAACGACTTTCATCGTTTCGCCCCAAAACTGCGTAGTGTCGCGCGCAAAATATCTGGAACTTCGGTGTCGGAGATAGTTTCGGTTCCCCGCTCAGTCAGCACCTCATCAATTGCAGCTTCGGCAGCCTTAGATTGATATCCTAAATTAACCAGTGCTTCCACCACTTGGGTACGATTCTTGTTCCCGGCGTCTGTTGCCTTGCCCGGCTTGGCCGTTACCGGCTCTACTAATTTACCGCCTAATTCAAGTAGCACCCGCTGGGCAGTTTTCGGGCCGATCCCGGGAACTCGTTGAATCGCCTTGACATCCCCAGTTTGGATAGCCAACCGCAGGTCAGCGGGCGAATGGACAGCCAGTAAAGCCAGGGCAGTTTTGGGGCCGATGCCGGTCACCGAACGGACGGTTTCAAAGGTTTCGCGTTCCTCATCGTCGGGAAAAGCGAACAAAGTCAGCGCGTCTTCCCGCACCACCATTGCAATGGAAACGCTGGTTTGCTCTCCCAGCCGCAACTCACCTAGTAAACGCGGTGTGGCGTACACCAAGAATCCGACGCCACCAGCGCTAATGATGGCTCGGTCTAGCCACAGCCCACTGACCGTCCCTTGAAGCGCCGCTATCATGGCTTAACGTTATGCCCACCCCCAGACAAAACTACTCGGCAGGTTGTTGGACATATGGGGATAGACTCGTGAATCAAAAAACTAGCGAAGCAAATACCTTATTTCCGCATGCGAGGCGGCGGCGCTGGTTTGTAAGCGGAAACGTGGGGGTCAGCTTCCAGCCAGAAACGCCAAGGGTAAATGTCCCCGCGCCCACCTTCACCACTGACGCCTACCCGTGGGCCAAACATTATTTGTGGCGATACTGCTGCTTCACCAACATCCATATTTTCTAGTGGAATTTCTAGTTTGAAACTACCCGATGGGGACAAAACATCTGACCCGTCATCATTGGGCTTGATACCCATTGCCACAGTTAAGCGAGCCGGACCCTGGGCTAAATCAACATCGGATCTGCTGATTCCATTCGCATTTCGGCGAAAGCGAGCGAGTTCAATACCGTCAACTACTTCACCCGCGCGCAGCAAAATACCGCAACCCCAACCCTCCGGCCCGCATACAATATTCGCGCAGACGTGTAAACCCATATGCCGGTATACATAAAGATGACCGCCAGGTCCAAACATCGTTTTATTACGTTTAGTTAAACCTCGGTAGGCATGAGAACCTGGGTCGCGTTCGCCGTCGTAAGCTTCAACTTCAACGATTCGAACGGTGGTAACTCCATCGGGCGTGGTGTGCGTCAAAAGCGCCCCCAACAATAACGGCGCTACCTGTAATACCGGGCGGTCGAACCAATCCCGGCTGGGACTATGAAACTGAATACTCATTTTCGTCTAGATTGTATCGCGCCTATGCAGAAAAACCGATCCTTTGTTGTGGACCGTTAGCTCCGCCTATGCGTTTGGTTTCCCCTCTCAGTTCAAAAAGTTCTGCGAGTGTTTTGGCGGAACCCACAGTTGCATCACCCTGGAGCCACGCGTTTGCCTCAGCCATATCGAGCCTTGTAAATTCGGTGTTAGCTAACGCTCGCCCGGGCCGGATCAGGGCTGGGTGGAGTTCGCGCATGTTTTCATTCGTGGTGAGCAAAATCAACGTGTTCGACCCTTGGCCCAAAATGCCATCGGATAGATTCAACAACCTTCCGAGAGCCGCTCCTGCAGTTTGCCTCGCATCGGCCCTTAGAAACTCATCCGAGTCTTCGGCAATCAGCAATCTCCACTTTTCCGACTTATTCTCGGGTTCTTCGTCATCATCATCTTCATACCAAGGTAAATCGCTAATGGTGCTACTGAACCGACGAGTCATAAGCTCGCTTAGATAGGCTGGGTCAGCAAATGCCGTCTCGGGATCAATTATGTAATGGGACTCGCACCAGTTAGACCATTCCGCCATTAACGCACGGATTGCGGTGGTTTTGCCTGTGCCTGGTATCCCATGCCAGAGGATAAGGCGACCATTACCACCTGGCCGTTCCATCTCCATCAATTGATCTAACTGCAATCGAACTTGTTCGGAATAGTTATTCCTGATTTCGCGCCATCTTGGAACTTCAAGCTTCCGACGCTTCGCGGTACCACCGTTATTACTTTGATGCCAAATATGGACCGGTACCGTAGAGTCATCGGGCTTAAGCGGCTCGGGGAACGCCTCGCTAATTTGCTTTGCCACCGCCTCAACAATTCCAATGTTGTCCCCACTTACCACGGCCCGACTACCCGAACGCGAAACTGTGGTGTAAATCCAAACGTCTTCAAGAACCGCCAACGATGCAGAAACACCCCTTGACTTAATATCCTTTACGAGTTTGGCTTCTGCTGGAATAAAATCTGCGGCTCCATTTACTAAGCTTGAGGTTCCGGCTTCATTGGTCACCACCCGGACAAAAGGGTGCTTACCAGTTAACTGTGGTTCCATAAAGGCCAACTGCACAACGGTTGCCCAGTCCCCATACTCTCCAATTCCGGCCCGGATCGAATTTTCCGGGACGGGGTATTCCAAATAGTTCACTGCTCGGCCTCCTGAGCCCTTTTACGGCGGAACTCTTTCATAGCTGAGTCTGGCTGCGGCTTAATGAGCAACAGGGGAAAACCATCATTCATGGCAAATCCAATCGGGCGCGCCCTAACAACGCTCAAACTTACTTAATTGCAGTTGCCAAATACTGCGGTGCGAACCTGACAAGTGGAATGAATGAAAGAATAACGTAAACCCTTGATTCGCTTCCCTGAACTTAATACTGAACGCACCGGCCCGCAACCTGAAAGAAGGTTGCCCCGTTAGGATGTTTGAGCCGTCAATAAAAGTGCAGCCGCTGACTGCCTGATGAATTTGAAGAATCCCACGGGCGAAACTTGACCATACGAACTTGTCACAAAAGGCCGAGCCTCTCTTTGAGAAGCCCGGCCTTTTGTTAGACGTTATGTTTAGATTTCGTCTTGGGTTTTGGTGTAGGTTCCGCCTACTTGGGTGATTTGGGCGGCAGCGGAGCTGGAAACGCGGATGTCGGAAGCGAGGTCCAACTTCACGGTCAACTTGCCCTGGCCCAGCACCTTAACCGACTGGCCCTTGCGAACCGCACCCTTAGCCACCAGGTCAGCAACGATCACCGAACCACCAGCAGGGTACAACTGCTCCAAACGAGCCAAGTTAACCACTTGGTACTCAACCCGGAACGGATTCTTGAAACCACGCAGCTTAGGCAAGCGCATGTGAATCGGCATAGCGCCACCCTCACGGCGCACCGGCACCTGATAACGAGCCTTAGTACCCTTGGTACCACGGCCAGCGGGCTATTGCCGGATTATCGGCAAGCAAAGCTTGCAGGCCCTTGGAGCCTTCACCACGGCCAACGCGAGTCTTAGCGGCAATACTCACCCCACAGATTTGCAATCACAAATTTGCAGGGACTCCGAGAACGCACCCGGGGCGGGGCGCAAGTGATGCATCTGTAACGGAGTGCTCATAACTAGGCCACCTCCTCTACATCTACGCTGTGCTGGTTGGCGCAGCGATAATCCGCTGCGCAGTCTGCACAGTCTTTACCAACCCGCCGTATGGAGCGTTTGGAGGGGGAAGTCTCCCCCTCGCTCCAACCCGCAGCCACTGGCGCCGGTTTTCCGCTACCCCCTCTGCGGGGGCACCCCGCAACGCCCCGTAAGATGGGACTTCCACAACACAAATTTACAAAGTATTCCATCCGAAAACAGCCTTTCAGCGTGAACCACCGTTGAATCGCATCTGAGCTAATAGGCGAATGTAACCGCGCTTTAATGCTCGCTCAGCGCTGTCCTTTTTAGTACTGAAGAAGTCTCGTTCAGATTTTGATAATCCAATAGATGCCATCTTTTTCTCAACCAAAGTCAAGGTGCAGCATAAATCTGCGACCTGAAAAAGCCGGTAGTTTGAAACAATGACTTTTCGAATTTCAACATTATTATAAATGGCACTGAAAATCGTATTGACAATTTTCGTAAGTTCTTTTTGGCCCGAATCATAATAAACGACAATTCTATCCCATTGGGTAAAATAGTCAGCATTGGCGTGTAGAAAAGACCCCAGCGTCCTGCTCATTTCAGCAATAAGTTCATCAGTCGTTTGCAAATTGCGCTTATCAAAGGCCCATGTCTGATGCTGTATCTGAATGTTTCGCGTGAAATCTGACAGCAACCGAAACAAATATCTGCGCTCCGCTATAGGTTGCCAAGCATGCTCTTCTTCGCGTCGTACTAGCGGCGCTGTGTGGATTGCCGTTGTCCTTGGATAACTAGCAATCGCGAGCATGTCCTCCAACCCGTCAACCTGCTCGATAATACTCTGCGACTGGTCGTGAAACACGAGGCTCAAAATGTAAAATGGAGAATGCTTTTCTACGCGTCCGAATACGCCAGATTCGTCAATAAAAATACTTAATTCACGAGGTTGTGCCATGTGGGGACACTCCTCACAAGCGGTTTCGTTTTGAGCGGGGTTTCCCCCGCCCAAAACTGTAGCGAGGGATATCCCCGCCTAAAGGGTGGTCCAGGATATACGTCCAGTCCAGTCCTAGTAGATTAGCATATAAACCAGCCCGCATCCACGGTTTCTTTCAGATTCTGTGTACACAAAACAGGAGAGGCGTTACGCTTTACGCGAAACCCGCCAAACCACTGCGCTTTAGCTCAAGGATAAAACGTAACTCAGATAGACTCTACCATCATGCCCGGCAATCGCGTATGCGGCGAACTACGGAGGTTTACAGAACATCTTCGATATCCAGCCAGTACTGCGTCAATGGCTGTGGCGAAGAACAGCAAGCTCGAAAGTTTACCTCAACCCTAAAACCTTTAGAGTCCACCCGTAACCACAACCCATGCTGGAATGGGCAAGGGTAGAGCCGATCTGCATTTTGGCTGGCGCCTGTATGTTAAAAGGAGTACTTCATGGGTAGTAATCAACTACCTGATGGCGTGACTCTCCAAACTCACGCGCATTGCCAGATCGTCATAATAGAAAACCTATCCGCAGAACTAAAGGAACATATCCGAGAATTCATTACTGCCGTTTGCCACGGCTCCGCTATCGTCGAAACTGTACCTCTATGGAACTACTTGAACACTATGAAAGAACTAAATGCGAGGCTGCAAGCCAAAGACAGAAACGGCAGAGTGGGCATGATTGGCGAACTGCTAACACATATTTTCGCGCCATATTTACTTCCGCATTTAGTCAGCTCAGCCATATACTTCAATAAGGAAGAGCGGAACGTCAAGAAAGGGTTTGATCTGACCTTTTTCGACGAGGCGAAAGGTGATGTCTGGTATGCAGAAGTTAAATCCGGCTCACCATCTCAGGGTGAAATGGCGACCAGCAAAGCGGTCGGCCTCCTTAAGAAAGCTGCCTCCGACTTAATCGAAAAACTTACATCTACAGATCGGATGTCACTGTGGAACTCAGCTATCTTTGATGCTTCTGTGGCTCTAAAAGACCCGGCCCTTACAAGCGTGAAGCACATTTTGAGTAACCACGCTTCTTTAGCCGCCGAAGGTAAAACGTGGGACTTCCACGCAATCCTGACAGCAGGAGTTTTTGCCCATTCAGTCGACAATAGGATAAGCATAGATTCCGTAACTAAAAAAATTGATTTTACATCGAAACTGGAACCTAAATTTGTAGATGAAATCTTGATTACTATCCAGAAAAGCACCTTTGAAGCCGTAGTTGATTTTATCGCAAATGAGGCGGGGCAATGAGTATCAATATAATCAACACAGACATCCACGGTCTGCGGAGATTTGTTAATGACACTGATTTCCAAGCCAGCTATTTTAGGCTCTTAAAGGGTACCGAAATGGAAGAGGTTGAATATAGATTTCTATTGCGGAATGCAATCCTTTTCCTCCGCGCCGATGACACCAATCTCAATAAATTAGGCTACCGGATCGCCCTTCAATATTCCACTTTGACCGGCGATTGGGAACCGACTTATTTTATTGCAGCAGCCAAAGACTACGCTCCCGTACTTGACCTAATAGAAAAGGTCGGCAATTCTTTTAGTAGACTTGAACCTTTAGCCCAAGTTCTCATGCTGGCAAATCGCGGAAACTTCACCCTAAGCGATGGCACGGTCCGGACAGGCGGCCAGATTCGACTGCGCGAGTCTGCTAACCAAGAAGTTTTTGCTGCACTAGTAGCTCCTACTTCTTACGGGAAATCTGAAATGATGCGTGAGCAATTATATTCACGCTTAGGCGAAGCAAATGTTATCCTTGTGCCTACAAAATCGTTGATAGCACAGACCCAGAATCTTCTTATTAGCGATCCCATAATTCGCCAATCCTCAGTAAGGATTATTACGCACCCAGAGTTATATTTAGACCAAAAACCCTTTATCGCCGTGATGACACAGGAACGCCTATCCCGTCTGCTTCGCGATCATCCAAACCTTGCGATTGACCAGGTACTAGTGGATGAGGCACACAATCTGATTGGCGATGATAGGCGGTCAGAACTCATCAGTGAAGCTTTACTAACGGTGTTGCACAGAAATCATGAAGCCCGCATTTTGTTCTTTACTCCGTTTTTGGAGAATCCTGACCAACTACTGTTAGTCGGATCCCAACGTAAGCTGGCCGGAATACTGACAACAGAATTTGTGAAAATAGAACGTTATTACTTTAGTGATTTGGCCACTGGATCACTTTTTCTTTATGACCAGTTTCTGAACAAGAGTGAGAGGTTGGAAGAACCATTCATAACGACTGAAATTTCTGTGATTACTGATATGGGAGGTTGGAAGAACCTAATTTATCTTAACCGCCCCATTCATGTAGAAAAGGTTGCCGTTGAATTGGCACAAACGCTAAATGACAACGAGCTACCGGAGCTTGAAAGAATAGCGAACCAGATCGCAGAATACGTCCACCCGCAGTACCAACTAGTTGAAACCGTTAAAAAAGGCGTATTATTTCACCACGGTGGCATGCCTGAAGTAGTGCGACTCTACATCGAAAAAGCGTTTTCGGGTAGGCATGACGGTTCTCCTCGATTTCTTGTAACGAATTCAACATTACTAGAAGGAGTAAACACACCTGCTGATACGCTTTTTATCCTGAACCCAAAAAGAGGTCGTCAAAATCTAACCCCTGCAGCATTCCGGAACCTCGTGGGACGGGTAGGTAGGTTTCCTGAAATATTCCACGCTACCGCTCCACGCCCGGATCTGTTGCAACCTCGCATTTTTGTTCTTGATGGCCCCAATTCCCCAGCTAATTTCAATCCAAAGACTTTCCTCAGAAATGTTGCAAATGCTACGGTTTCAGCAGCCGAACAGGCCCGCAATCCGCTCTTGGACGCGAGCGGACCTTCCAATCGGCGGTCTGAACTATTGGAACGCCTAGAGAATCTTGAACCTGGAATCAGCAAGAACCACCAACTAAACACGCCAATACGCTTACTGCAAACCGAAGCCGGTAAAACCGCCCTAGCTCACGGCCTAGATGACTTCGATCTTTTCACGAATGAGCAGAAGATCAGTCGTCGCATCGAACACCTTATAGACACAAAAAAGCTGATCACTACGTCTGCTCAGCTCATTGAGAGCATTACACAAGTATTTCTCAACGATATGAATACCCAAATTCCTATTTCGAAAAATCTAGAACGATTACGCGATAGTGAACCGGCCCAACGATTTTATTCAATGTTCATCTCGTGGTTAAGTGGTGGTATGTCTCTCCGCGAAATGGTAACCCGCGAGATTCATTTCTTTAAAAACCAAGGCACCGACATGGTATTCGTCGGCTCGAAATGGGGAGACGAAAAGAATGGAGATGACGGTTGGGAAGAAAACTGGATTTCAGTTGCCAGTAAGTCAGATGCCCAATTAGCCACCCTCGCAGTTGCGAAGATTAAAGACGAACTAGACTTCATCGATTTTGAACTATTCAGGTTTGTGGAAGTATTTCATGATTTACGTTTAGTTGAAGATTCATTTTACTACCAACTAAAATACGGGACAGAAGACCAGGACTTAATACTGCTTATTAGGAATGGATTCTCACTTGAACTCGCTAAGACTTTGATTGAAAAATACAGAGAGTATGTAGATTTGGATTATCATAGCCGCACTGCACGCATCCAATCCGCGCTAATAGATACGATGACAGCAAATTCAGAAAACGAAATTCTTATCTTCGAGGCGGAACGACTAACTTAATCGGAGTTTTTGGACCCCCTATCCAGCGACATTGACTACGGTGTCGTATAGGCCTATTTGGCGGAGGTTGGGGTGGCTTTCGATGCCGGTGTAGCTGAGGGAAGCATCCTCGTAACGCCAGAACTGGAATACCGCTTGGTTCATCAAGGTTGAGTTAAATACGCCGAGGGACACCAGCAGGTTGAAGTCCTCTTTGGTGAGGCCGGTTACCCGCTTAAACAGGTCGGAATCCAGCTTGGTGATTACGTCTTTGAGGGTATTTTGGCGGAAGTCGGTCAAATACATAAAGGCTGGAATGCGAGTGGCAAATTTGATTAGCTTTTCTTGGATTTGCTTACGCTTGGACTTGTATTCCTTTTCCTCATCGGTTAGCTCTTTCTTTTCTTTAGCCCCAAGCGAATCGCCCTTTTCGCGTTTGGCTTCTTTTACAGCCTCGGATTTGTTGATGACGGTTTCGATGACGTCCGCACCAAGGGAACGGAACCCCTCGATGTTCATGACCGCTGCCATCGCCTTTGGGTCATTCATAATCTTGCGCAACGTGTCATTATCAACGTTGACCAGAATGGCGGATTCCCAGCGCCTGGCCAACATGGTGGCAGTGGTGCCGGACATCGCCCAGTCCAGCACGCCAGCGGCATCAATCTGTTTCATTGATGAGCCGTCATAGGCCAGTACGGGCAGGAAGCTAACGAGTTCCTCAACAGCAGTTTCTGGGTTCTTAGCGTCAGGGTTTAGCCGCTGTCCGTACTCGGCTAATTGGCTGAGCGCGCGGGTCGGGGCAAAGTCAAACACGAAGCAGACAGGCTTCTTCACTTCTTCACGGCTGGGATCATCGCCATCAGGGTTCCGGAGCATCAGGATCGATGACCATTGGGCCACGGTTACGCCAGTGGTGAGCTTACCGCATGTCAAGGTTATGGTTTTAGTGTCGTCGCCGCTTTTAATGGCCCGGCGCACCGGAGGCAGAGCTTCCAGACCAACGCCCGCGCCAACGCCAGCAACGGTTAGTACGTCGTAGTCGTGGTAGAACTGGTTTTGCCGTTCCGCCAGTAGGTTTGCCATCGCGTAGCACGCCGCTACGTTTGGCAAGAACCAGACTGAGTGGTTCAGGTACGGGCGGAGTTGGACATCGGAATAAGGGAACGGAGGCTTACTGGCGCCCAGCCGGAGGTTATCAACCTGGGTAGGTGCGTAATTTCCACGGATGATGTCGAGCCATTTCTGCACGTACTCTTTGTGCTTGAAAGTAGCGTTGGCGCCGGTACCAGTTGCGGTAAAGAATTCGTTGAGGTCAAACTCGTCGAACTCGCCCTTTTTAGCGATTGCAATTAGCTCGTCGGGCATCTGGTAGGTAAGTAACCGCATTTCCGGCAAAGCCTGATACGGGTTGGCTGCTGCAGAGCCGGAGCCTTGATGGTGCTTAGCCCACTCATTCTTAGCCCGTTGCTCGTCGGTGTAAGTCCAGTTGAAAATCTGCTCCTCGGCGAACTCGCCAGTTGAAAGCGCCCGGAACGGGGTGCCGGATAGGTAGAGGTATGCCTTGGTGGTGATTGGCAGGAACTCTGCTTCTTCCTCGGCGAGTTCCTCGAAGGACTCTTCGAAAGCGCCGACCACAGAAGCGCCCTGGGCGCCGATTTGCTTTAGCTCTTTAGTTAGCTCGGTTTGGTCTTCGCCCTCAAATAACTCACGGGCATTGTCGCGCCAAGCGCCGAAGTGGTACTCGTCGAAAACGACTAAATCCCAGTTAATTTCGTGGAGCCATTCGTTGTTGGCTTTGATGTTGCCCGCAGTATCACGGCCTAGTAGGTCTTGGAATGATCCGAAATAGACCATCGGCTTGTTCTTGTCGGCGGTGGTGGGGTCTACCCCGTATTTGCGTGAGAAGAATTGCCAGCCCTCGAAGTCTACGTGTTCGAGCAGGTCATCCCGCCAGGCACCCTCAACGGCGGGCTTAAATGTAACTACCAGAACGCGGTGAGCGCCGATTTTCTTGGCAAGCTCATAAGTCGCAAAGGTCTTGCCAAACCGCATCTTGGCATTCCACAGGAAGCGCGGGATTGCCTTCTTATCTTCTTCCCATACCGATTCGAAATAGGCAGCAGTTTGCCGAACTGCCCTGGCTTGCTCCGGGCGCATTGGGAAGGTTTGATGCCGACCTGGCTCTAGGCGTTCGCCGGTTTTCAGTTCATTGTAAGCGGCTTCAACGTCAGCGATGGTGCAGCGATACCATTCACGGGAACCTCTAATGTGGGGGTTATCGGCCCCGTTCCGTACCAAGACGGTGCGCATGTCGTTATCGGTGAATTGAGTCCCGTCATTGCGTTCTGCCGGTTCATCTAACAGCAGTTTGTACTCAATTTGATGGACACCCATTGATTCTTTGATGCGGGTGTTTACGTTAGGTTTTGTGGTCTGGCCTACTTTGATTAGACCCTGATATTCCGGTGTTGGGTGTTTTGGTATCCATGTGTAAATGCGGAGGCGGGCTTCTGGCTTTTCAGGAAAAAGGATATCTCTGGTGTTATTCATCTTCGTCTAGCCCCCAATCGACCGATTTGATTTGGATTCGATGAATTCGATTTCTTCTTTTGATAACTTGTACTTGGCGTACAGTTCCTCATCAGTCTATTGTCGATCCCACGGCTGAACTGGCACCCAAAGATACGTGGAGTGAAGTGCATCTTGGGTGATCTTTCGAAGGGATACTAAGAACCTAAAGAATTTAGTCGAATAATACGAATAAGCGCTTTTAGCCTCAGATTCATTTGCGACGTGAATAAAAATAAAGGTCTGCGTGCATACAGATGGCGGTGGCGCAATCCAAGGCCGCCCTAACACCTGGTCAGGAATTTTCTGGCCACCGTCTGAGCCTGCTTTAGGTGTTAGAACTTTCCAAGAATCGATCAGTGATACGTTTTTATTAATGTCCTTTCTTGGAACGTGTTTTATTTCTCGCGTGAGCTTGCGCACTAAGTAAAGTGGGACATCGCCCGCATGGGACTGGTCATGGAAATCGGAGAAGTTAGTCGCAATACCAAATGGAGTATCGCGTGCCATTATTTCGGTTATTGACTTCTCTTTTTTGGCTTGAACTTTATGCAGCACACTCACTGCGCGAGGATCACGAACAAAAACACCGAATTCATCTAGTTTGCGTTCTGCTGTAGCCGAATCGCCAAGGACTGTTTTCTAGCGGAGACCTGGCCCGCTAACGCTACGTCTGAACCAGCAATTGACGGTTATTGCTTTCTTTGTTTACGAAGCGATGTTCCAACATGGTAGCCTTCAGCTTGGCAGGATACCGTGGAGGCACTTGTCGGCATTTACGAGCCCAACCCCAATTCGCAACTTGGCATGGGAGAAATAATCCAACGGGACTGGCGTTTACTACGAACTGCGGATCCCGCCAATGTTGCTAAATTTGTTCGGGATGCTCTACCGAAATTTCCGTACGAAACTGATCTCACTTTTAAGCGCCGACCACATGGGGTAAGTGATCCACTTCAAAACTGGATGGAATTCACTGATGAAATCAAAAACACTAACAGGTATCACATCAAAGCCATACCGGACTCAAGCCTACTAGAACGCGCGTTTCGGGAAAGTACTAGAATAATTTCGTCAGGGACGAAATTCTATCGCGGGAGAAGCCACGAGTCCGATTGTCGGTTTCCGGCATCGGAAATGGGTGCCCCACCGAAGAACTTCGCTGTTAGTGGACGAGCAAACCCCCATGGAATCCCTTACTTGTATGTGGCAGACAGCTTTGAGACATGCGTATATGAATCACGCGCCCGGGAGCTTATGTACATTTCCATTGCCTCTTTCACCACAACGAAAGATATTGAAATTCTAGATCTCTGCGCTGATGCGATTAAGGAACCCGATTTTTTCACTGATGATCCGAGCGAAGCACTCGCCCTTCACGATTACATCTTCGAACTTGGTAATTTGCTGAGCCGACCGATTCGGGCTTCCGATGGTCCGGTTGAATACGTTCCTACGCAGTATCTTTGCGAATTTGCGAAGTCAATTGGGCTAGATGGCGTGCAATACTCGAGTTCCCTTAACAAAAATGGAATCAATCTTGCAATTTTCGATCAGACCCACATGAGAGTCAACCGTAAAGTTCGCCTCTACGCGGTAGACTCCAATGAAATTAAGGTCACCGAAGTCCCTTAAGCGAAAAACAAATGGCCGGGCTTCTAAGTTTGAGAAGCCCGGCCTTTGTAGATGGTTGCTAGTTCCATGGTTTCGAGACGCGGCTTCGCCGCTCCTCAACCGATGGATTACTAGTCTTCGTCTTGGGTTTTGGTGTAGGTTCCGCCTACTTGGGTGATTTGGGAAGCAGCAGCAGCAGATACGCGAATGTCGGAGGCTAGGTCCAACTTCACGGTCAGCTTGCCCTGGCCCAGCACCTTAACGGGCTGGCCCTTGCGAACCGCACCCTTAGCCACTAGGTCAGCAACAGTTACCGAACCACCGGCAGGGTACAACTGCTCCAAGCGAGCCAAGTTAACCACTTGGTACTCAACGCGGAACGGATTCTTGAAACCACGCAGCTTCGGAAGGCGCATGTGGATCGGCATCGAGCCACCCTCACGGCGTACCGGAACCTGGTAACGAGCCTTAGTACCCTTAGTACCACGGCCAGCGGTTTTACCCTTGGAGCCTTCACCACGGCCAACGCGAGTCTTAGCGGTCTTAGCACCCGGGGCGGGGCGCAAGTGATGCATCTGTAATGGAGTGCTCATACTAGGCCACCTCCTCTACATCTACTAAATGCTGTACAGTCTTGACCATGCCATAAGTCGCGGGGGTCAACTCGCGAACAGTGGATTGACCAATCTTACGCAAACCCAGAGTTTTCAGCGTCTGCTCTTGATTTTTCAAGCCACCGATGGTGGAACGCGTCTGGGTAATCTTTACGGTTTTGCCTTTGAGATCTTGGATGTTCTCAGCCATTATGCAGCCACCTTTTCAGTCGCAGCGGTGGCAGCAGCGCGAGCCGCAGCCTTAGCAGCTTGGTCGGCAGCCTGAGCGCGCAGCATCGCCGGAGGAGCAACGTCCTCTAGCGGCAAGCCACGGCGAGCAGCTACCGCAGCCGGCTCTTCCAAGCTCTTCAATGCAGCAACGGTGGCATGCACGATGTTGATCGCATTGGAAGAACCTAAGGACTTGGACAGCACGTCCTGAATCCCAGCGCACTCCAACACGGCCCGCACCGGACCACCTGCGATTACACCGGTACCCGGCGATGCCGGACGCAGCAGTACTACGCCAGCAGCCGCCTCACCCTGAACGGGGTGTGGAATGGTGTGCTGGATACGAGGCACGCGGAAGAAGTTCTTCTTGGCTTCTTCAATACCCTTAGCAATCGCTGCGGGCACCTCTTTAGCTTTACCGTAACCAACACCAACGGTGCCATCGCCATCGCCAACAACTACCAAAGCGGTGAAACCGAAACGGCGCCCACCCTTTGCTACCTTAGCAACACGGTTAATCGCAACAACGCGCTCTAGAAAAGCGCTTTTTTCTTCGCCACGACCGCGATCATCACGGCGGCGATCGTCGCGACGACCTCCACCCCGGCGATCGTTACGATCGTTAGTGGAATCAGCCCCGCCTTGTCCAGCGGAGCCCCTCTGCTGAACAGCCATTAGCGGTTCCCTCCCATAGAAAATTGAACAGAAATCATTATAGTGCCAACCCGCCTTCGCGAGCGCCTTCGGCAACTGCCGCAACGCGCCCATGATATTTGTTGCCACCGCGGTCAAACACCACAGCATCAACACCCTTGGCCTTAGCGCGGGATGCTACTAGAGCCCCAACTTCTTTAGCTTTGGCGGTCTTGTCACCGTCTCCAGCGCGCAACCCAGCCTCTAAAGTAGAAGCCGAAGCAATGGTGTGGCCTGCTACATCGTCGATAACCTGAGCTACCATGTGACGATTGGAGCGGGTCACTACCAGGCGCGGAACCGATGCGGTGCCCGAGACCTTTTTGCGCAGACGCGCGTGGCGGCGCTTGCGGGCAACTTCTTTGCCCTTGCCCATAATGTTAATAGCCATTACTTGCCAGCCTTTCCGACCTTGCGGCGGACAACTTCGCCGGCATA
>Ga0268261_10000029_pt1 | contig 103569 bp, 94 predicted proteins | sample TergutNc150P1_FD_190353 | JGI IMG/M metagenome (GOLD analysis project Ga0268261, IMG submission 190353) | Nasutitermes corniger P1 segment gut microbial community from laboratory colony in Florida, USA - Nc150 P1 (SPAdes) (version 2) | ecosystem: Host-associated > Arthropoda: Insects >... | reverse complement strand
GCTGGTCCGGTCGGTGCCGAGGCAACTGCTACTCCGTTGACCGCTGGCGCGGTTGACAATGCGGCGGATGCTGCTACGGCCCCGGTCATCCTTAACGAAGAAGCTGTACTGACCGAGCCCATCGGCGACATCATTTCTTAATCGGCCTGTTTGCACTCATTTGCGACGTTGTCACCTACGGTCATGGACCCTCCGTCCACTCCCTGCGGTTCCGCCTTGCAACTAAGCACAAACACACACGATTAAAATAGATACAGAAAAGGACTGAATATATTATGGCAAATGTTGCTGATATTAAGGCTCTGCGCGAGCGCACTGGCGCTGGCATGGGCGATGTGAAGAAAGCTCTTGACGAGGCCAATGGCGATGTTGAGGCCGCGATTGACATCATCCGCACCCGCGGTTTGGCCAAGGCTGCCAAGCGCGAAGGCAATGCCGCTAAAGAGGGTCTGGTAGCCATCAAGGTGAAAGATCTGACCGGCGAGCAAGTTGCTACCGTGGTCGAGCTAAACGCGGAAACCGACTTCGTGGTGAAGAACGCTAAGTTCATCGCGCTGGCGGATGCGGTTTTGGATGCGATCGACGATGCAGACGCCGCTTCGGTTGAAGCTGGCTTGAACGCAAAATTGGGCGCTGGCACCGTGAACGATGCCATCTCCGAAGCTGCGGGCACAATGGGCGAGCGCATCGTACTGGGCAAGGTGCAGCGGGTATCTGGCCCGCGCGTTACCACATACTTGCACCACACCTCGCCCGATCTGCCCCCGTCGCTGGGCGTTGTAGTGGTTCACGATGAGGCCGCTGCTCCGGTTGCTAAGTCCGTGGCTCAGCACATCGCGTTCGCAGATCCGCAGTGGCGGACCCGTGGCGATGTTCCGGCCGATGTGATTGCGCACGAAACTGAAGTATTCCGCGCTCAGACTTTGGAAGAGGGCAAGCCTGAGGCTGCCTTGCCGAAGATTGTTGAAGGCCGTCTCAACGGTTTCTACAAAGAGAACGTTCTGGAAGAGCAAGCTCTGGCTCAAGATTCCAAGACCACTGTGGCCAAGCATGTGGCTACTACCGGTGGGAATGTTCTTGACTTCGCTCGCGTTCGCGTAGGGTCTTAGTCGGTCTGTTTGCACTCATTTGCGGGCGTAGTCACCTACGGTCATGGACCCTCCGTCCACTCCCTGCGGTTCCGCCTTGCAACTGAGCACAACCACACACGACTAAGACGGTCCGTGCAACCGGGCACAAACATACGCGATTGATGTCTGGACAAAACCCGGCTCTCCTTCGAGGGCCGGGTTTTGTCATTCTGCGCAAGCGGCACGCGAAGTCGCAGAATCTCCTACCCATCGGGTAGGTTTAACCCATGCCCGTTGCTGCCGCCGAAAGCTTGGATACGTTAACGGCAGAGATGCGCCCCGATGCCGCCACCACGCTCAAACCCGATGCGCGGCGGGTGCTACTAAAACTGTCAGGCGAGGCCTTTGGCGGGGGTAGCGTAGGCGTTGACCCCTTTGTGGTGCGCCGGATCGCCTCCGAGATTGCTGCGGCGGCCCGGCAAGGAGTTCAAGTCGCCATCGTGGTTGGTGGCGGCAACTACTTCCGGGGCGCTTCGCTCTCCGAGGCCGGGATGGATCGGTCCCGCGCCGATTATATGGGCATGCTCGGTACCGTGATGAACTGCCTCTCGTTACAAGATTTCTTGGAAAAGGCTGGGGTAGCAGCGCGGGTGCAAACTGCGATTGCGATGGGGCAAGTAGCCGAGCCCTATGTGCCACTGCGAGCGATTCGGCATCTGCAGAAAGGCCGGGTAGTCGTATTTGGGGCCGGCGCGGGCATGCCGTATTTCTCTACTGATACCGTATCGGTGCAGCGGGCGCTTGAAATCCATTGCGAAGAAGTTTTAATGGGCAAAAACGGGGTTGACGGGGTTTATTCGGCTGACCCGCGCAAAGACCCAACCGCGACCCTGTATAAAAACCTGACTTTCGATGAGGCGCTTCGGAATAACTTGGCAGTTATGGATGCCACCGCGATGGCCATGAGCCGAGATAACGGTATGCCGATGCGGGTGTTTGGCCTTGAAGAACCAGGCAACGTAACCCGGGCTTTACTAGGCGAGCCAATTGGAACCGTGGTAACGAGGGATTAGCAGTAATTGGGGATTAGCCCGGTCATTTTACGGCAAGGCACAAAGTCGCCGCTAATCGCAGAATCTTAAAATAAGTGACTAGTCGAGAGTAAGGTTTAAACTATGAGCGAGATTATTGAAGAAGCTCTCTTCGAGGCTGAAGAGAAAATGGACAAAACCATTGAAGTTGCCAAAGAGGATTTTGCCGGGATTCGCACTGGCCGGGCCAACTCCGGCATGTTTGCCAAGTTGATGGTGGACTATTACGGCGCTCAAACTCCGCTGCAACAACTAGCTTCGTTCAACATTCCCGAGGCTCGCACGGTTTTGATTTCACCGTTTGATAAGTCGTCTATGGCGGCAATCGAAAAGGCAATTCGTAATTCCGACCTGGGAGTTAATCCTTCGAACGATGGAGTGCAAATTCGTTGTATTCTGCCAGCCTTAACCGAAGAGCGCCGCAAAGACTATGTCAAACTCGCCCGCACTAAGGCTGAAGAAGCTCGGGTAACGGTACGCAATATCCGCCGTAAAGCCAAAGACTCATTCGATAAAGCGGTTAAGGATAAAGAAATAGGCGAGGATGAAGGCCACGGGGCACATAGCGAATTAGAAACTTTGACCAAGAAGCATGTGGATTTAATTGATCACTTATTAGCCACTAAAGAAGCTGAACTCCTAGAGGTTTAGTCTCCGAGGGCAAACATAATGGACGAGGTACTAGAGCCGCTGGAACTGGTTGAGGACGAGGCTCAACCAGTAATTGATGCTGCTCCAGAACCAGTAGAGTTAGTCGAAGCTGAGGCCGAAGCTGAGGCTGAGGCGGCGCCGGAACCCAAGAAGTCCCGGACTGGCCGTAACCTTCCGGCAGCGGTTGGAGTTGCCTTCGGGTTGTTGGCTGTGCTTGCGCTAGCGCTAGCGTTCCGACCCGAGCCTTTTGTCGTGCTGGTGGCAGTTGCGATTAGCGCGGGGATGTGGGAGCTCCGGGCCGCCTTTGAACATGCGAAACTGCAATTAGCGATTTGGCCGTTATTAGCTGGAACTTCCGCGATGATCGTGGCAGCATTTCTCGGGGGTGCCAGCGCACTGCTCACTACTTTTATTTTAACTCTTTTAGCCATCGTAATTTGGCAACTGGTTATTGCGGCCTTAGAGCGTGCTCCGGTTTCCCGATTAAACATTATGGCTTCTATTTTCGCAGCTACTTATTTGCCCTTCATGGCGGGCTTTGTCATTTTGATTATGCGGCAACACCAACACGCTCCCTATTGGCGAGTAGCATTATTGATTTTGCTTTGTGTAGCTAACGATACCGGCGGTTATTTTGCCGGGATATTCTTAGGCAAACACCCGATGGCGCCGTCGGTCAGCCCCAAGAAGAGTTGGGAAGGTTTCGCTGGCTCAGTACTATTAACCTGCCTGGTCGGGGTGCTGGGTTCGCATTGGGTACTGGGCTTGCCGTTTGCGCCCAATTTATCATTAGCTAACCAGGTATATAATCCCAATAATCCGGGTCCAGTTTGGCTAACAGTATTCGGTTCAGCCTTAGGCTTAGGTTTACTTTTGGGAGTGTTTACCGCAATCACTTCCACCTTAGGCGACTTATCAGAATCCCTGATCAAACGGGACTTAGGCATCAAAGATATGGGTTCCATCCTGCCCGGACACGGTGGTATTTTGGACCGGATTGACTCAATTATCTTTTCTGCTCCTTTCGTATTCTTAATCCTTTCTATCGCTAGTCAATTCACCTACCCCATCGCCTATTAAAATTCGGTTAAGAGGCGGGGCAAATGCGCCGACTCGCACCGGGTAACTGAAACCTGAGGTGTTTATCATGAAAGAAAGCCTCCAACGCCAGGTGCGCCCCGGCGATGAAACTTCACCGGTTCCATTAAGAATCCAAGCACCCAAACGGGGTAAAGCCCCCGTCCACTTTGCAGACCTTAGCCCGGAGGAGCGCCGGGGCATCGTCGAAGATTTGGGCTTGCCAAAATACCGGGCTCAGCAGCTTGAGACGCATTATTTCGCCAGGCTTACCGCAGACCCGGATAACTGGACCGACGTCCCAGCAGCCGTTCGCCAACAATTACAAGAGGCGTTATTCCCCAGTTTATTAGAACCGATAAAAGTATTGACTGCTGATCAAGGTACTACGGTAAAAACTCTCTGGGGTTTATTTGACGGGTGCAAAATCGAATCCGTATTAATGCGATATCCCACCAGAACTACGTTATGCATTTCTAGCCAAGTCGGTTGCGGCATGGCTTGTCCCTTCTGCGCTACGGGGCAAATGGGGTTAACTCGCAATTTGTCATCGGGCGAAATGTTGGAACAAGTGCGGCGTGCGATGGCATCGTTAGCGGCAGGCGAGATTCCGGGCGGGCCGACTCGGCTAAATAACATCGTGTTTATGGGCATGGGCGAAGGCTTGGCCAATTACAAAGCCCTGCTTAAAGCCATCCGGACTTTAATTGCGCCTAACCCGGATGGATTTGGGTTAAGCGCGCGGCATTTAACGGTATCAACGGTTGGCCTGGTGCCAGCGATTGAACGTTTTACAAATGAAGGTATTCCAGCCAAGTTGGCCTTAAGTTTGCACGCCCCGGATGACGATTTACGCGATGAATTAGTTCCGATTAATAGTCGCTATGGCGTGGCAAAAACTCTTGATGCTGCCCGTAACTACTTCGAGGTTACCGGTCGCCGGGTTTCGATTGAATATGCGCTAATCAAAGATATGAATGATCAAGCTTGGCGGGCCGATTTACTCGCTAAAAAGTTAAACCAGCGGGGCCGGGGTTGGGTTCATATCAATCCAATTCCGCTCAACCCCACGCCAGGTTCCATCTGGACCGCTAGTGATAAAGATGTTGAGAACGAGTTTGTCGCCCGGCTGCGGGATGCCGGGATTCCTACCACTATCCGCGATACCCGAGGCTCGGAGATTGATGGGGCCTGTGGACAACTTGCAGCGGACGAACCTGTGCTAAAGAACGCCCCAGTATCCGCTTAGTTGGCCTTAGTCTGTGCTAATTTGGTCGCGTGGCTGAGCAAGGGTTGTTTAAGAAGGTACCGATTACTCGCACTGGTTACGACAGGCGTGAGGTAGATCAGTACTTCCATCAAGCCCGCACGGTTTACGAGAACATCTCGGCCGAGCATTTTGGCGCCGACGATGTACAAGCAGTTTCCTTCGAATTGGTGCGCGGCGGCTACGACACTCACGAGGTTGATGCGGCGCTTGACCGGCTAGCATCCGCCTCAGTAGCACGGCATCGGGCCGAGTACATCGGGCGCTACGGCCCCGACGCGTGGATGGCGGCATTGGCCAATCGCGCCAAAACCCTTTATCCTCGCCTCAGCCGACCCCCGATGCAGCGCTTCGCTAAAGCTGATCGGGGCGCCCCCGGTTACGACGTGGCCCAAGTTGACGCGCTTTGCGACCGGTTGACTCGATACTTTGACCAGAAAGAGACTCTCAGCGCTGCCGAAATTCGTGGCACCACTTTCAAAACCGTTACTGGTTCGAAGGGCTATGCCGAGGGGCCGGTGGATGCCTTCCTGGCTCGCGCAGTAGAAGTGCTACTCGGCGTAGAATAGTGCGGGTCGAATAGTGCGCACAGTCGCAATCCTCGGCTCAACGGGTTCAATCGGCACTCAGGCCCTAGAGGTCATCCGGGAGCATCCCGGCGAATTTACTGTTATCGGCCTCGCGGCAGGCGGTTCAAACCAGGAGCTGCTAGAAGCCCAGGCGCGCGAGTTTGGCGTGCCACCGACTATCGGGATTGAGGGCGCCATCGAGTTGGCGGGTGCCGGAGCAGATGTGGTGCTAAATGGCATCACTGGTTCCGTCGGGCTGCGCCCAACCCTGGCTGCGCTCAAATCCGGTTCCACCTTGGCGTTGGCAAATAAAGAATCTCTGGTAGTCGGCGGCGCGCTGGTAAATGCCGCCGTGCAACGCGATGGCCAAATCGTTCCAGTTGATTCAGAACATTCCGCGATCGCGCAATGCTTACGATCCGGCCGAAAAGCCGAGGTTCGGCGGCTGATACTGACTGCCAGTGGGGGGCCGTTTCGGGGCCAAGTTCGTGGTGACCTCGCCAATATCACTGCTGCTCAGGCACTTAAACATCCAACTTGGGCGATGGGCCCAGTGGTCACCATCAATTCTGCGACTCTGGTCAACAAGGGATTAGAATTAATTGAAGCGCATCTGCTATTTGAGGTACCCGTCGCAGACATAACCGTGGTGGTTCATCCGCAGTCAGTGGTTCATTCAATGGTCGAGTTCCATGATGGTGCCACGATAGCCCAAGCTTCGCCGCCGGACATGAAACTGCCCATCGCCCTAGGTTTGTCTTGGCCTGACCGCCTGGATAACGTCTCAAAGCCCAATGCTTGGTCGGCGCCGGTAACCTGGGATTTTGCGTCGTTGGATGAGGTCACTTTCCCAGCCGTTAGTTTGGCGCGGACCGCCGTTGCCGAGTCGGCCACTCACCCGGCCGTTTTTAACGCCGCAAACGAGGTAGCGGTAGCTGCTTTTTTGACCGGGCAAATTAAGTTCCTCGACATCGTAGATACCGTGGCAGAGGTACTTTCCCGGCACGATGGGGTAGCGGCAAGTTCGGTAACTCTGGAAGCCGTGGAAGCCGCTGAGCAATGGGCCCGCAGTGCAGCAACCGAGTTTTTGTCCAAGCATTAACTTAGTGTTCAGGTTATGAGTGCAGGCGCGGTTCTGATTGGAATCCTGGTAGTTGCCCTGGGGGTGGGGTTTTCTATCGGCGTGCATGAGTTGGGGCACATGATCCCCGCTAAGCTGTTTGGCGTCCGCGTTGATAAGTACATGATCGGGTTTGGCCCCACACTTTGGTCCCGGCAAATTGGCGAAACCCTGTATGGGCTGAAAATGCTGCCGTTGGGCGGTTTTTGCCGCATGGTCGGTATGTTGCCTCCCGCTCCACCTGGGCATATGCCGCAAAAGGGCTACTTTGGCGAAGTGGTGGCTCAGGCCCGGGCGGAATCCGTAGATGAGATAATCCCCGGTGAAGAAGGCAGGGCATTCTATAACTTATCTGCACCCAAAAAAGTGCTGATCATGGCAGGGGGGATCCTGGCCAACTTGCTGTTGGCATTTCTGTTTACCGCCGTGGCGTTCAGCATCCCGACCACACAGCCCACCAACACGCTAGCCAGTGTGTCCGAGTGTTTGCCACAGAACCCGCTGCATCCGACCCAAGATTGTATTCCGGCTCCGGCGGCCGCCGCAGGTCTCCAAGTTGGCGATACGATTACCCAGTTTGCCGGACATTCGATTAGTACCTGGAACCAGTTAACCGCAGCAATTGCTGCTGTTCCAGTGGGAGAGACGGTGCCGCTTACGGTGTCCCGTGCTGGAACGTTGCTGCAGCTTGAATTGACTCCAGTCAACGTGGTCCGAGCAGCCGGGTTCGATGCCGACGGTAATCCCGCGGTGGGAGCAGACGGCATAATTCAGACGATCTCCGGCCCGTTCATCGGGATTGGACCCACGGTAGTTCGGCAAGCCATTCCGTTGAGTCAAGTTCCACGAGCGATCGGCGAGATGATGACCGGGACTTTCGCGGCCGTCGCATCGTTCCCGGTCGCAGTTTACGAGGTGGCACGTTCGATGATCACCGGGGCACCTCGACCGGGTAGCGGTGTGATGTCAGTGGTCGGGGTAGGCCGGGCCGCGGCTGAAGTGGCCGGGGTGGACGCTCCGGTCGGTGACATCGTGGCGACAATGTTTGCCCTGGTCGCTTCCCTAAACATGGCACTGTTCGCGTTCAACCTGATTCCGCTGTTGCCCTTCGATGGCGGCCATGTGGTAAATGCTATTTACGAAGGCGGGCGGCGGACGCTGGCCCGGATTCGGGGGATTCGGCCGTTGCCTGGGCCAGCCGATGTGGCCCGGATGCTGCCCGTGGCCTATGTGGTCACGCCGCTTCTGGTGCTCTCATTCCTCGTGCTAATCATGGCCGATGTGATTAACCCAATCTCCATATTCGGCTAGTGTTAACCGGATTAGATGCTGGGAAGTGGCCTGGTGAAGAGGCTTAGCCACCGATCCACTTCCACCATTGTGGCCTTATCTACTACGCCGCCGACTTTCCGTACACGGGAGCGAGATATGGTGCGTGGCTGCTCGGTCACAATCCAAGAGGGCTTGGAAAGTATCGCGTCGGGCTTTACTTCGATATGGTTTGGCCAGGCACGGTTGGTGGTGGTAATTGGTAGGATGATGAGCAAATCTTTCACCAGTTCAATATGGACGTCTGTCGATATTACCAAGGCGGGGCGCCGTCCGGCGTACTCTCTGCCTTGGGTGGGGTCGAGTTCTGCCCAAACAACTTGCCCTCGAAAATATTCAAAATTCTTGGCTAAAACCATTACAGGCTCGCGCCTTGGTCGGCCAATTCAGCGTTTTCCCATGCTGCTGTCTCAGCGTGGTACGAATCCATCTGACTAGCTGTGGTTTTGCTAATCGCAAGGCGCAGAGCCTCTATCTTCTTTTGTCGGTCATCAAGTTCTAACAAATAATCAAGGTAATCATTAATCGAGTGGAACCGAGTAGCGCCATCTTTCAACTTCTGGTGAGTGTCTCTTTTGACCTTGACCGTAGTAGGCGCTTCGGTGGCAACTGGTGGAACCATAACTTGAGTATACCAAAAGTATGCGGATGCGGTGCGGACCTCCGATTTTTGCGAAGAGGTGAAACTTGAGCAGCGGATTCCACGCGCTCGGCGAATACGGCTTCGTCGAACTCAGTGAGTTAAGGTTGATGCCAGTTACGCTGCTATCCGGGTAATTCGGGTTCGTAAAGGGCGAATGGATTTATAAACTTTGTGGCTTCGGGAGGTTCACGGTTATGGTTAAGCCTCCGCCCGGTCTGGGTGTTGCGGTCGCGGTGCCGTGGTGGGCAGCGGCAATCGCTGCGACAATTGCTAGACCTAGCCCGGTGCCTCCAGATAGGCGATTGCGGGACGAGTCATTACGATAGAATCTGTCAAAAATGAGGGTTTCTTCACCGGGGTTTACGCCTGGCCCGTGGTCAATCACTGAGATGGTTGCGTTGTTTGCATCGTCGGTCAAAGAAATTTCGCACGGTACCTCTGCTGCGGTGTATCGGGCCACGTTACCAATCAAATTTGTTAGCGCTTGACTTAGTTTCTCGGCATCGCCTTCGACAATTATGGCTGGCGCGGTGATACCGGATTGAATCGCAGACCCGCAGATAGTAATTGAGATTGGCCTGGTGGGATCAAGGGCATGTAAATCCGCGGCGACATTTTCTACTAATAAGGTTAAGTTAACCGGCGCAAAATGTATCGCTTTCCCTTCATCCAATCGGGCTAGAGTGAGTAGTTCTTCGACTAGTCCGGTCATTTGGATTGCGGCATCTTCGACTCTGCCAAAAGCTGAGGGCACGGCATCTGGCGGAATACCGCCAATTCGGTACAGCTCGCTGTAACCTTGCATCACCGCGAGCGGGGGGGGTTGGCGCAGGCGGTTAAAGTTAACGCGCCCACGGTAAATAGCGCGGCTAGGGAAGTCTTTTTGAATTTCATTAGAGGTTTGCTCCTACGAGTTGTAGTTGATTGGTTTGTTCATGTAGTTCAGTGTTGGTGAAATGTTCGGTGGTGGGGAAATGCTTGGGGGCGGAAAAACGTACTTCTACTTCAGTGGTTTTCCGTTTCAAATCAAGTTTGCGCACTTGTACTTGGTGTACGGTGCCGCCCAATAGACTTTCCGTTTACCCCGAGGTATGCGACCACCATCTCGCGTCGGTGATGTCGCGGAAAGTAGATTGCAAAAGTCAGTATGGACACTGCAATCAAATCCGCGAGCCGAAAGATTGGTGCGTTCATGGTGTTAAGTAGACTCCACGAACCTGAAAGAAACCTGGGAACAAACTGGGAGTTACCTGCCAAGTTCGAAATGAGAACCCCGCAGGGTTGCAAGGTAGGGCAAAGTTACCACGATTGGATAAAGCTGCACCCACCAATTCTGCTGGGTGCAGGTTGTCTTTGCCTGCTTCTTTGCCGTTTGGCCCTTTATGCAAATCTTCGTCGCCGCTGTTTTGCCAATAGGCGTAGCCGTTGTCGACGCGGGAGTTGCGGAGCAGGTTGATTGGCACACGGTCTTATGATGCTCAGGTGGTATCCGTAGAACTCGCCTCAATTAATGACTGTGTGGCGCTGGCTAGAACATCAAAATTGGCGTTTGATTCCGATGTTGATTTCGGTGCGCCCGTACCCGGTGGCCCACCCGGTTACGACTCCGCCCGCTGGTACCAGTCCGCGATGAGGCGCGGTTCTTTATTCCGGGTTATTGATGATGGCGAGATTGTGGGCGGAGTTTTAGTTTTCCGAAAGACCTCAAACTGTTACGAGCTTGCTCGGATTTGGTTGGCACCGGCTGCAACCGGGCAAGGAATTGGTGGCGACGTAATGCGGCAAGTTGAAGAGCTATTCCCACAAGCTGAGCGATGGATACTGGACACACCCATCTGGAACACCCGAACCCGCCACTTCTACGACTCATTTGGATACCAAGAATACAGACGCGACCGCGAGTTCCTATATTTGGAAAAACGTACCGATTAAGCCCAACATCGAAATAAAAGCCACCGCAAAATCAGCCCGCCGCTTGTCGTAATGCGAGGTTGGCAGCATCAAAGGGGTGGGTTGGTATTTCCATTCAGCCAAGGCGCCGCCTCCGGTCGCTGGTACTGTTGACCCGTGGATAATCAGGAACAAGTGGTCGGTCAGTTTTGGTCTGAGGTAAAAAGCCAACTTGGCTTACCGAACTCCGAAACTGAAGTGGTGCCCGAAGCGTGGCCATTTGGAAGCGTGGATAATCCTGAGTTGGCCGACCAGCTACTGGCGCTAGTTCTCAATGGAACAAAGACCGGGACGGCCAGCGCTCTTTGGTGTTACGAAGTTGGCGAGCCTACCCCTTACGTTGGCGAGTTGTCAATCATCCTCGATGGCGTTGGCGTACCAAAAGCTGTTATCCGAACCTCAAAAATCGATGTTGTCCCTTTCGATGAAGTTACCGAGGAACATGCATTTTCAGAAGGCGAGGGTGACCGGACTCTGTCGACTTGGCGGCATGACCACGAAGCATTTTTCAAAGGCGAATTGCCAAAAGAAAAATCGTTCACCCCGACAATGCCGGTTATCTGTGAACGGTTTGAGTTGCTCTGGCCTCGCCCGTAACTACTTTTTGGTGGGTTTAATCCAGATGCTGGCTGTCGATGGTTCCGGAAACGTGAACCCTGGGTGAACGAGGAAGAACGCCTCCTACGTCGCTAGGCATTACTGGAGGCTAACGGTCTTGTAGGGTTAGCCGGTGGTCGATCAACTGATTGAAGAAAACCTTGACGGGATCGGGGTGCTGGCACCGCGCAAGATGACCCGGCGGATTCACGTTGGGCATGTGCCGGTCGGCGGCGGTGCCCCGATCAGCGTGCAGTCCATGACCACCACGCCTACGTCGAACGTTAACGCGACGCTGCAGCAAATCGCCGAGCTGACCGCCGCCGGTTGCGACATCGTACGGGTGGCAGTTCCTTCAGCGGACGATGCCGAAGCGCTGAAGTTTATCGCTACTCGCTCGCAAATCCCGGTCATTGCCGATATCCACTTCCAGCCTAAATACGTTTTCCAAGCTATCGAAGCTGGCTGTGCCGCAGTCCGGGTTAACCCCGGCAACATCCGCAAATTCAGCGACCAGGTCAAAGAAATTACCCAAGCAGCTACCGATCACGGCACCAGTTTGCGCATCGGCATCAATGCCGGGTCGCTAACTCCCGAGGTGCTCGCCAAGCATGGCAAGGCGACACCGGAAGCCTTGGTCGAGGCTGCGCTCCGCGAGGCCGCTCTGTTTGAGGAACACGGATTCCACGATTTCAAAATATCGGTTAAGCATCATGATCCGGTAATCATGGTCAAGGCTTACGAATTGCTATCTGAGGCGGGGGATTGGCCCTTGCATCTGGGCGTTACCGAAGCTGGCCCGGTTTTCCAAGGCACGATAAAATCGGCTACGGCGTTCGGGGCGTTACTCAGCAAAGGTATCGGCGACACCATCCGAGTCTCCTTGTCGGCCCCGCCGGTCGAAGAGGTCAAAGTTGGCATCGCGATTCTGCAATCCCTAAATTTGCGCGAACGCAAACTCGAGATCGTGAGTTGCCCCAGTTGTGGCCGGGCTCAGGTGGACGTGTGGACACTGGCCGACCAAGTCACCGCCGGCTTAGAAGGGATGAATGTCCCGCTCCGAGTCGCCGTGATGGGTTGTATCGTGAACGGGCCGGGAGAGGCGCGAGAAGCTGATCTCGGCGTGGCATCGGGCAACGGTAAAGGCCAAATATTCATTAAGGGCGAAGTCATCAAAACCGTTCCCGAATCGGAGATCGTTGACACCTTGCTAGCCGAGTCGGCTAAAATGGCAGCTCAAATGGAAGCTTCAGAAGCTGCTACACCCGAAGTCTCAGTTATCCACGCCCCTCACTAATTTGCTATCGGCCCTGCTCGGAGAAAGTTAGTGGACTGACTCGTTCATTTGGGTAATAACGTCGAGATTAGGATTTTGTTGATTTGTCTGAGCCTCGGCGCTAATTTCTTCCGGGCCTAAAGGACGAGGTAATAAGCCAAACCCGTAATTCGTTCGAAATTCACGGCTATTCGCATTTAGGGAAGATGAGACTGTGATAATCGGTGGATGAGGAAGGTATTCAAAACCAGCCTCTCGCATGCATTGGGGACTAATTCTTCCATTTGCAGCAGCCAATTCCGATTAAGCCGAATAGTGTTGGGGGCCGTTTAATCATGATGCAATACCAGAGTAATCGGCATCCTCAATCGGGTAGTCAATTTCGCTAAGCCGGGCGCCATAATGCTGCATAATCACACTAAGCGCAATCAATATCATTGCGGAATAAAACAGCGGCCACATATACAGGTGATAAAGCTCATGCATGTCGGCAAAGTTATGTAGGCCAATCGTGGCATCGGATAATAATAAGCATAAAACACCAGCGGTAAAAATCCATCTCCAGGAAAACCTCCGCTGAGTAATATCAATTGAAGTAGCCAGGGTCAAACAAGACATCGTTAAATAAAGCAGAACAACGATGGCGAATGGGATGCTGGCCCGTAAAGATGGCCAAAGCATAATAAAATAGAAGGACCAAAATACCAGCAGAATTAACCCCAACACCCACCAAGTAAATCTGCGCCGCCCCGTGATGTTATGCCAGGCATAAATAAAAAACCCAATATGGGTTAATAGATAACCGAAGATACCCAAAGCGAAACCCAAATTGGTGGTTCTGATGCCTAAGAAGTAATCGCCGACAATAGCGATAAGAAACGCGAAAACCAGGGCGGGTAACCAGCGGCTCGCCCCTGGGCGGATTTTTCGGAGCAGCAGCATGGCGATGGCACACCACATGCAGATGTAAACCAGCGGGGTAAATTCCAGGGGGGCAAACTCCATGCAGCCAATATACAAGTCTGTGACTAAATAGACTGGGAGCCTGTTTTGGTTTTTCTGCATGGCGAACCAACGATGCCGCTCGGGTTTGGTTGAATGTGCAACTATGGATCAGCGTCTCGAGCAGTTGGATCTGCCGCCGTACCTCCGCGCCTGCCTGGAAAAGGCCAAGTCGATTACTATCCCTGAAACGCGCGAAGAAATATATGAACTTTCGATGGGTCCTGGCTCGCCTGCAACGACCGCCGAATACAGCGTCGGGTTTGAAGTACCTGAAAAAGGGTATGTCGAAGAAGCCGAGGTAGTGCGCTGTAAAAATGGTCTGAGCGTTAATTATATTGACGACTACCTGCGCCGTCGCGACCCGGATTGCATGCGCATCGGCGATGACTTACCTTCCGATAAGCCCCGTTTCAAGGATGATTACGGTCCTTTCGCGCCGGTCAAGCAGGAGACTCTCGATTGGCTAGCCAAGCAAGACTTGATCGTGGTGCCGTTCAAGGCTGGCGGCTTGGTTTACGGCTCGCCATCGCTGGCAGTGGTGCCTGCTAATTGCGGTTTCTTCGCGTTGGCCCTGGTGGATTTGCAGGGGTTCTGCACTTTCGATGAATTGGGTGCTTATGCTCCGCGTTCGATTTTGTACTTGGCTCCGCCCTTCCGGCACAGCCATTTCAACGGCAAGCAGGTTGTGGTACACGATCGTTCCGATACGTTGCACGAAATCTTCGCCTACAACCTGTATCCGGGGCCGTCAGCCAAGAAGGGCGTATTCTCTGCGCTCCTCGACATTGGGCAACATGAGGGTTGGCTGACTGCCCATGCCTCATCGGTCAAAGTGACCACGCCATATGAGTCCGAGACCGTCATCATGCATGAGGGCGCGTCCGGTGGCGGCAAGTCGGAGATGACGCAGATCATCCACCGCGAACCCGATGGCCGTGTCAAGGTGGGTACCAATGTGGTGACCGGGGAGGAATACCTCATCACGCTATCCGAGGCTTCGCGGTTGGAGCCGATTACCGACGATATGACCCTTTGCTATCCCACCATCCAGAAGCCAGAATCTGGTTTGTTGACCGTGGCCGATGCGGAGGATGGCTGGTTTATCCGAGTGGACGGTTTGACCCATTATGGGGAAGACCCGCTGCTGGAAAAGGAAATCATTCACCCCAAAGAACCGCTGCTGTTCTTCAACCTAGACGGCAAAGAGGGGGCCACTGCGTTGCCCTGGGAGCACATCCTGGAACCCAACGGCGAACCGTGTACCAACCCGCGCGTGGTGATATCTCGGGATCAAATCAAAGACATCATCAATGATCCGCAAGAGGTTGACGTGCAGACTTTCGGGGTCCGGATGCCGCCTTGTACCCGGGATGCCCCGACTTACGGCGTGATGGGTCTGATGCACATCGTGCCGCCGTCACTGGCTTGGTTGTGGCGGTTGGTCACTCCGCGTGGTGACAAGAACCCGTCTATCGCGGCTACGGCAGCTGAATCCGAAGTGATCGCCAAGGGTGGCATGGTGGCGGAGGGCGTAGGTAGCTTCTGGCCCTTTAGCACCGGTACCAAAGTCGGCGCAGCGAATTTGCTGTTGGAGCGAATCATCAATGCGCCGCGTACTCGTTACGTTTTGACTCCTAATCAGCATGTGGGAGCTTACGAAGTCGGCTTCGCCGCCGAGTGGTTGACTCGTGAGTACTTGGCTCGCCGAGGTCAAGGCCAAGTCAAGATGGATGCTCTGGAACCTGCTCGTTTCCCGCTATTTGGTTATTCCTTGAAGGAAATGAAGATTGACGGCCAGCAAATCCGGCCTACTTTGTTGCAACCTCACTTGCAATCCAAAGTGGGCGAGGCGGCTTACGATGAGGGCGCCAAGATCATCAATGATTTCTTCAAGCAGGAGCTAAAGCAGTACTTGACTCCAGAGATTTCTGACCTCGGCCGCAAGATCATCGAAACCTGTCTTAACGATGGCACCCTTGATGATTATCTAGCCTTAACTCCAATGGTACTCTAGTTACTGGTTTTAGTTGCCCCCCTTTATTAAGCGGGGCAACTTTTGCGTTAAGGTAGGCCGCATGGGTAACACTGGCGAATTGCTGCGGATGTCTAAGTTGTTTTTGCGCACATTGCGGGAAGACCCAGTTGACGCCGAAGTGGATTCGCATAAGTTGTTAGTTCGCGCTGGGTACATCCGCCGGGCAGCACCTGGGATTTACACCTGGTTACCACTGGGTTTGCGAGTGCTGCATAAAATTGAGGCCATCATCCGCGAGGAAATGGACCAAATTGCCCAAGAGGTTTTGTTCCCCGCGCTGCTCCCGCGCGAGCCTTATGAGGCCACTCATCGTTGGGAGGATTACGGCCCAACGCTGTTCAAAGTGAAAGACCGCAAGGGTGCCGACTATTTGCTGGCCCCAACGCATGAGGAAATGTTTACCCTGCTAGTCAAAGACTTATTCAGCAGCTACAAAGATTTACCTATCAGCCTTTATCAAATTCAAACTAAGTATCGCGATGAAGCAAGGCCGCGGGCCGGGCTAATCCGAGGTCGGGAATTTGTGATGAAGGATTCCTATTCCTTTGACCTGGACGATGCCGGGCTGAACGAAAGTTATCAGCAACACCGGGATGCCTACGAGCGAATTTTCCAGCGTTTGGGCTTGGACTATGTCATCGTGAGTGCGGTATCGGGCGCGATGGGTGGCTCGCGTTCCGAAGAGTTCCTGTCGCCTTCGCTTATCGGGGAGGACACCTTTGTCCGCTCGCCGGGCGGCTATGCGGCTAATGCTGAGGCGGTCACCACGCTGCCTCCTGCGCCCATTGCTGCTGAAGTTATTGCTGCGCTCCCCGCTGCCGAAGTTTTGGCAACACCTAACGCTGGGGCTATCGCTGACCTAGTCGCGTTTGCCAATGCTAACTATCCGTGCGCTGATCGCCCTTGGCAAGCCAGCGACACCCTGAAAAACGTGGTGTTTATGGTTGCCGATCCGGCGCACCAGTCGGATGAGGACGATGCCAAGTTAATTGAAACTCCGGTCGTGATCGGCGTGCCCGGTGACCGGGAAATTGATCCCAAACGGTTGGAGGCGGCTCTCGCGCCGGCCGAAGTGCGGCCCGCCGAGGAGGCAGACTTCAAGAAGTACCCGGAACTGGTCAAGGGTTATCTTGGTCCGATGGTGATTGGCCCGCAGGGCAAGCAATTGACTCCGCCAGCCGGAGAATTGGTGTCTGACGTCGCCGGCGGGCTGTCCGAGATTCCGTACTTGGTTGATCCAAGGATTATCGACGGCACCGCATGGATTACGGGCGCGAACGAGGTTGATAAGCATGTGTTTGGCTTGGTGATGGGCCGGGATTTCAAAGCCGACGGAACCATCGAAGCCGCAGAAGTGAAAGCCGGGGATCAAGCTCCCGACGGTTCCGGGCCGCTGGAACTAGCTCGCGGCATCGAAATGGGTCACATTTTCCAACTTGGTAAAAAGTATGCCGAGGCCTTGGGGCTGAACGTGCTCAATGAAAATGGCAAAGCTCAAACCGTCACAATGGGCAGCTACGGCATCGGGGTAACTAGGGCGCTCGCTGCGCTTGCCGAGGCGAACAACGATGAAAAGGGCTTAGCTTGGCCGGTTCACCTAGCACCAGCCCAAGTTCACTTAGTGGCAACGGGGAAGGGCACTGAGGTTTTCGATGCTGCTGACAACATCGCCAAAGAATTAACCGAAGCTGGACTGGATGTCATATATGATGACCGGCCCAAGGTTTCGCCCGGCGTGAAATTTGCCGATGCCGAATTGCTTGGTGTCCCGGTTATCGTAGTGGTCGGACGCGGCCTCAAAGATGGCCTAGTTGAAGTCCGGCCCCGCAGTGGTTCCGGCGTGGAGGTTCCGCTGACCGAGGTAACCGCAAAAGTCCAGTCCCTGCTTTAGGCACTAACTATGTGGGGCAATAATCGCGACTATGTGACCCGCCTCAATTTCGACGGCGCCACAACCGTCAGCCGCTAAATACGGCATCATTGCATCAGTTGTGAGAGCTGCTGCGAATTCCTCGAGAGTCAAATTGTCAATGTTTTGTACCCCGGCAGCAACTAAGCAGCGTTGATAAACTGTGAGAGGATGAGCCAAATCGGGATTAGTAGCCATGTTACGATGCAACATTCGTATTGCCCCGTTGGCGTTTCCGCCACAGGCATCTCGAATTTGGTGAATCACTTCTTCGAATTCGTCGTTATCATCAATCCACATCCGACTGCCCAAATGCATAGTGTAAGTTAAGCCTTCTGGAATTAGTGGCTCCATACATTGTTGCTCAACTTCTGTCAGCCTTTCCAATTCAGCATCGGTCACCCAATAGTCCGAGAGAATCTCCAATTGCAAATCGGAGAGTTCACCAGTTGACTTCAATTCATCAATAAAATCAATGAAATCCGGATGAAGTGAATCACTTGGATATGCAGTACTGGCTCCCGAGTCTACTGTATCAACCGGAGAAGCCGGGTGTTCTGCTTCAGCCTTCACAGAAGCAGAACACCCGGCTAACACCAAAGCGGATATGGCGACAGTCAGTACTGAGGCCGTTATCCCGACTTTCACGCTAGAATCCCCAGCCACTACACATGGGTAACCCAGCCCCAAGCACATTAAGTTTTTTTCGCATGGAATTTCTCCTTCTAAACTTTCATTTTGGTTATAGAGTGAATCTGTTCTGCAATTGACATCATTTTGCGAGGCCTGCGGTTTGTTACAAAACCTATAGCTTTGTGAAGCCTGCCCCTCATGATGTGTTATAGGAAATCGCCCCATACTAAGTCAGATGGAACATGCGTTGTGTATAGGGATTTCAAGAGTTGATAGAGGTAAAACATCGGTGTATTCCTTTCACATTGTGTGGGTAATCGCTTTGGATTGGGAACATTGAATCAGAATATGCTTTCTTGTGTTAATTCCGATTGCAATAACTATTTTGCGGGAAAATGATATCTTTAAGCAAATTACGATTTGCACTTACGAGTGATTCTTGGCAGGTTTCGGACACTTCCCCACGGAACCGGATACCCAGCGTGCGATCCTGACACAGCTCTGGATTTTGGGGTGGTTGGCGCTATTTCCCTTGCCAAGTAGATGGTGCAAATTGCGCCAAAAAATTACTTTGTTTTGGCGCGGAGTGAACTTAAAATGGATTAATGGGTTTTGAATCGTCTGTGGATTCCAGCGTAGGTAACTCAATTACGAGTTTAGTTTATTCTGGTGATGAGATTGATAAAGTCATTCGAATGGTTGGCCAAGAAACTCAGCATGAGATAAGGACATTTGCTCCGGGTGGTGCCCATACCGATGAACAGATTTCATTGACACAGGCGCGAAATGAGGGGATTTATAGACGCGGAATAAGGTCTCGTACCATTTACCTGTCAAGTGTCCGAAATGATAAGAAAACTCTAGAGCATGTGCGTTGGCTAAATGAACACGGGTCAGAAGTTCGCACCGTGCCAACGCTTCCAATTCGGATGATAATTTCTGATCGAACAAGCGCTATTCTACCAAGCAATCCCGCTCTTGGGATGCAAGGAGTTGTTATTTATCGGGATCCTGCAGTACTCATTAGCCTGGGTGCATTGTTTGAACTTACTTGGGCTTCAGCATCACCATTGGGGTTGACACTCCCTAACGACAATAGTCCCGTAGCGGAAGATGACCGGGCCTTGCTAGAATTGTTGGCATTGGGAAATATCGACAAAGAAATTGGAAAGAAAATGGGCCTTTCCGAGAGGACTGTAGGGCGTAAAGTTGCAAATGTGATGGATCAACTGAATGCGAAAACTCGGTTTCAAGCCGCTTATTTAGCCTTGAAACGGAACTGGATATAGCTAGTATAGTCCCCAGATAAATCAAGAAAAGATACAGCAATAAGCCGGGTGGGTTAGTCTCCGGTGGGGCCGCCGTCGGGAATCTCTTCTAACTCGGCAGCCCACTCATAAGGGATGCGCGGCTGGTCGGGTTGCAAAGGAGAGCCGCCAAACTGGTCGCCAATATCGGGCATCCCAGGGAAAGTGGCGATCCCACCACCCCATTGGGCCACCGTTAGCTGCGAGGCCAATAAGGCTTCTATCAGCGGCCCGCGGGCGTCGGGAGCTGCGGCAGCTATGAGCGAAGCCCAACGCAGCGTGAGTTCCTTTTCGACGAATAACACCAACTCGGCCGGGGTTAACTCAGCAGGGATTGAATAGGCAACTAACCGAGGGTCTTGGTCGGTCTCCGCAATTTGACCTAGCACCGCCCAGGCTTGACCTCGGTCGCCATGAATCCGGGCGCGTTGCCGCAGTGCAGTACGCAGGTCGCCCTCGTTACGAGCCGCAGCCACCTCAAAGGCATAACGCGCCGCATCTTCAGATTTTACGATGGCTTGGAAATCCGCAACCGTGATACCGGTGGCCTCACCGCCAGTAGGTTCGCCCAAATCGGCGACATCGTCAACGATGCCATCGTGCATACCGCCATCCCAACCGGCCAAAATGAGTTCGGATACCGGATCATAGTCTGCCATGCCAGCCAGATTGGCTAACCGTTGCGCAGTTAGGGCCTGGGACGTGCCGATGGAGGCGAGCAATCGGGCTTTATTGCCATCCGGGTCGGCATTGGCGGCTAGGAAATTCTGCGCAGCAGCTTGATTGAGCGTAGAAATCAGCGGAGCCCAAGAACCCACCACTACCGGGGAAGACGCCGATTCATCCACAACGTCAGCATCGTTTGGCGCTAAGCCAGAAACATAAACGCCGCCCAGCGAGGCGAGGTGCGCGTTGGAATCGGCAACCAGCCGCTGCATCTCGGCCTGTTCGGTTTCATTAACACCTGCGGCCAACCAAGCCTGGCCAAAGTCGGTCAATTGAACAGCATTATCTGCGGCAGCGCGGCGCACCAACTCAACTGAATTGGGCACTAACTCGGCATTCGCAGGAGTCTCTCGCCGCACGTCGCACCCGGAAATAAGCAGCGCAATTACCGGCGCTAGGCCAAGCGCGCCGAGCCGCTGCGCCCGCCGATAGGTGTGCGAACGCCTGGCTGGTAGAGTAACGGCTTGCATCGTCAGCAATGATGCCAGGCTAAGACGAGAAAGTGTGGTGGTTCGATGGGCCAGTCGGAAGTTGCACATGAGGTGCGGCGCGTAATCGAACCTGCGGTAGCGGACTCGGGTCTCTATCTGGAATCGGTGCGTGTGAAAGGCGCCGGGGTTACCCAAGTAGTTCAAGTGGTTTTGGATCTGCCCGATACCGAAATCGGGTCGCTCAGTTCAGATCAGCTCGGTGATGTCTCGCGCGCAATATCCAAGGCGCTGGATGCCGACGATGTGGTGCCGGGCAGCTACGCCTTAGAGGTTTCTTCCCCAGGAGCCACCCGGACGCTGCACGATGCCCGGCAGTTCCGGCGGGCGCGCACTCGGCTAGTTTGGATTGAGTTAAACGATGGTAAAGAGCTGACTGGTCGCTTGGTGGCTGTTGCCGGGGGAGACGATGACGCAGTTTTGGAGTTCAATCTCAAAGGCCAAAAGAAGTTAATTCCGCTAGCCGATGTAAAAAAAGGCAAAGTCGAACTCGAAATGAATCGCGTTGAAGAAGCCGTATTCGAAGATGATGATACACATGAATCTGATGATGACGAATAATTAAGAAATAACTAAATACGAGGTAAAGAATATAATGGAAATTGATTTGACTCCACTGCGAGTGTTGGAAGCGGAAAAAGGGATTCCGCTTGACACTCTAATTGAAGCCTTAGAGTCGGCATTAAACAGTGCCTATCAAGCCACCCCAAATGCCTATCCCAAGTCGCGGGTCGAATTGGATCGGAAATCGGGCCGGGTAGTTATTTGGGCTCGCGAAGTATTGCCAGCCTTGGAAGACGCCAAGATTAATGACGACGCAAACGTTGATGGGGAACCAGTTACCAAGTTCAGCCAAGAGTTTGAAGATACCCCGCAAGGCTTTGGCCGGGTGGCTGCGCAGATCGCACGCAACGTCATTTTCCAGAAACTACGGGAAGCTAAAGACGAGCAAGTTCTAGGTCAACTGCACGATAAGCAAGGCAAGCTGGTTAGCGGCATAATTCAGCAAGGGCCAGACCCGCGCAATATCGTGGTTGACATTACCGGTACCGAGGCCACACTACCGCCGCATGAGCAGGTGCCGGGGGAGAATTACCAGCATGGGCAGCGAATCCGGGCCCTAGCAACTGAAATTAATCGTGGATCGAAAGGGCCGTCGGTCACGTTATCGCGTAGCCACCCAGGCTTAGTTAAAGCGCTGTTTGCGCTGGAAGTTCCGGAAATTGCCGACGGTACAGTCGAAATCGTCAGCATTGCTCGCGAGGCCGGGCAACGGACCAAAGTTGCGGTGCGGTCAACTGTGCCTGGGGTTAATGCCAAAGGCGCTTGTATCGGGCCGATGGGGGCGCGCGTAAGAGCGGTAATGGCGGAATTGCGCGGGGAAAAAATTGATTTAATTGATTATTCCGATGATCCGCGACGTTATGTGGTAAATGCTTTATCACCCGCTAAAGTGATTTCAGCCCGCATCGTGAATGAGCACGGTAAAGAAATTCAAGTTGTGGTTCCGGATTTCCAATTGTCATTAGCAATTGGTAAAGAAGGTCAAAATGCCCGGTTGGCGGCAAAACTTACTGGGTGGAAAATAGATATTAAATCTGATGCTCAGCAAGCAGTCCACGCAAATGCGGCGGCATCGTCTGTTAATGCAGGTGCATCATCTATTAACGATGCCGCATCGTCCATTAATCAAGAGGCACACTAGGCTTTGCCCGTATCACTATGCGCCCCGGCAAGCGGCGGGCCGCTCCGTTTGTGCGTTGGATGCCGTAAGCATGGGCTACGGTCAGACTTGGTTAGGCTTGTTCTGCCCAAATCCGAGCTGACCGTTGCGGAATCAACAGTTGTGGTGGATGAACGAAAGAACATGCCAGGCCGAGGTGCTTGGCTGCATCGTTCCGTAGTATGTTTACGGCAGGCCCAGCGCCGCCAGGCTTTTACGCGCGCCTTGCGTGCAAAAGCCAACAACTTAACCCAAGTTGAACAGTATTTAGCAATGGAAGCGGGTAATCCACCCATGGACATCCGATGAGCAGCGTCAGTCTTTATGACGCCCCGCCAGTTCGATGATAACTAAATAACGCTTCCTGCCTGTTTGGGCTGGGGGCCCAAGACAGGAGAAATGTGGTAAACATTCGTGTGTCCGCGCTCGCGAAAGAGCTCGGAATGACGAGTAAGGATTTGCTCGCCGCCTTGAAAGATTCGGGCGAGTTCGTTAAATCGCCGTCGTCAACGCTGCAACCACCCGTAGAGCGCAAAATGCGCGAAAAATTCAAAGATGCCGCTCCGTCGTCCTCAAGCGCCGCACCTGATGAACCAGCGGCTGCTACTGCGCCGGCGCCTAAGCCAGCCACTTCTGGAAAGCCTGCTACCGGCGGGTTCCCGAATGCTTTGCGACCCGGTCCGCGTCCGGCACCCGCGGCTGAGACTGGTGCCAGCACTCCGGCGGAGCCGACTACACCGGCCACTTCTGCGCCTCGCCCCACTTCGCCTTTCCAGACTCCCGATGCCACCGGTGCTGGTGCCCCTGCCGAGGTTCCGGTTGCGGCACCCACTCGTCCGGTCCCAAGCGCCGGTGCGCCTGGTGCCGGTACCCCTAACACTGGAGCGTCTAGTGCTGGAACGCCCGGTGCTGGCATGCCTACTCCCGGCGCCCGCCCCGGTGCGGCCAAGCCCGGCGCCGCTTCGGCTACCCCTGGTGCTGCCCGTCCTGGTGGCCCGGCGGCCCCCGGTCCGCGGCCAGGTACTGCCCGGCCGGACAATGTTTCTCCCGTAGCTATTCCTGGGTCTCGGCCTGAGACCGGACGTTCTGATGCCCCTCGCCCCGGTGGCGCGGCTCGACCTGGTGAACGTGCTGGTACCGGCGGTGCTGGTGGCCCTGGTGGGGCGCCACGTCCAGGTAATAATCCGTTTGCTTCCTCTCAAGGGATGCCTCGGCCCGGTGGCCCACGTCCCGGTGGTGGTGGCCCTGGTGGGGCACCGCGTCCGGGTAATAATCCGTTTGCTTCCTCTCAAGGGATGCCTCGACCCGGTCAATCGGCCCGGCCAGACAACCGCGCCGGCGAAGCTGGTACTGGTGGCCCTCGCCCCGGTGGCCCGCGCCCTGGGCCTGGCGGGCCGCGTCCGAACCCTGGCATGATGCCCGGTCGCACTGCGATGCCCAAGCCTGGCGAACGTGCCGGTGGCGGCGGTGGTCGCTTCGGTAATCGCGGAGGTGGCGCCGGTGGCGCCGGTGGCCCAGGTGGGGCTGGCGGCCCCGGCGGCGGTCCGGGTCAAGGCGGCGGTTTCCCCGGTCGCGGTGGCGGCGGCGGAGGCCGCGGTGGTGCCGGTAGGGGTCAGACTGCTGGTGCGTTCGGTCGCGCCGGAGGCCGTCCGGTCAAGGGCCGTAAGTCTAAGCGGGCTAAACGCCAAGAGTTTGAGGCGATGCAAGCCCCATCGTTGGGTGGGGTGACTGTACCTCGCGGTAATGGCGAAACTACTCTGCGATTGCGTCAGGGATCGTCCCTTAACGACTTTGCCGACAAGATTGATGCTAATCCGGCGTCACTAATCACCGTGCTATTCCATCTCGGTGAGATGGCTACGGCCACCCAATCGCTAGATGAGGGCACGTTCCAGATTCTGGGCGAAGAACTCGGCTACGTCATCGAAATGGTTTCGGCGGAAGAAGAAGATGCCGAGCTGTTGGGCGCCTTCGACATCCACCTCGACGATGAACTGGCTGCTGAGACTGATGAAGATCTCCAACCGCGCCCGCCAGTCGTGACTGTGATGGGCCACGTTGACCACGGTAAAACCAAGCTGCTTGATGCGATCCGACAAACTGACGTGGTGGCTGGCGAGCATGGCGGCATCACCCAGCACATCGGTGCGTACCAAGTACGGACCGAGCATGAGGGGGTTGACCGTGCAATCACGTTCATTGATACCCCTGGTCACGAGGCATTTACCGCGATGCGTGCCCGTGGTGCGCAAGTTACCGACATCGCTATCCTGGTAGTAGCGGCCGATGATGGCGTGATGCCGCAGACCATTGAGGCATTGAACCACGCGCAAGCTGCGGGTGTGCCGATTGTGGTAGCGGTGAACAAGGTTGATAAGCCCGAGGCTAATCCGGCCAAGATTCGCCAGCAGTTAACTGAGTACAACTTGGTGGCTGAAGAGTACGGTGGCGACACTATGTTCGTAGATGTTTCCGCCAAGGGGCGCACTGGCATCGAAGAGCTACTGGAAGCCGTGTTGCTGACCGCCGATGCCGCTTTGGACCTGCGGGCCAATCCGGATAAAGACGCTCGTGGTGTTGCCATTGAAGCGAACCTCGACCGCGGCCGTGGTGCGGTGGCTACCGTGCTGGTGCAGTCCGGTACCCTCAATGTTGGTGATGCGATCGTCGCAGGTACCGCCAATGGTCGGGTGCGTGCGATGTTCGATGAGCATGGCAACAAACTGCTGGAAGCCGGGCCTTCGCGGCCGGTTCAGGTATTGGGCTTGACCTCAGTGCCTTCGGCTGGCGACACTTTCATCGTGGCTCCGGATGAGCGCACCGCTCGCCAGATTTCTGAGAAACGTGAGGCTGCCGAGCGGGCCGCTTTGTTGGCCAAGCGTCGCAAGCGCATCTCGCTGGAAGACTTCACCAAGGCTTTGGAACAAGGCAAGGTCGAGACGCTCAACTTGGTTATCAAGGGCGACGTGGCTGGTGCTGTGGAAGCGTTGGAAGATGCTTTGCTGAAAATCGACGTGGGCGAGGGCGTGGAGCTGCGGGTTATTCACCGTGGCGTCGGTGCCATCACCCAAAACGATGTCAACCTGGCCACCGTGGACAACGCGGTTATCATCGGCTTCAACGTGCGCTTCAACGAGCGCGTTGAGGAGTTGGCCGACCGTGAGGGTGTGGAAGTTAAGTTCTACTCCGTCATCTACCAGGCCATTGATGATATCGAAGCGGCCTTGAAGGGCATGCTCAAGCCGGAATACGAAGAGGTGCAACTCGGCAAGGCCGAAGTTCGCCAAGTATTCCGCTCGTCCAAGTTCGGCAATATCGCGGGCTGTATCATTCGGTCCGGTTCAGTGCGCCGCAACTCCAAGGCTCGCCTCATTCGCGATGGCGCCGTGATCGGCGACAACTTGTCGATTGACTCTTTGCGACGCGAGAAGGATGACGTTACGGAAGTCCGCGATGGCTACGAGTGCGGTATCGGCCTGGGTTCGTTCAACGACATCAAAGAAGGCGACCTGATCGAGACCTTCGAGATGAGAGAAATACCCCGTACCTAACGCGGTTTTCCCTCATCTCCATATTGTTTAGCGCGCTTCTAGCGCGACGTAGCGAAATCACCGCACTTAATACGTGCGAAATCAGATGTAACCCCTGCTCACAGAGTTTTGAGTGGGGGTTAGTCTTTGCCCTGGTGAGCCATTGGGTGAGCCATGCAGCCGCGAGCTAGTGCGACATTTAACTCGCATTATTCACTACTAAGGCGAGTGAGCTATATTTTGGACATGAGCGCAGTTTGGCAGCCAGGACAGTTTGTGAGGGCTTTTACTGATGCAGAGCTAATGGCGGCTTCTCGGTTAAGAGAACTTGGATTCCACGATGCACGAGTTACTCCGGTTGGCGCAGATGGTGGCATAGATGTCCTCGCAACCGGCGCTCTAGCTCAGGTAAAAATGGAATCAACGTTAATTGGTCGGCCCGCGATTCAACAACTAGTCGGTGCTGCTGGTCGCAATTCAGAAGATGAACTTATTTTTTTCTCAGCAACAAATTTCACTAACCATGCGATTGCCTATTCTGATTATAACGTAATCTCACTTTTTACTTACGACGTTCTAGGGGAACTAACCCCAGTTAATGGTGTTGCGCAGGCATTGCTGGAGTCTCGACAAAGTAGCGCCCCAACCCTATTATCTCTTGAGGAAATAGAGCATCAAGAATATTTAAAAAAGCAAACTGCTTTGGAAAATTATAATAGGAAATGGGACGATTATTTAGATACTTTCACGGACAAAGCAAACTACTTACGCGCATTAGTAAAGAAATATCACTCCGAAAACGATAAATTTAATCTATTTATTACCATTGCACAACTTGAAAGCGCCCTAGCCAAAAGGGTTTTAACGGGAGCAGGGTACGAGGAACCCCCTCTCGCATTAGCTAACTTTAACGGCACCCAAACTGAATTCGTAGCATTTTCCTCACTGAACTTTCTGAAAGATGTAACCTTTTACTTCGCACGGCGCCCATTCGAAGTCGAGTACAATATGCCTGATGACGATGAACTAACCGATTTAATCAATGAGGCGTTGAGAAACCTTCCGCAAAAGGGTACCACAGCATATTATAGGTCGTTGGCTGATGCGGCGTCTAAACCATTAAGGAAATCTAAAATTGATTTAATCGCTTCATTTTTAAATGGTAAATCAGGAAGAACTGTAAATGAGAAGAACGGTAGACGTGCCGAAGATAGATTAAATCTATTGGCTAGTGGAATTTCCCAAATCGTTGGTTACGAGTCCGCAACTAAAGTCATAATTATAATCACGCGCCTTGGTGACGAAGATTTTCCGTCTTCTAATGAACGGCTTTCATTCGCAGATAGTCACGATATTTCGGTGATTCAGGTAGATGCGATTAATGGAATATGCATTGGAAAAAACCAACTAGGAATGGAACTACTTAGTAGAGTTCCTAAGGAATACAGGTCATTTCCCTCAGTGGAAAGTTAGAATTTTGTCCCTAGTAGTAGCCTATGCGAATACTTGTGGTGGATGTATGGGCGTCAAGACTACGATATGGTTTACTTTAATTCGTAACGAGCTCCACTTAGTTTAAGTACCAGCCGTTTCGCCTTGGGGTTTTTAGTGGCAAGTGGATTTCCGCCCTTAGATTTTCCTATAACCGGAATTACGTGCTATAGTGCTTGTTAGGCCACGCCATTGCGGTGGTTGTGGAAGTTGACCCCGGGATTTCCCGCCGAGGCATTGCCCTCAATGGTGGGGCCCGGGGTTCGCGATTTTCTCTTAGATGCTACCCGGTACTTCCATCTAGGGTAACTAACTGAGTAAAGTCTTGAACCATGTGCCACCATCGATTAACACCATGTCGCTCCGCGACTACGGCACCGCACAAGGCATCTGCGAGCCAAAGAATCGGTTCGTCGATGCCGCGCGCGTGGTGCATCGTGAGCGCTGGTGCATAGATTCGGTGCTGGGCTTGCATTGCGGCCAGCATATCTCGATCGCGCTGATCATTTTTAGGGCCACGTGACTCAAAAGTTACGGTTTTAACGTTGCTGCCGACTAGAAGCGGTAAGAATAATTCCATCGACTTCCGGCGTTGACGCTCATTCCGTTCCCCGATAATTGGCACCCTTGCAACAATCAAGCCCGAAACCGGTAATGATCTTAGGGTACCTATCATCGCATCGCGGTCTTTTTTATTACGTTCGTACCAGTGCGCTTTTAGCTCTCCAGGGCGACGAAGTTTCGCCGCAGCCTGCCTCGCGTTTTGTATAACTTCCTCTTCAAGCACAACTGCTCCAAGAATGTAAGCGCCATCTAGGATTGATTCATCCGCCCAGGCTATTTTCATTAGGTAAATCGTACCAAGTTAAAGTGCCCTTAGGCATCGATTTTTAGGTCACCTGGTTGGACTAGGCCGCGCTTACGCATTATTTCGCTGACTATAAAGGCCACGACCGCCGGGATCACCACCAGCACTAAAGTTATCTGAATCCATTGAGTCGGGCCGGGGTGAATCGGGGTGGCACCAGCTAACAGTGCTTGCTCGGAAGGCTCGAACCAGCCAGCAACCATCCCGATTGGACCGACCAGGCCAGAAGTTCCCATCCCGGAGGCGATTGGTGGCCCGTTTTGTTCTAGGTGGAAAACAGCAGTGGCAATTGGACCAGCAACCGCAGCAGCGGCAACGGCGGGTAACCACAAGATGGGTTTCCGGGTGAGATTCGGCAGTTGCAGCATCGAAGTTCCGATACCCTGAGAAATCAACCCACCCCCTCGGTTTTCTCGCCACGATGCTACGGCAAACCCGACCATGTGCGCTGCGCAACCTGCTAAGGCGGCTGCCCCGGCAAGGCCCGTCAAGCCGAATGCGGCGGCGAGTGCTGCCGAGCTGAGCGGACCGCTAATCACAAACCCCATGACGGTCGCCACGATGATACCCATTAGCAGCGGTTGCAGGTCGGTAGCCCACATGACAAAGGAGCCGACCGCGCTGGCAGCGGCACCGATCGGCGGAGCGAGCAACTTTGCGGCCAACACGCCCACTAGTACGGTTACGAACGGGGTAACGATGATGTCAACGGGTGTGGTTTTGGAGACCAACTTACCCGCATAGAGGGCGATGAGGGCGACAAAGAATACGGCCAGTGGGCCCCCTGCTCCGCCTAAGGTATTGGCTGCGGCGCCTACGGCAAGCAGCGAGCAAAGGACAAATGGTGGCGCGTTGAGCGCGTAACCGATTGCCACCGCCATTGCGGCCCCGGTGACGGCTACGGCATAGTCGCCAAATTCGACCAGAAACCCTAGCCCGGGGACGTGTTGCCCGATGGTGCGCATGATAGTACCGATGAGTAATGAGGCGAATAAGCCGTGAACCATCGCCCCCATCGCGGAGATGAATATGGTGCGGAAGTCGAAATGGACATCCTGACGTTGTAAAAACGCGCGAAATCGCGACGGCGTCACCGCACTCATGTAAATGAAATCTACTCTTTTCTGAGCTTATCCACCCGATCTGGATAAGCCTTTACCCTCACCTGGGCAGCATTACCTTCGCGGTTAGTCCGCCAGTTGGAGCAGGGTTGGCGGTCAAGGTCAAGTTTCCTTTAAGAGTGCTGATTGCGGTCTCAGCTAACGATAAGCCTAAGCCTTGGCCCTCAGTATTTAGCCGGGAATTAGTGCCGCGATGGAATGGTTCTTTTAGTTGATTCAGGTTGGTGGTGGTTAAGTCATCGCCAGAGTTATGAATATTGATATAAATGCCTTTGGAATTAGTTCCAGTTTGCACGATGATGCGACCGCCGGGGTGGTTATGTTTAATGGCATTATCTAGTAAATTCTCGATGGCGAGGGTCAATAAACCAGGGTCAGTTTTAGCAATAGCCAGGTCAAGACTTTGTGCAATCTGTATTTCGCTAAGCTTGGCTACTGCTAGGCGTTCGGAAACCAGTGATGCTACCAAGGCTGCAACATCAGTTTCAGTTCTCATTGTGGAAGCGGCTAAGCGTTTAGCTTGGGTCAGCGTCAATAACGTTGCAATTAGTTTCTCACTCTTGTTATTTGCTGCTAAGGCAGAATTAATTGCTGGTTCTACATCGGGTGGGAACCTACCCTGGGATAGGGGGATTTCCAATACTGTGCGAGTGGTGGTTAAGGGAGTGCGTAACTCATGTGAAGCTCCCGAAATAAACCTGGATTGACGTTCAAAAGTTTCGGAACTGCGTTTTGCCATCCACCAGGCAGCGGCGGTAGATAATGCGGTGGCCACAATGATTGCACCAATTGACCAATGTACAAGTTGGTTTAGCACGCCATCAGTTATTTGGGCCGTAGTTTGAGCCAACTCAAACGGTCCTGTAATTTCTATTTGATTAGTGCTTGGATTGTATTCATTTATGGTGGTGACTACGGCTAATTCATTTCCAAGTAGATGGCGCACCAAGAACCATTGCCCCACAATTAGTATTGCGAAACTGCTAGTTAGTAGCAAAGCAGTGAGCGCTGCCGCGCGCATGCGAAAACTAAATCGTCGGTGTTTTGTCATCGCGCATTTTCCAATTTAATCCGATAACCAAATACCGGCGCACTCTCGATTACTGAAGCATCAATTAACTTGCGGCGCAAGGTGTGAATTGTCGATTTAACAATGGTAGGCCCGACTTCATCGGGCGAATCCCAAACCTTATCTAGTAAGTTGCTATTACTAACCCAGCCGCCCTTGGCGGCTAACAGTGCTTCTAGAATTCCATATTCCTTTGGAGTTAATTTTAACGGGATGCCATTTTGCTCGGCAATGTGACGACCGGTATCTAGGCGGACAGAACCAGACTCAATCACGGTATTCGTCTGGTGAACCGCTCGGCGGCCAAGGGCGCGTAATCGTGCTAAAAGTTCGGTGTAGGCAAATGGCTTCGACAGATAATCGTCTGCCCCTAAATCTAGACCAGTTACCCGGTCATTTAGGGTGCCCGCAGCGGTTAACATCAAAATCCGAATAGGGTGGTTTTGGTTCCGCAAGGTTTTACAAACGTAATCACCACTGTAAATAGGCAAATCGCGATCAAGCACTAACAAATCGAAATCAGAATTCCCTAATTGCTCAAGAGCAGCTAAACCATCCCGGGCTATTGCCACTGCATAACCTTCTCGGCGCAGACCATCAGCTAAGGCATCAGCCAAAACTGGCTCATCCTCAACCAATAACAATCGCACGTTAAACTCCGATTTCTCTCACTCGTCATTCTGCGTAAGGTCGAAGACCGCCGTCGCAGAATCTCGGGACAGGTTAGCAGTCAGGTTTTCGAGATCTTGCGTTCTTCGCTCCGCTCGCCGCAGGATGACTAAGGGGTGGACTAAGTATTGCATTGGGAGCGGTCAAGATTTGGTCAAGGCGCCTCTGACCGGCGCTTGACCGACGATGAGGCAGCCTAATCCCATGACATTACTGACTGTAGCTGGACTAACTAAGCATTATGGGGCGGCACCCAATGTGGTGCGGGCTTTGGATGGGGTTGACTTGTACGTGGTGCCGGGATCGTTTGTGGCGATTGTGGGTCAATCTGGTTCTGGCAAAAGTACGTTGCTACACATGCTGGGTGGGCTTGATAATCCAACCAGCGGTTTGGTTGTTATTGACGGGCAGGACCTGTCCAGCATGACAGAGCAGCAGTTGGCTGAATATAGGCGCCGCAAAATCGGATTCGTGTTCCAGAGTTTTAACCTGATTCCAATGTTGAATGTTTATGAAAACATCGTGCTACCTATTCAGTTGGATGGGAAAAAAGTGGATCGCGAATACGTTGAACAGGTTATCAAGGCATTGGGGTTAGCAGAAAAACGTAACGCTATGCCCAGTCAACTATCTGGTGGGCAGCAGCAGCGAGTTGCTATTGCTAGGGCATTGGCTACTAAACCGGCCATAATTTTGGCTGATGAACCGACCGGAAATCTCGACAGTACGACATCGGGCCAGGTGTTAGAGCTATTGAAAAATACGACGAACCAGTTCGGGCAAACCTTGGTAATGATTACCCACAATGAGCGACACGCAAAAATGGCTGAGCGGGTAGTACAAATTGTGGATGGAAAAATCGTTTCCAATTTGAGCGGAAATGGCGATAAGTAATAATGTCTAATAAAGCCATCAATAATATTATTCGCCGAAGTCTAAATTTCGAGAAACGTAGGAATTTCTTTCTAGTCGCAGCAATTGCGCTCACTTCGTTTATGATTACCTCGGTCTTAACGGTCGGGATGAGTTATCACCGCACCTTGACCGTGGAGCCTTTCCGCAGCGAAGGTATCCTAACCCATGCTAGCTTCCAGCAAGGCGCCGTATCGTCAGCGCAGTCGCAGGATTTACGCGCGCAGCCTTATGTTAGGCAGGTCAGCAATGTCTATCGGCTGGGCACCGGCTTTCTACCCGGTTTTGACCGTGGCATCCTCCTAGCGACAATGAACCAGGAGACTTGGCAGCATTTTCTGCTACCAGTTTTTGCCGATGTAATCGGCCATGCGCCGGTGGCCGCAGATGAAATTGCCTTATCGCGCGCCCACCTAGCCGAAATGGGTATTACCGAACCTTATATTGGTATGGATATCCCGATGGAGTACCTTTTGGATCACTTCGCGGCTGAACCCGACCCGGACAGACTCCCGGAACAGGGCACTTTCAAGCTATCGGCTATTTATACTGAATTCGTTTCGCTTCGCCCAGGCTTTGTTTTCACCCCAGTGTATGTTTCCGAGGCATTCGCAATATCCCACGGCGGTTTTAAGGCAGATACTTTATCGGTTAATGTGCTGTTCAATAATGCCAGCAAGGCAGAACAATACGCACATAGCTTAGCGCAAGAACTCGGTATTTCGCCAGATAGTATCATCATCAACTCAGCTTTAGGGAATACTGGCGGAGCCGACAGTTCAGCAATGATTCTCACGGTCGGTCTAATGATTGCTTTTCTCATGTTGACCGGGTTCTTGCTGATTTATAATGTCATGTATATTTCGGTTGCAAAAGACGTTCGATTCTATGGACTGCTCAAATCAATTGGCACTACGCGGCGGCAAATTCGCAATATTGTGAATGGGCAAGTTTTATTGCTTTACCTAATCGGTTTACCAGTTGGGTTAGCGCTATCCGTTGCGACATCATTCATCTTGGTTCCAGCCGTATTGTCAGGTGCGAGGGCGGGCGCCGTAATCTCATTCTCTCCAATAATCTATCTAGGCGGTGTCCTATTCGCACTTATAACTGCGTATTTGGGAGCCATAACATCCGCGTCAAAAGCCGCCAAGGTCACACCTATTGAAGCTATTAGGCATATAGGTGAAATAAATACCAATGGTAAAACCCGTGTCTCAAAGGTAGTCACTCCGGCTAGAATGGCTTGGCGGAATACCTTTAGGGAACGTAGACGCGCTATCATCGTAATAGCTTCACTTTTACTAGGCGTTACAGTTTTCACATCTGCAATGGGCATCATAAACAGTATGGATATTGCCGGGTATGTGCAGGACTGGAAAACCCATGATATCGCCTTATCCTCAACAGATACCAGCCTATTAACAGATGGTAGTGGCTTCACCGGCATCAACCCGAACATTATTGATCAAATCCGCGAAATGCCAGGCGTGGTGTCGGTGTCGGAGCAAACTTCTGGATTCGCGGGCGCCACCTACCCTGAACCTGTAATTGAATGGGTAACTGCGCGGCTAGGCGCTTTCAATCCGGTAGCTGAAATAACTGGCGTAGACTCCAGTGACCTAGAGCGCTTAATTTCCCAGTGGGAGCCCGATGCTATAGCCGCTTTCGATTGGGCAGCATTCGAACGGGGTGAAGTAGCGCTGGTGGAGCAACGTGCGAGTGCCTGGACGATGGCGGAACTTTTGCCCGTGTATTTTCCGGTAGGCGCCCAAGTTCCCCTAGTAATTGGCGAAACCGAAATAACCCCAACTATCGGTGGTTACGTTTCCATCGATAACATGACCGGATTCTCGGTTCGATTCGGCGCCAACCTCAGCCTCATTATGTCCAATGAATACCTTAACCGCATCGGGCAACGGCCCAGTACCGGGTATCTCGGCATAAACGTTGATTCGGCCTCAATGGAGCTAGTAAACACTGCCCTATCTGAACTAATTTCCGGGCTACAAATTGAAATGGCATCAACGTTTGCGATGTTGCAAGAGCAGCAAGCCGCTCGCACCACCATGCAAATACTCGGTTCAACCATTGGCGGTATCCTCGCCCTGATTGGTTTGTTCAATTACGTTAACTTAATTGCGGTTGGTCTATTAACCAGAAAGCGCGAACTAGCGACTCTGGAAAGCATAGGCATGAGCAGAAACCAAATGCGCAAGATGTTGCGGTGGGAAGGGGCAATTTATGGGATTATCACTATGGCTATCTCTACTACATTAGGCACAGTAGTCGGTTATGGGTTATTCCGACTGCTGCAAAACCAAAACGAAGTTTTAGTGCCTAGATTCAACTATCCTTTTATCCCAGCAGCGACAGTTTTCGCGTTAATTATGTTGATCTGTCTTGTTACTCCAGAAATTTGCTATCGGAGTATTTCAAAATCCACTCTAATTGAACGTCTGCGGGAAACAGAGTAACCCTAGTTACCGATTTCATCATCGGGGGTGGGATCGTCGGTCAAGAAATTAAATTCGGGGCCTTCAATAGGTACGATTCCCTGCGCGATTGCCATCTTTTCGACTGTGGCCGCCAACGCTTCGACCTGTAAAACCGTGGCGGGGGAGTCAGGGTCGGTGCCATTTTGCACCCGCTCCACCAACCAAGCTGCAATCGCCGCAGTTACCGCTCCGTTGACTGCCATCCCAGCGATGGTCAAGACAAAGGCCACCACATGCCCGGCGTTACTGAATATGGTGGTGTCGTCAATTCCCACGGTAACTAAAGTATCCAGCGACCACCATAAACCTTGCACATAATTGGTGACAAAGGCACCAGGGATACCGCGCTCGGCTTCCGTAATAGCTAACGATCCCACTAAAACTGCTAGTAAAGCCGCACCGCCGACATAAGTTAATAATTTACCGCGTAAAGTATGCGCCCCAATACGAGTGAATAGTGGGATAACCGAAAACATGCGCAGCAGCCGAAGTGGCCGTAGCAGCGGTAACGCTAAAACAGCTAAATCGAATAAGTTCTTAATGAAAAACCTTTTACGGTTCGTTGAAAGTATAAACCGAATAATATAGTCAATCACGAACATCGCCCATAAAACGATAATCATGATTGAACAAGTCTGAATTACTGAAGCCGGGAGCTGAGGCCAAATAATTGGTAAAGCGTACGCCAATAAAAATACAAAGGAAACCACCATTAGGGGGTTATCGGTTTGAGATTCCCAGCGCGCGCGTTTGGTCAAAGTGCGTCGCAGTGATTCGCCAGGTTTCGCCGCTAATTCGGCATTAACATTCGCGGCAACCTGAGCTACTCTAGCTGCCTCTTGGGGGGTGACGGTTTCGTCTAATTCACCTCCGGAAACGCCCAGGCTTGACACACCTATAGCGTAACGCGAAAAACAAATGATGACTTGGTCAACGGCAAGCGCAGAAAAAGGGGTGAGGGAAAGATGACGGCGTAGCCCACTAGGAAAATGTCTGCCCGGCGCCGTAGGGTAGGGGTAGAAACTCCGATAGAACTAGAGGGATGCCTTAAATGCAGAAGCTATTTCAGCTTTGGCGGCGGTATTTGAAGCCGTATTGGCCCTTGGTGGTCATCTTGATGGTGCTGCAACTTTTGCAGACGCTGGCTTCGCTGCTGCTCCCTTCAATGAACGCTAGGATCATTGATGAGGGTGTCACCGTCGGCAATATTCCCTTTATTTGGCAACATGGTGCCCGGATGTTGGCCATCGCCTTCGCCCAAGTTTTGTGTGCGATCGCGGCTACGATTATCGGCGCTCGGGTAGCTATGGCATATGGGCGCGATTTACGGGCCGGGATTTTCGACAAAGTCCAAACGTTCTCCGCCGAAGAGATGGGCAAATTCAGTGCGCCTTCGCTGATTACCCGTAACACCAACGATGTGCAGCAAATCCAAATGGTGGTGATGATGTTTTTCACCATCATGGTTATGGCCCCGATGATGCTGATCGGCGGCATCATTATGGCGTTGCGCGAAGACCGAGGCTTGTCGCTGCTGATTCTGGTTGTTGTCCCGTTGCTCGGCCTCTCCATCGGCTTAATTCTTTGGCGGATGATCCCGTATTTCACCAAAATGCAATCCCGCATTGACAAGATGAATGGTGTGTTGCGGGAGCAGATTACCGGTTTGCGCGTTGTTAGAGCGTTTACGAGGGAAGAAACCGAAGTCCGCCGGTTCGATTCCGCAAACCAAGCACTTTACGATGTGTCGCTGGGTGCTGGGCGGTTAATGAACTTAGCTTTCCCGCTGGTATTTCTGATTATGAACCTATCGTCGGTGGCAGTTATTTGGTTTGGAGGCCACCGGATTGATTCCGGCTACATGCAAGTTGGTCAGCTAACTGCATTCTTGACGTACCTAATGCAGATTCTGATGTCAGTGATGATGTCCACGATGATGATGGTGATGTTACCGCGTGCTGCAGTTGCCGCTAACCGTATTTCAGACGTGCTGGAAACCACCCCGAGGATACACGATCCGCACCACGCGGTACCATTGCAACAATTGGACGGCGGTCGTGGCCCGCATGGCGTGGTCACATTTGATCATGTCGGCTTCCGCTATCCGGGGGCTGAAGCGCCGGTGCTGTCCGATGTCAGCTTCACGGCCAAGCCTGGGGAGATGACGGCCATTATCGGGTCAACCGGTTCCGGGAAAACCACCATTCTCAATTTGATTCCACGCCTCTTTGATGCCACTGAAGGCCGGGTGTTAGTTGACGGAGTTGACGTAAGAGATTTGAAAGTCGAAGACCTCGGGTCAATGATCGGTCTCATTCCGCAAAAGGCTTTCTTATTCTCGGGTACGGTGCGGTCCAATATGCAGTTCTCCAAGCCGGGAGCTACCGACCAGGAGATATGGGACGCTTTGCGAACTTCGCAGTCTGCCGATTTTGTGGAGAAGCTGCCGGACGGCCTGGATCACGCCGTCAACCAAGGTGGTACCACTTTCTCGGGTGGCCAGCGGCAACGTCTGTCCATCGCACGTGCCGTAGTGCGGCAACCGAAGATTTATCTGTTTGATGATTCCTTCTCCGCGTTGGACTATTCCACTGACGCCCGGCTGCGAACTGCGCTTAAACCGGTAACTAGGGATGCCACGGTAATCGTGGTGGCACAGCGGGTGGCAACCATTCGCGATGCCGACCAGATATTGGTGCTAGAGCACGGGCGCATCGTGGCACGCGGCACCCATGATCAACTGCTGCAAACCAGCCATACTTACCAAGAAATCGTGGAATCTCAGATGTCATTAGCGGAGGCGGCAGCATGAGCCAGGAACGCTCCACTACTCCCGCACCGCCGATGGATCAGCAACAGCGACGAGGCCCAGGCGGCGGTGGCCCATTCCGGGGCGGGGCCGCGATGGGCGCGCCAGTGCAAAAGGCCCAAGATTTCAAGGGAACTTTACGGCGCATCATAAGCTTTATGGGTCCGGAAAAACCCCGGATTCTGCTGATGTTGGGCCTGATTGCCTGTGGGGTATTCCTGTCCGTCATCGGACCGCGGATTTTGGGCAACGCCACCAATGTGCTTTTCGAAGGCGTAGTAGGCCGGATGCTCGGCCAGATGGGCGTCCCGGCTGGTACTCCAGCTTCGGCCGTGGTGGAGCATCTGCGGGAAACTGGCCAAGACCAAATGGCCAGTATGTTAAACGCGATGCCCAATGTAGTGGCCGGTTCTAGTATCGATTTCACTCGCCTAGGCCACATCTTAGCGACCGTAATTGGATTGTATTTGCTGAGCTTCCTGTTCAACTGGATCGGTAACCGGATTATGACCAGGGCCATCCAAAACACTATGCTGCGGTTGCGGCGCGCAGTCGAAGATAAACTGCATCGGGTTCCGCTCAGCTACATCGACTCCCAAGAACGCGGAGAAATCCTGTCGCGGGTCACCAACGACATTGACAACGTGGCCCAAACCATGAACCAAAGCTTTGCGGAATTGTTCCGTAGCGTGCTGATGGTGGTTGGCGTGCTCGCCATGATGTTCTCGATCAACTGGCAACTCGCGCTCATTGCTTTGGTAACTGTGCCGCTCGCTGCCGTTTTCACGATGCAGATTGCCAAGCGTTCTCAACCGCAATTTGTTGAGCAATGGGCTTCTACCGGGCGGCTTAATTCTCATGTTGAGGAAATGTTTACCGGGCAGTCGTTGGTGCAGGTATACGGCCAGCGCGATGCTTCGGCAGCCAAGTTCCAAGCGGAAAACGAATCTCTATATGAGTCCTCGCGGAAAGCCCAAGCTATTTCTGGAACCATCATGCCGACGATGGGCTTTGTTGGAAACCTCAACTATGTGATTATCGCGGTAGTTGGCGGCCTCAAAGTGGCCCACGGTGGCCTAACTATCGGTGGCATCCAAGCCTTTATCCAGTACTCGCGGCAGTTCACCCAACCGATCTCGCAGATCGCTTCCATGATGAACATGCTGCAGTCCGGGGTGGCATCCGGGGAACGGGTTTTCGCTTTACTCGACGCACCAGATCAAACTCTGGACCCGGCAAATCCGTTGCACCTGGACAACGTTCAGGGCCGAGTGGTATTTGAAGACGTCAGCTTTAGCTACGAGCCGGATAAACCGCTGATTGAGCACCTAGACTTAATTGCGGAACCGGGGGAGACCATCGCGATTGTTGGTCCAACGGGCGCAGGTAAGACCACCCTTGTCAACCTGATTATGCGGTTCTACGACGTCAACAGCGGTCGAATCACGATTGACGGCGTTGATATTCGGGACATGACCAGGTTCGACTTACGTTCCCGGATTGGCATGGTGCTTCAAGATACCTGGTTGTTCCGGGGCACCATCGAAGATAACTTGAAGTACGGCGTCACGCGGCCCATCACTCAGGAAGAATTCCTTGCCGCGACCAAGGCCTGCCATGTGGATTCCTTTGTCCGGACCCTACCCGACGGCTATAAAACTAAGCTGGACGGCGAGGGCGGCCAGTTGTCGGCTGGCGAAAAACAGTTGCTCACCATCTGCCGAGCTTTCCTGGCCGACCCGGAAATCTTGATCCTGGACGAGGCCACTTCCTCGGTGGATACTCGTACCGAAGTGCTGGTACAGCAGGCCATGAACGCTTTGCGGTCCGGGCGAACCTCCTTTGTGATTGCTCACCGGCTCTCGACCATCCGCGATGCAAACAAGATCGTGGTGATGGAGAACGGTCACATTGTCGAGGTTGGTAACCACGAGCAACTGTTGGCTGCTGGCGGCGCCTATGCCCGCTTGTACCAGTCGCAATTCGAGGCTCCGATTGACGAAGACGGCGATGGAGTGCCCGATGACGTCAGCCAAGCCATGTTGGCAGAAGTGCTGGCTAACCGGGCCAAACACGCCGAAACGGGTTCGATAAAACGCGTGGCTAAAAAGCACTAATTTCACGATTAGGTAATTCAGTTCATTATCCTAATTTTTATTAATCAGTTAGTTGTATGACGTAGATAACTATGCTTTAACTTGATTTCGGGATGCAGTTCGCCTAAATCGTTACTAAAATGGTATTCCTGGGAATACGAAGAGGTATCGTTATTTAGGGCGACTAGCATTAGAATGCGGCCACCGGAATCGAGTAGTCAATGTCACGTGCGCAACAGATGCTCACTTGCGTGGCTATCGCCGGGTCCGCGCTAGGTTTGAGTTCGTGTTCGGCATCCAACCCGGATGAAAGTGGGTTAGCCGAGGCTACGCCAGGGGTTGTTGCAGTTGAAGAACAGACCCCGTCTCCAACCCCTACAGTTGAGGTTGAGGATGAGGTTGAAGATCAACTTTACCGAACCGGGGAAGGCACCGAAATCGAAATTGACGGTGTTAGCAAGTCAATTACCGACCCAGACAGCCTGTGGGTGATCGTAAATAAACACAATCCCTTGCCCGCTAGCTACGCCCCAACCGACTTGGTGACTCCGAATATGCCCCGTAAGGGCGAACACCAAGAGCTAAGGGCGGAAGCCGCTAAAGCGTTAATGGCAATGTCCAAAGCTGCGGACCATGAAGTGGGCAAGCCGCTCCAACTGGTTTCCGGTTATCGCTCGTATACGGACCAAAAAGAGGTTTACGACCGCTATGTTGCCAAAGATGGCCAAGCGGCGGCTGATACCTACAGCGCTCGCGCGGGTTTCTCGGAACATCAAACTGGGCTAGTGGCCGATTTGAGCACAGTCGCAGGCAAGATGGAAAAATTTGGCGATACCAAACTGGGCGAATGGACTGCTAAAAATGCCTGGAAATTCGGTTTCATATTGAGGTACACCCCGGAAAACCAATCGGTCGCCGGTTATCAATCTGAACCTTGGCATTTCCGTTACGTCGGCATCGAACTTGCTAAGTATTACCACGATAATGAAATAGCTTCACTTGAACAGTTATTTAACCAACCAGCCGCACCGGATTACAAATAGGTGCCTTAATAAACAAAGGGTGAATATAATGTCTCAACAAAAGAACAATAAAGTTCGGGCTGGAGTATTAAGCGCCTTGTTAGCGTTTACTTCCGTAGCGGGGGTTGCTACTTCAGCAGCGGCCGAAGTTCCTGGCGAAGTGCCGGAAGCTGCCCCGATTGACACCAACTGGGTGCAACAATACGTCCACGACGCTCTCGGTGGCGTGACGCCGGTTGGTACTAAGGCATCGGGCCGCTGGATTGAATACAACCTTTCCAACTACTGTGTATCGCTGCACGATGGTGGCTCGGTTGTGTTTAAGACCTGCCAAACTTCTAGTGGTAAAGAAGGCCACGCCACCCCAGCGGGCGAATTTAAGGTTTATCAAAAAGCGGCTGGGCCCATATGTATGCACCCGCCGGGAGATAAAGAGGTTTGCGGTATCCACTATGCCACTTATTGGCGCAAGGGTGGTTACGCCTTCCACGAGGCTTGGTGGCTCGGGAACCGGGTTAATCAGCGCATTTCCCACGGTTGCGTAAACATGCGCAAAGCTGACGCCAAGACTGTGTATGACTTCGCCACAGTAGGTATGCGGGTGTCGGTGCACTGGTAGAGATTCGACCCTAGGATGTCATTATGAGACTTGGCGTAATTGACATCGGCTCGAATACCGTCCACACCACCGTGTTGGATGCGGAACGAGGAATACGCCCCGTTCCGCAGGCGTCAGATTCGGTAACCGTTAAGTTGATGCGGTTTTTGACCGATGACGGCAAGATTGACGATGAAGGTGTCAAAACCATCACTGAAGCGGTGGCCAGTGCAGTCAAAGTGGCCCATCAGTACGGAGCAGATCATTTATTGGTGATCGCTACCTCCGCTTTGCGCGAGGCCACCAATGGCGCCGAAGTGCTTGCGCAACTCGAACAGATCGCGGGGATGCCAATAGAGGTGCTGTCTGCGGTGGACGAAGCCCGGTTGACGTTCTTAGCAGTCCGGCGCTGGTATGGCTGGGGCGCTGGGCGGTTGATGGTGCTTGACATAGGCGGTGGGTCTTTGGAAATCGCGGCCGGGAACGATGAACTACCCGATACCGCACTGTCCGTCCCCCTAGGCGCAGGCCGGATGACCCGGCAATTCCTGTGGACTAATGACCCGCCCAAGCAAAGTGAAGTTGCTGCCCTCCGCGAATACGTGCGCCACACCCTGCTCGGCGCTATTGGGTCGCGAGGAAGCAGCGGCTTGACTGGGGACCATGTAGTTGCCACGTCCAAGACCTTCCGCTCGCTTGCCCGGCTGGCGGGGATGCCGCGTGAAGTTTTAGGTAGCGACCAACGATGGCGGATGCGGTTGGCCCAATTAGAGGACTGGGTGCCACGGCTGGCTAAGCTTTCCTCAGTTGACCGCACCGCCTTGCCTGGCATCGGCGCCCGGCGGTCGCTGCAAATCGCGGCTGGGGCGGTAGTTGCCGAAGAGACGATGCGGGCGTTACGGATTGAAGAAGTGGAGATATGCCCGTGGGCTTTGCGTGAAGGGGCGATTTTGCAATATCTAGAGCAACAAGTCCAATAGTTTCGCAATCACCCGCTAGAACTTATGCAACCTATAAGGATCGTTTAGCGCGCTTTATGGCCATAAAGCTTGCATAACTTTTGGATGTTCCGACTTACTAGCGGCGAATTAATCCAGTCGGCCTCTCGCGGCCAAAGTCACCAGCCACGAGCCGGTCCGTGTGCCCAGTTCGGTGCAAAATAACCCGGACAGTGTATTGATCATTGGGGTTGATGTCGGTTGACCCGGTATCAAAGGTGCTATCCGTGGCACTCGGGATTTCCTCATCATTAACGAACCACTGATAATCGACCGAAGTTGGTGCGGGGCTAAACCCGGTTACCTCGGCAGCTAGTTGGCTACCACTTTGCGAAACGGTCACTTTACCGCCCTGCATTTGCGGAGCAAGTTTTGGTGCTTTCAGCAGCGGTAGATGCACGGCACTACGATAAAGCGTATTGACGCCAGCCGCAGTCTCCAGAAGGGCTGGAGCGCAGGGGTCAATTTCCTCGGTACCCTCAACTCCCACTGTGCTCTCCGCGGTTTCGGTCGAGCCAGGTAACGTCACTGCAGGAGCTACCGGTTTGATCGGCTTGATGCTAGGCGCAGTTAAGGATGGAGTCGTAGGCAAAGTCAAGCTAGGAACACCGGGTGTGGTGGCTGGCGGGGTGGGCGGGCACAGTTGGCCAACTGGGGGAGTTGCCGTAGCAGGAGGCGGGACCGGGGCCGGCTGAGCCGGAGCGACCAGCGCTGGATTATCTGGGGTAACTACGGAAGGGGTGTTAGGAGCCACCGTAGCGGGCGGCTCAGTTGGGGTTGGCACCGGAGCCGGCTCAGCGGGTGCCACTGGGGTGGGCGCTTCGGGAACTACTACGACCGGGGTAGTGGGTTCCGGTGCCGGAGCTGGCGGAACTACCGGAGCGGTTGGTATGGGGTCAGCCGGGATAGTTGGCGTCACCACAGGTGCCGTAGGCTTGGGGCTCGCCGGGACCGTAGGCTTTACTGACGGCATCGGTTCTGGGGAGGGGTTGGCCGGGACCGTGGGAGTTACCGATGGCATCGGCGCCGGAGTTGGAGTGGGGATAACTGGTTTCACCGTCGGCATGGGCATCGGCTTTACCGTTGGAGGTATCGTTGGAGTAGGGGAAGGCAGTTCAGGCGAAACGTCAATGGTGGCACTTGCCACGGCTGATCCGGGCATGGACCCATCTGCCCCATAGTTGGCGCTGACCTGGACCGTTAACGTTTTACCGGCATCGGCAGCTACCTCATGGTAGGTCTTGTCACGCCCGATCACAGTGTAGCCCCGATACCAAGTGTAATCGTATGAAGCCGGTACCGGGTCAAAGCCAAACGGGGTGGCGGTAAGATCGTGCCCTACTTTGGCAATGCCGGTGATTACCACTTTGCCCGCAGCCAAATCGGCTGGCAATGTGGCGGGCGGCATCGGTTCCGTGATACTAGGCGGATCGGTAGGGGCAGGTGCCGCATCGGTGTTGCTTTGTCGGCAACCACTAGTTAACGCGAGCACTGCGATACCCAATACGGCACCGGTAGTACGCGATAATCGCCGAGAATTAATTTGCCTAGGCTTAAACATCATCGTTACCCCTAATCCAGCAACTGCGTAGTTATGTCTTGCGCGGTTGTCCCTTTTAGCATATTCTAAACCGTTTGGCCGACGTCTGCTCTGGAACCTGGGGTATGAATTGCATTACACTGAACCGACTGCGAGTCAGTCCATTCGCCGCCGACACTTTAGATAAAGATACTCACCTACGCCAGATCGGCGTGACGCCGGTTTTCGCATAAATTCGACAAAGCCCAAGTGTTCATATAGCCGCACTGCCCGGGTATTGGTACTGGCTACTTCGAGGACGTACTCATCGTATGCCCGATGCCGCATTACCTCCTTTATCAATAACCCAGTAATACCTCGACCCCTAATTGCCGGGTCGGCAACTACAAACTCGATTGAACCCATACTGGGAATAATCTCGAATGGATACTGAGTGTCAATGAGAAACTTGTGCAGCATACGGTAAGCGAATTTACCGCGAATAGGCCCTAACGCCGAAATGAAAGCCGACCTATCGAGCCGTAGAGCGGGGTTACCGGCCGGGCAGCCCACCATCGCCACAACTTTGTTATCGGCAGCTAATGCGAGGGTGAAGGTATCTAATTGAAATGCCGGAGTGAAAGCGGCGGCCAACTTAGTTGGGTCTTTACTAAAGTAATGCAACCACTGCGAAAAACCTTCGACAAACAAAGTTGCCATTTGGGGCCGAGGGTCGAACGTGAGCTTGTGGGCCGGAGCAAAGGTTATTTGTCCAGTGGCCGAGGCTACGCTGGCATCAGGGTTCACGCTGCTAACGTTACAGTTTATGGAGATAACGGGTGGCAATTCGCGCTGGTCTCAAATGCGCGATGCCCGGAACCGGGTGGCAAGTGCCTACCAAACCCAGGTGGCCAAGCGCGCAGATATCAGCGCAAGTGTGGCCAAATTCGTTCCCGTATCTGTGGTAGCGGACAGCCAGGTTCAAGCCGATGAATCCGACTCATCTACAACGGTTCAAAGCGGCCAACACCTGGCAAACACAAACGCCGAGACAAGTGCCAAGGTAAGCACCGAGGCAGCTGCCGTACCGCACTGGCTCAAAGCATTGGCGGGTTGGTTTTGGCGCCTAATTATTGTGGCAGCCGGGATTTGGCTAATCGCCCATGTGGTTAGCCGGCTTCGCATGGTATTTGTGGCCCTCTTTATCGCGCTTGTGCTTTCTTCAGTGTTACGGCCAGTTCGGAATTTCTATCGCCGTCATATGAAGCGCGGGGCTGCTGTGTTTTGCAGCATGGCTACTGCTGCGTTAGTCGTTGGTGCGTTGTTGACTTATGTAATCGCTTCAGTAGCACACAGTTGGGAGAGTTTAGGCACTCAATTCGGCACCGGGGTGCAAAAACTAATTGATTTACTCCGGGGTGCCCCATTGCATTTAAACATCCCTTATGAACACGTTAGTGACGCGATTACGGCTGGCCATAAATGGCTAGGCGAGCACTATGGCCAAATTGCTCACCGGGCGATGGCATCGGCAGCTACCGCTACTGAAGCCATCGCCACTATTGCGCTATCAATATTCCTTTGTGTATTTTTCTTAGCTTCCGGCCGCCAAATGTGGCATTGGTTATTGTCACAATTTCCGCAGCGGATGCAGCGGCGATTGAGTATCGCATTTGGAACTGGATTCGTAACATTTGCAGGTTATGCTCGCGGTCAAGTTATCATCTCGCTAATAGATGGCATCGAAGCCGCAATTCTCTTAACGATAATGCGGGTGCCCTTGGCAGTTCCGCTGGCAGTATTAGTATTTATCGGTTCATTCATTCCCATGTTCGGGGCACCGGCGGCGATGTTAATTGCCGGGGTAGTGGCACTGGCTGCCGAAGGGCCAGTCAAAGCCTTAATCGTGATCCTCGGGGTGGCCTTAATCGGGCAAATCGAAGCACATTTACTTAGCCCGTTCCTGATGGGGCATCAGGTACGGCTGCATCCCGTGATCATCGCGTTGTCGGTGGCATCGGGCACGATGCTAGCCGGGATCATGGGAGCGGTTTTAGCGGTTCCCTTGGTCGCGGTGGCTTGGCGGGTTTATTCCAAATTGCGTGCCGATAATGGCGATCTCGTCCCGGCGGTGCCCCAAGGCCCACTGCTGGGTTCCGTCCCCGCAAATGTGGCGGCGCCCACAATCAACTAACCACTCGCCGCGCCTGAACCAATTCCTGCGTCGCACGGGCAAGGATAGTCCACATGAGCTTTTGGCATGCGCTGATCCTCGGCATCGTCGAGGGTATAACTGAGTTTCTCCCAGTTTCATCAACCGCGCACCTAACCGCCACGAGTAATCTGCTCGGGTATCAGATTGACGACCGTGGCATCACCGCCTTCACCGCAGTTATCCAAGTGGGGGCCATTTTGGCCGTGATCGTTTATTTCTGGAAAGACATCATTACGCTGCTTGGCGCTTGGTTCCGAGGTTTATTCAGCTCGGCGAAGCGGGGGCCAGAATACCGGATGGCTTGGATCGTGATCGTCGGCTCCATCCCCATCGCGCTGGTCGGTTTTTTTGCGCGGGATTACATTTCCGGGCCGTTGCGCAACATGTGGGTAATCGTAGGCGCGCTCGTGGCTTGGTCCTTAGTGATGTGGATTGCCGAAAAACTCGCCTCACAGCGCCGATTCCAACCCGATTTAACGATGCACGATGGCATCATCATCGGCTTAGTCCAGTGTTTAGCGTTAGTTCCGGGGGTTTCGCGTTCCGGTGCCACGATTTCTGCCGGGCTGTTCCGGGGGTTGAATCGCGTAACCGCTACTCGTTTGTCATTCTTAATGGGCATCCCGGCCCTGCTCGCGGCTGGGGCATATGAGGCGATCGGGTCTCGGCAAGATATTGCGGCCGAGGGTGGGCCGGGTTGGTTCGCTACCATCGTGGCCACTGTGGTTAGCTTCTTTGTGGCTTGGGCTGCCATCGCTTGGCTGCTGCGGTTGGTGGCACGCCACCCAATTTCGGTGTTCATCTGGTGGCGTCTGATCGTGGCTGCCCTGCTGGCGGTATTCCTTTACACCGGCGTCATGTCAACCACCGGCGCTTTCCCGGTTGATGCCGCAGCCCATTGGTGGATCTGGCCGGCAGTCGCTATGGCTTTCGTCATCATCGGCATCATCATGTTTTTCTCGGCACGGCCTACGGTCGAGGAGCTAATCGCGGAACGGGAAGCTACCGGCCAAATCCCGATAGTTCGCCGGTAAACCCCGGTTAGGCAACCAGAAAACTGCTAATGGGACCGATTAGTTAATGGAACCTCTCATTAAGGCCGAAGACGAAGTACCGCAGATAACCCAGCGCTTAATTCAATTCGACACCTCGAATTACGGCGACGGTTCCGGACCAGGCGAGACTTTAGCCGCCGAATACTGTGCGAACCTACTCGCCGAGGTTGGCATCCCGGTTGTCACGGTCGAGCCGTTTCCGGGCCGCACTTCCATCGTGGCTCGGATCCCCGGTGCCGATGCCTCCCGCCCAGCTTTAGTGCTGCACGGACATACCGATGTGGTACCCGCCGAGGCCAGCGATTGGACTCACCCGCCGTTCAGTGGCGAAATCCACCAAGGGATGATCTGGGGCCGAGGTGCGGTGGACATGAAGGGCATGGATGCCATCATTTTGTCCGTGATTCGGCAGTTCGCTCGGGACGGGATCAAGCCAGCTCGCGATGTGATCGTTGCGTTGTTCGCCGATGAAGAAGCCGGTGGAGTGCAAGGTTCGCAATGGCTGGCCGATTACCGCCCGGAACTGTTTGCCGGCGCCACCGAAGCCGTCAGTGAAGTGGGTGGGTTCAGCATCCCGGTGGCTGGGAAGCGGGTCTATTTGCTGCAAACCGCCGAAAAGGGGTTGAACTGGTTGCGTCTAATTGCCAATGGCTCGGCGGGACATGGATCGGCGGTCAACAAAGATAACGCGGTGGCTAATCTAGCCGGGGCACTCAATCGGATTACGGATCATCAGTGGCCCATCCAGTTAAACTCGGCAACTTTCGCTTTGTTATCGGGCATCGCGAGGTTAACCGGCTTACCGTTCGATGTCACTTCAGAAACCGATCCGGCGGTAAATTCCGATAAGGCGCGGGAGCAAATCGCGGCCTTAACAGCTTCGTTGGGTTCTGCCGAAAAGTTTGTGGCTGCCACTACCCGCAGTTATGCCAACCCCACCGGGTTGTCCGCCGGATACAAAGTCAATGTAATCCCTAGCCAAGCCACAGCCACCCTGGATGTCCGGCCACTGCCTGGCCAAGCTGAAGCTGTCCTGTCCGAACTAGCAAAGTTGGCCGGTCCGGGAATCACGTTAGAAACGATCCACCAAGACATCGGGCTGGAAGCTCCGGTGGATTCACCCATCGTCACCGCCATGATCGCGGCGCTAAAATGGGCTGACCCGGAAGCAGAAGTGCTGCCTTATTGCTTGGCGGCTGGCACGGACAATAAGGCTCTCGCCCGCATCGGAATCGCAGGTTACGGCTTTTCTCCGCTGCAACTACCAGCCGACCTGGATTTCACCGGGTTATTTCACGGAGTTGATGAACGAGTCCCAATCTCGGCGTTGCAGTTCGGAACTCGGGTGCTGTCCTATTTTTTGCAAAACTGCTAGTCAGCGCTGCGAGTCCGGCAAACCCGCGATTTGTTAGCGAAACGTTAGGCTTCCAGGCGCGGCTGGGCGTGCTGCGGCATCGTTCCGTGAGTAGGGTTGTCCGCATGGCCGTTGAACCTCGCGCTGCTCTCGACCGGCTAGTTGCTGCCCTGGAGGCACACTTCGATGCGATTGTGAATCGCCGGGCGGATGCCGACCCGCGGGTAGATGATACCTACGATGTGTTGGCCGATGCCTTCGACTTATATGACGATGCCCTAGCGCGAGTTTACGGTGAAGTTACGCCATTCATGTTGGTTGAAGATGACCACGATGAAGACGACCATGATGAAGAGGTCTTGTTAGATTCGGACGATGAAGATGAGGCTGAGCTGGTTGTAGTTGATTCCGGCTCGGGCGTGGCTTCGACCCAGCTCGGCGGGCATCCGGCTGAATTTGGTTACGACGCCTAATCCGTTGTTGCGTTTAAGGAATGCACGCCTGGGAAGCTCCACTAGTTCCACAGTTGCCGAATCCTGCCGGTCACGCGGTATTAATCCATGATTCGTCAACCAAACAGTTAGAAATTAGCGCGCCGGAGCAAACCGCGTCGCTTTATGCATGTGGAATTACTCCTTACGATGCTACCCATATTGGGCATGCCAATACTTATGTAACTTTTGATTTACTAAATCGGGCCTGGCTAGATGCTGGTAAACAACTCAATTTCGCCCAAAACATTACCGATGTTGATGATCCATTGCTAGAGCGCGCAACAGCTACCGGGGTGGATTGGCGGGACCTCGCAGCTTCGCAAATTGAATTGTTCCGATCAGATATGAAAGCCCTGCGGGTAATACCGCCGCAACATTGGATAACTGTTACAGAGGCGATGCCGGAAATAATCGAAACGGTTACTGGATTAGTTAAGCAGGGTGCGAGTTATTTCGACCCTAACGATGATGTTTATAACGATGATAGCCACGATGTTTATTTCGACATTGCCACCGATCCATTTTTCGGCGCGGTTAGTAATTTGCGGCACGATGAGATGCTGACTCGCTTTGTTGGGCATGGTGGCGACCCGGAGCGGCCCGGCAAACATAATGCGCTTGACCCGATCCTGTGGCGCGCGCACCGTCCGGGCGAACCGGAATGGGACGGGGGTCTAATCGGCATCGGGCGTTCGGGCTGGCACATCGGTTGTGCAGTGATTGCTCATCGGGCCTTAGGAGCAACCTTTGACGTGACTGGCGGGGGGCGCGACTTGCTGTTCCCGCACCATGAGATGTCGGCATCTTTAGCCCGCGTACTCTATGGAACTGACAGCGATTCGGCTGGAGCGAAACGGTTTATGCATTGCGGCTTGATAAGTTATCAGGGCGAGAAAATGAGTAAGTCTCTGGGTAATTTGGTTTTAGTTTCGCAGCTCCGAGCTGCCGGAGTTGACCCGATGGCGATCCGGCTGACCTTGCTGTCCCATCACTACCGGTCTGATTGGGAGTGGACGGACCAAGAGTTGGCTAATGCCATCGAAAAGCTGAACTACTGGCGCTCCGAGCTTGGCCCAGCAGTATCCTCATCCGCTGAGAGTTTATCTCCAATGGTTGAGCGGGTGATTTCGGCGGTTGAGTCGACCGAAACCCCAGGGGATACCGCCGTCACCGCAATCCGCGCCGCCCTCGCCAACGACCTGAACGCTCCAGCCGCTGTCGAAATTGTGGATGAGTACCTGGTATCCGTAAATCGCTCTCCAGCGGGTGACAAATTAGTGAGCCAAGCGGTAGATGCCTTACTTGGGATCGCTATTTAGCAGATTGGCGCTCAAATAGTTTATCTACAACGGTGTATGGCATCTGGTGGTGATCCAGCAAATACCAAGCCACTGTGAACAGGGCTAAAGCTCCGCTAACAAACCCAGTAATGCTGGTGAAAACAACTGCTGCGAATAAGGTTGCGCGTACGAAGTAATATATGAATCTCCAGAGCGGCGTACGGGGGCGGTCATCAAGCCCGATACCGGTAAACTTTGCCGCGAGGGTTCGACCGTCCCACATTAACGGCACCACCAGTTGCAGCAAAAAGAATATCACTATTGATACTGGCAACTGGAATTGATGCCATATGCCATCCCGGCCACCGATCAAATAAATTGGGATAATAATCATAATTGCGATTAAATTACTGATAATCAAATCGGCAATAAATGTAACTAGCCGCTGCACCCATCCGGGTTGCGTGTTAACGCCAGTAAGTTTTTCGGTATGGGAAAAGTTTGGCAGAATACTTGCCAACCAAAAGCCGAGGCCGGCCCCCATCGTGTTGAACACCAAGTCATCCACATCAAATAAACGGTAACTACACGGGTAAAACCCGAATGCCCCGGTCAATTGAGCCGTTTCCACTAGCAATGACATTGCCAAGGCGATAAGTAAAGTTGAGCGGAGTTTCCGGCCAAACACATTGCGTAAAAATACGCCCAGCGGTACAAAAAATATTACGTTCATACCAATTTGCAGTATCGCCCGTAAACCATCGTGCCGTACATCGGCGATGAACTGCATTGGATTTAACTGTGGTGAAAGATGATAGGCAGCACAGAACTTATCTGGATTATCTGGCATCGGATACAATGTGAATGCCGCCAACGCCAATAAATATAGTATACCAAGGTAAATAGCCGCAACATGTTTACGTTCTATCCGATGATAACGTATATATTGAATTAGCAATATGGGCAAGGTTAAGATCCAACCGGCGATCGGCCAGAACGCCATAGCCACTAGAAATGAACTAGAAAAATGCCCCAAAAACGCAAACATAACGGAAAAGGAATCAGGCTTGCTTCTTTAGCCAGGTCTCGAATTCTTTAGCAATCGCATCGCCGCTTGCTTCCGGAGAGTCAACCATGTCAGCAGATTCTTCTAAGTGGAGGATGTATTCTTTAATGTCTTCATCATCGTCCACCATCTCCTCGACTTGAGACATCCACTCTTTAGCGCCTTCCGCGAAAGTTCCCATGTCAATGGATTCTTTAGTGAATTCCTCTAAGCGAGATAAAATTGCTAACGTAGCCTTGGGTGAAGGCGGTTCTGCCACATAATGCGGAACTGCTACCCATAACGAAACTGCGTTTAAGCCGCCCGTAGTCGCCGCATTTTGCAAAACACCCACAATTCCGGTGGGACCTTCATAGTCGCTAAAGTCGAGATTTAAGGTCTCTTGCAATTCAGGGTCATCCGAAGTCAAAGTAGTGGGGAAAGGCCTAGTGTGCGGGACATCGGCCAATAACGCCCCCACGGTAATAACAGTTTCAACGCCTAAATCTACGGCGATATCAAGTAACTCTTCACAGAATTTGCGCCACCGGAAAGACGGTTCAATACCATCAACTAAAACGAAAGTCCGATGTGGCAGCCGAGCGATCCAAATACTGGTAGCGGGCCAATGGATTTCGCGGCGGCCACTGTCGCTGCGGGTTACCATCGGGCGATTGACTTGGTAGTCCTGAAATTCTTCGGGGTCAAGTTCAGCATATTTCACTGCATCCCAAGACTGGGCCAGGTGCCTTATTGCGGCGGAAGCGGCGGAACCGGCATCGTTCCAGCCAGCGAAAGCGGCGATCATCACGGGAGCCGGGCGTTTGGTCACATCAGATACCATACCTGTTATGCGCACCGACTTAGCCCTCCCTGCGGGAGTTCTGCTTGATATGGACGGAACTTTGATAGACAGCGAGCCATATTGGATCGCGGAGGAGCAGGCGTTGGTGGCGAGCTTCGGTGGGGTATGGACGCACGATGACGGCCTGACCTTGGTGGGCAACTCTCTTCCAGACTCCGCCAAAATCATTAGGGAACGCACGGGTATTCCGTTATCCGACAATGAAATTTTGGATCGTCTGCTGGCCGGGGTGGTTGCCCGGACCAAAGACCATGTCCCGTGGCGACCGGGTGCCGAACAGTTGTTGACGTCACTGCACGATGCCAACGTCCCAACCGCGCTGGTGACCGCTTCATATCGGATATTTGCAGAGGTAGTAATGGATGCGGCCCAGGGAGCCTTGACCGTGTTGGTACCCGGGGATGAAGTGAAACAAGGCAAACCCCATCCCGAGCCGTATCTACTAGCAGCGGAAAAACTTGGCGCCAAACCCACCGAGTGCATCGCCATCGAAGATTCACCACCGGGGATAAGCTCGGCGCTGGCATCGGGCGCTCACACCATCGGGGTGCCCTGCGTGCTACCCGTCCCGCCTAGGCCCGGATTATCCCGCGCTGCCTCCTTGGCCGACCTGGATTTAGCAATGCTGCGCCGCATTGTTGCCGGAGAAACCGTAGATTTGCTCTGAAAAATGATAAAAGCGATAGGCTAATCAGCGATGAATACCGCAGCTACTCCTTCGCGACCGCGATCCAAGGGCCTGGTGATAGGGCGCTTGGCTGGGGCGCCTGTTATTTTGACGCCTTCGTGGTTCTTAGCTGCCTTGGTGTTGACCGGGGTTTTCGCTCCCAATGTGGTGCGGGCGGCTCCCAACTTGCCCCAAGCCGGAGTGGTCGGGGTGGCATTTGGTTTTGCCTTGCTTCTCGCCTTGTCAGTTTTTCTGCATGAAGCTGCACACGCCTTGGTGGCACACCGGCAGGGGCAAAAAGTTCATGAGCTGGCGGTGACGCTATGGGGCGGACACACGGCTTTCACAAACCAGCTAAAAGGCCCTGGGGCGGCGGCCTTGGTCGCGATTGTCGGCCCGCTGACTAACTTATTGTTGGCCGGTATCTTCTACGCCGGGTATCAGATGCTACCGCGCGGTTCCCTGGTTGCGTTACTGTTCTATGCCGCCTACTTTTCCAACGGGTTTGTGGGCCTGTTCAACTTGCTGCCAGGTTTGCCGCTAGACGGTGGGCAAATTCTGGAAGCTGCCGTTTGGGGGGCAACCGGTTGGCGTACTCGAGGCACCGTAGTAGCAGGCTGGGTCGGGCGCATCGTCGCCGTGGGCGTGGTGTTGTGGGCGCTGGTTTGGCCGCTAATCCAAGGCCGTTCAATCAACCCGACTTCCGCATTGTGGATGATCATGATTGCAGCGTTCTTGTGGCAAGGTTCCGGGCAGTCTATTTCCATCGCTCGGCGGCGCGAACATATCGCGGGTTACACAGCACGGTCCCACGCGATTCGCACCGTTTCCTTACCAGCCACCGCCACGGTAGCCGATGGCACGCTGGCCCTCGCCCACGCCTCCGACTCAACGGCCATCCCAGCTCTGGTTGACGAAAGCGGGCGGCCGATCGGTTGGATTGACGCGCAAGCGTTAGCTCAGGTGCCCGAAAACATTGCAGCTCGGACGGCGCTTACCTCCGTGCTAGTACCGTTTGCACCCGGCTCAGCAGTACCCATTCAGCTGGCTGGTTTACCCTTCCTCTCACACATAGATGCTACTTCCGGCGGGGCACGGTTGGTTCCAGTGGTGGACGATGACGGGCGGCTGGCCGGGGTACTCGACATCGGGCAACTTGCAGCCGAGCTGGCAAATATGAGGACTGGACGATGACGGATCTGACGCCGGTAACCGGGGCCGACCAGCATCGTGGTCCATTCCGGGTGGGCGATAAAGTGCAACTCACTGACCCACGCGGACGGCTAAACACCATCGAACTGCGCGAAGGTGGTTCCTTCCAGAGCCATAAAGGCTATTTCAAACACTCAGAACTCATCGGGCAGCCAGAAGGTACGGTAATAACTAATACCGAGGGTACCCAGTACTTAGCATTCCGCCCATTAATGGCAGATTATGTACTTTCCATGCCGCGTGGTGCAGCCGTGATTTACCCCAAAGACGCTGGCCAGATAGTCGCTATGGCCGATATTTTCCCAGGCGCGACCGTGATCGAAGCCGGGGTAGGGTCCGGCGGGTTAACCTTGGCTTTGCTGCGCGCGGTTGGGGATTCTGGAGTATTACATTCGATAGAACGGCGCCCTGAGTTTGCCCAAGTCGCACAGGGTAACGTTCGCAAGTTTTTTGGCGGAGATCATCCGGCCTGGCGGTTACACCTCGGCGACTTCGCTGAGGTGGCCATCCAAATTGCCGCCTCCGGGACCGTGGACCGGGTGATCTTGGACATGTTGGCCCCATGGGAAAACTTGGAAGTTACTGCTGAGGTGCTGCGACCGGGTGGGGTTTTCTGTGCGTATGTCGCCACCACCACTCAGCTTTCGCGGCTCGCCGAAGACTTACGCGAATCGGAACTGTTTAGTGAACCAACGGCTTTCGAGACGATGGTGCGCACATGGCATCTGGAAGGTTTGGCGGTGCGGCCCGATCACCGGATGGTGGGCCATACCGGGTTTTTGCTGATTGCGCGGCGATTGGCCCCTGGCGTCACTCCGCCGCTGCGCAAACGGCGCCCAGCTCCCGGCGCCGGTGGTCCACATGCCAAAACCACTCCCGAAGTGGCTGAGGAGGAATTTGGCGAGCGTCCTGTGGGGGAGCGGAAACTGAAACGAGCCATCCGGGATTTGCATAATTCATTGGAGACGATTGATGAAACTTGATAGCCCAGATATGGATTTTTCGGCCACGCCTGATCCGCTGCATCCTGATGCCTCTTCTTTCTTCTCCTTAATCCAGCAGCGTGCCTTACCAATCCAGCAGCGTGCCTTATCGGACACTGCGTCAGCTTCCGAACTAACCCCCGAAGCCACCACGATTATCGCCATCGTTTATCAAGGTGGAGTGCTGCTGGCGGGTGATCGTCGGGCCACCGCAGGCTTGCGCATTGCCAATCGAGAAATCGAGAAAGTATTCCCGGCGGATGCCTATTCAGCGGTCGGTATCTCAGGGGCGGCTGGGGTCGGGGTCGAAATTGCTCGGATGTTCCAACTCGAACTGGAACATTACGAAAAAATTGAAGGCTCCTTACTCTCGCTGGGCGGGAAAGCTAACCGCCTGGCTACCTTGATCAAACGAAATCTCAACCTGGCCATGAAAGGTTTTGTGGTAGTTCCACTTTTTGCTGGGTTTGATACTGACCGGGGCGTGGGCCGGATTTTCTCATACGACGGCACCGGCGGCCGCTATGAAGAACACAATTATCATCAAACCGGTTCCGGCGCAGTGTTCGCCAAAGGTGCGTTGAAGAAGTTGTGGAAGCCGGGGATGACCCGCGATGAGGCGATCAAACTGGCGGTTGAGGTGTTACTGGATGCAGCCGACGATGATGCAGGAACCGGGGGAGCCGACTTAGTCCGAGGCATTTATCCGGTGGTCGCCACGATGGATAAAGACGGTTATCAGCGGGTGCCCGATGAGGTATTGGCCGACGACACCGACGGCATCGTCGCCCAGCGCACTGCGTTCGAAACTGGTGCCAGGTCCTTTAGGCAATACCAAGTTTCGGAGGAAGCCAGAATTAGCGAAGCCGAAGGCCGGGTCGCCGAGTAACCGCATCATCCGAAAGTATGACGTGGTAAATCATCCTGTGGGCCGATTACAAGGGCAGCATAGACGCATAACTTAGAGGGCATGACAGACTTGTTGACCGCCCCGCATCCCGCAAAGGCTTTTATCATGCCCACTCCAAATGACTTTGCCCCAGCGCTTACTACCGAGGGCCTAACCAAACAATACGGCGACTTCACCGCGCTGAACAACGTTTCGATCAACGTTAACAAGGGCGATATCTATGGCCTGATTGGGCGTAATGGCGCGGGTAAAACCACGTTATTCAAATGTGTTATGGGCTTGACCCCAGCCACCAAGGGCGAAATCTATTTACAAGGCGATAGTCGCAACTTAAATGCACAACGCCAAAACATTGGTTTTATGATTAGCCCATCATTCTTCCCGTACTTGAACCCGAACCAGAACCTGCAATATCTTTGCCGGGTTAAAGGGATTGATGGAGCTGTGCGGGACGGTGAGGTGAACCGCCTGCTGGGTTTGGTAGGGCTAGCCGGAGTGAAAAAGCCTTTCAAGGCTTTTTCGCTAGGCATGAAACAACGGCTCGGCATTGCGGGCGCGTTGTTAGGCAACCCGGATTTAGTGGTACTCGACGAACCGATTAACGGCTTAGACCCCCAAGGTATCATTGATATTCGGCGGATCATTCAAGAAGTACACGATATTCGCGGTACTACTTTCATTGTCTCTTCCCACATTTTGGCCGAATTGGACCTGGTAGCCACCAAATTCGGCTTCATTGATCACGGTACGCTACTGCAAGAGGTTTCCCACGCTGACCTGCACCGACAGACACAGCGGACCTTGCAGATCGTAGCTGACGATCCCGCCTACGCTTCCCGCTTGCTAGTTGAAGCCGGTGTGAACCCAGCCACGATGGAAATCCATGTGGATGATTCGGCTGGGGTGCCCGAGTACACCATCGTGCTAAACGGTGAGTTAGACCGTTCCGCCGAATTGGCAGCTTTGCTGGTAAACAATGGTATCCGCGTACATGATCTGCATCGTAAAGAAACCACCTTGGAGGAATACTTCATGAATTTGGTTGATGAGAACTCTGCAAACTAATTGGCCGAATTGAAAACTAAGAAAGAATTCACTTAAATGCTCAATTTATTCCGTGGTGAGGTTTACCGCATCTTCCACAAACGTAACACATATGTATATCTCGGTGCAGTATTGTTGGGATACCTAGCCATTACTTTTATGCGCTCAAGAGGTTTTAATGAAAATTCTGTGTTCACTGATGCGAGTAATGTATTCCAATTTATGCCTGCTCTATTAGGTGGCTACTTCTTCACCGGCATATTTAGCGATGATTTAACTTCCAAGAATTTAATCACGCTAGTGGGTTACGGTACCAGCCGCGTCAAGATTGTGGTTACTAAACTGTTGCTAATGGTGGCGTTTTCAACGGGAGCTTTTGCGCTGTTAACCGCTGTACACTTCGGGATATATGCCCTGCTCGGACACGCCGCCACCGGGCCAGTGGTAGGCTTTGTGTTTGCAGTCGCGCTACAAAACTTGTTGCTTACCATCGGTTTTGCAGTGGTAGCTGCCATAGTGGTTTATGGGACCCAAAAGCCAACTTTCGCCGCCGTAACTTACTTTATGCTGGCTTTCAATGTGGTAACGATGATCATCCGGGCGGTTACCGGTATGTTGGACATTGACCTGAGCGGGCGGCTGCTCTCCGGCACCGCCGCCAATATTATGCTAGGCCTGGTTACTCCAGGTGGTAGCGGGGCCGCTCCGTGGGTTGAATACCTGGCTTATCTGGCATTAGCGATCGGTGCCGCGATATTCGTATTCAAACGTCGCGAAATGGAATTCTAAGAACTCTCAATCACTGATACAAACTAAGAAAGTAGAAATAAAATGTCTCAGCAAACTCCAGACTTCGGGGAAATCAAAGTTGTCCGTTCCGGTAGCGTCAACACCTCACGGCCTACCGTAGTAACCGGTGTGGCCGAACCCGTACGCTCGGTCATTACTCCCGAAGCGTTGGCACCAAAGAAGCCTTGGTTTGCCCGCTTCTGGTGGTTACCGTTACTGCTAGTAGCAGGTATCGCGGCTACTGTGTGGGGCCGCAACTACTACGAAAATCGTTACGTCGGCAGTGACTACTGGGCCCAAGTTCCGGCCACCCAAGATACTACGTTGGTCGAGAGTATCTCGGACAGTGGTCAGCCCACTGGCATGTATGGCGTGCATTATTTTGTGACCGCATTTAATGAAGCTGGAGAACAACGTCAACTCGACTTTGTGTACCATGCCGATAACGAAACCAGCGTGCCCCAACCAGGCGATTACCTGTGGATCTCTGCGAGCCGACAATTAGTGGTACGCCAGCGAGTAGTTCCGGAAAGCGAAGTTCCGGCCAGTGTGCGGGATTTAATTGCGGGTGATCACAATTAAGCTAGTTCGTAACGGTTGATTCAACAGTAGCTGAATTCTACAAGTAGTTGATTTGATAAGTAGTTAAGGAGAGCGTTATGCGCAGCAAAGTGCCCGTGGCTTCGGCGGTAACGCCAATGCCAGCGGAACCTGTTACTTGGCAGACTCTGCGCAGCGCTCTTCGTTCAAAGTTGTTTTTGCGTGATGCCGCGTTTGCGTTGGTCGCGGCGGTACTGGCTACCTCTGCCGCCGCGCAAACGCAATTCGCCCCAGATATTCGGGGCAACTCAACCCAAGCCGCGATATGGGCATTTTTGATTTGCGTACCACTGGCTTGGCGCCGCGTCGCACCCGCACACTCGGCACTGATCGTCGCCGCAGTCGCAGTGGCCAGCCTTATCGGTGGTTATCCGTTATTGATACCGGCCGATGCCGCAGTGCTTGTCGCCCTTTATTCCGTGGCCGCGTATGGGCCGAAGTGGGCATCCCGATTAGCCTTACTCGTCTCAGTTGTGGGCGCGGTAGCAATGGGGCTGACCATCGCCGGGGTGAGCCGGGGTTCGATTATCGCTGGCACTCTCGTTTTCGACTTCGCGGTTCTTGCGGTGCTCGCTGCCACCTTAGCGTTCTCCGCCTGGGCGTTAGGCTTGATGCGGCGTGCGAGAGGTGAGACCGTTGCCGCCCTGCGTGCTAGAGCTGCCGCCCTAGAGGACCGGGCTCGCCAGCTTGAATTTGAACGGGATCAGCAACGCGTCATCGCTACCCAAGCCGAACGAGCACGGATCGCCCGGGAGATGCATGATATCGTCGCCCATTCCCTCTCCATCATGATTGTGCAGGCCGATGGAGGCCGTTACATGGCCGCTGCCAACCCGACCGCTGCTGGTGAAGTGCTGGGTACTATTTCCGAAACCGGGCGCCAGGCGTTAAAAGAAATGCGGAAGTTGCTTGGGGTTTTACGGTCCGAAGAGGCAGGCGAAACCGGGCCGGAACTTGCACCGTTGCCCGGTAACTCGGCGGCTACCGCATCGGGCATATTCCCCGAAGGCCTGGAAGAACTGTTTACTCAAGCCCGCAGTGCCGGGATGCCACTGAAGGTATCGACAAGTGGGCAAGCGCAGCCGCTTGATTCCAGCGCGGCATTAACCTTGCAGCGGGTGTGTCAAGAGGCGTTAACCAACGTGCGCAAACATGCTGGTCCGGACGCTAAAGTGAACCTAAACCTGGTTTGGTTACCAAACGAAGTGCAACTCACCATCTCGGATAATGGCCACGGTTCGGCTAATGGAATCAGCGATCCGGGCTACGGTCTTATCGGGCTAGGCGAACGCGCAACGCTGGTCGGCGGTACTTTGACCTCCGGCCCCAAACCCAATGGGGGGTGGGAAACCAAATTCACGATGCCAATTTCCGGCGGCTGAAGGGTCGCGCGAGATGCCTTGCGGGTTCGAAACTAAAGCAACCTTCGGTAGGATGAACCCGTGATCAGAGTCGGCCTGGTTGATGACCAGCAATTAGTCCGCGCAGGCTTCCGTATGTTGATTGATTCCCAACCAGACCTCCAAGTGGTGGCCGAGGCAGGCGACGGGGCCGAGGGAGTGCGTGCCTTAACCGCGACCGAAGCTGACGTGGTGTTGATGGATGTCCGCATGCCTGTCATGGACGGGATCGCCGCCACCACCGAGTTAACCAAGGCCCAGCCCAACTTAAAAATCGTGGTCTTAACAACTTTCGATATTGACGAGTATGTGATGTCGGCTATCCGCGCGGGTGCTTCCGGGTTTTTGCTGAAAGATGCGCCGCCGGAAGAATTACTTGCGGCAATCCGGACCGTTTATTCCGGTGACGCGGTAATCGCCCCTTCGGCAACTAAGCGGTTACTCTCCCATCTCGCTACTTCGCCCGATGCGGCAGTAGCAGCGCCGGGCGGTTCAACCCTAGGTGGTTCAGTGGCAGGTGGTTCAGTGGCAGGTGGCTCAGCGCAGGGTGCTGGCCAGTCGTCGGTGACGCCAGATGTCGCCCGCGCCCTAGAAAGCCTTACCAGCCGAGAACGAGAAGTGCTCCAAGCGATGGCTAAGGGGATGTCGAATCTCGAAATTGCCAATGAGTTCTACGTCAGCGAGGCTACGGTCAAGACCCATGTCAGCCGAGTGTTGGCGAAACTTAATGCCCGTGATCGGGTGCAGGCGGTAGTGGTCGCCTTCGAAGCCGGTCTCGCTTAGTTCGGTCCGTTTGGGCGACCTGCTGCGTCATCGCAGTCGCTCATGGCCTATCTGGCCAATTCGCTTTAGCTCTTTCTTGCATGTCATCCCAAACGCACGCGAACTGGTTCGGTCGTTTGGGCGACCTGCTGCGTCATCGCAGTCGCTCATGGCCTATCTGGCCAATTCGCTTTAGCTCTTTCTTGCATCTTGCCTCAAACGCACGCGAACTGGTTTGGTCCGTTTGGGCGACCTGCACTGGTAGGGTTAGCCGTGATGAGTATGCAGGGGTATGTTTCGCCCGAACAGTTAATGAAGGATCGGGCGGATTTCGCGCGCAAAGGCATCGCCCGCGGCCGCCCTGTCATCGTGATGCAATATGACAACGGCATTTTGTTTGTTACGGAGAATTCATCACGAGCTTTACATAAAGTCGCTGAGATTTATGACCGCATCGGGTTTGCCGCTGTTGGCAAGTATAACGAATTCGAAAAACTTCGGGTAAACGGAGTGCGTTATGCCGATATGCGCGGTTTTGCGTATGACCGGGCGGATGTAACCGGGCGTGGGTTAGCAAATGCTTATGCGCAAACTCTCGGCACCGCATTTACTACTGATCCAAAACCGTTAGAAGTTGAGCTCATCGTGGCCGAAGTAGGCTCCACTCCAGATGACGACCAAATTTATCGGCTCTCTTATGATGGCTCAGTAGCCGATGAGCCGGGCTTCGCGGTGATGGGTGGCCAGGCCGATGCGCTGCGGGACCGGATTGCGGAAAGTTTCAACCCCAACTCCAGCCTAACTGAAGCCTTCGACTTGGCTTTGAACTCGTTAGCTTCGGTTAATTCTGAGGGTGAAACGGTGCCGGCTGGTGAAGAACGCAAGCTGGCCGCAAACGGATTAGAGGTCGCGGTATTAGAGCGGAACCGGCCGGGCCGGAAGTTTCGGCGCTTGATTGGGGCGGCATTGCCAGAATCTACCGCGCTGCCCGATGCTAACGCGCTGCCTAAGGTTGCTATGTCGGCCGAGACTGCTGCATTGGAAGAGCTTGCTGCATTGGAAGGGCAATGAATTCAGCGAGCCAGCCTAAGGCCCGCGCCTATCGCCCTAGCGCAACCCAACTCCAAAAACCCCTCACCCTAACAGGGTCCAAGTTTCGGCAATCAATCCAGCTTATGGCCCGTGGTATGGCCACTTTTCCGGGTACTTATGTCTGGGCTATCGGCACTTCAGCGTTGTTCGGTATTGCCACGGTAGCTGTTTCCCGAGCTGTGGGTTGGGCCACCGATAACGTAGTAGTTCCGGCTATCAACGGGGCCGTAGCCGGGTTACCAGGTGGAGGGGTGCCCTCAGCTCGGATTGCCCAAGGTGGCTTAATGATTGTGGCCGCAGCGTTGGCATTGGCGTTCGGGATATGGGGCCGCCGAGTCTATGCCGGTTGGGGCGTGGTAGATATCCAAGCCAGCCACCGCCGCCGGTTAGCCGAAACATATTTACGCCTCCCGGTGTCCTGGCATCGCAGCCATAATACGGGAACGTTGCTCGCTCACGCGGCGTCCGATACCGAAGCTTCGGTCCGAGTTTTTAATGCGCTCCCATTTGCTCTCGGCGTCGTAGCGATGTTTATCGCGGCTGCAATATCGTTGATGTTAATGGACCCCTGGCTAGCTCTAGCGGCTTTTATCATGCTGCCACTAATGATTGCCGCTAATGCAGTTTTCCAACGTTATATCTCCCCGGCGGTAACTCGAGCTCAGAAACTGCGGGCTGAATTATCGGAATCCGCACATGAATCGTTTGAAGCAGCTTTATTAGTTAAATCTCTTGGTACGGCAGATCAAGAAGAAGCCAGATTCCGCACTATTGCAACCCAAGTGCAGAATGCCAATACCCAAGTCGGCCGAGTTAAAGCCATTTTCGATCCAGTAATTGACTTTCTACCCGGATTCGCCACTTTGTTAGTACTTATCGTGGGGGCGTGGCGGGTTTATGCGGCTGGGTTACAAACGGGTGAAGTAGTTTCGGCTGCTTACTTAATGATGTTGCTTTCCGTTCCAGTTAGATCATTCGGTTGGGTCCTGGGAGATTTACCGCCCGCTGTGATCGGGCATTCCCGGCTGGCTACGGTAATAGATGACCCGGCTGAAATTCCGCCAGGTAACAAATTGTTGCCCCCCGGTAGTGATGGCCTAAGCGTGCAATTCAACGACGTTGATTATGATATCGTTGATGCAAATGGTGAATCTGCTGGAATCCTAAAGAATATAACTGCATCAATCCCTGCCGGGAGCATTACCGCCGTTGTGGGGCCGACAGGTTGCGGCAAAACAACATTAGTCTCGCTACTAGCCCGGCTTTCAGACCCAACTTCAGGTCAAATTCTATTAAATGGCATAGATATCAAAGATTTAAATGAATTGCCTGAAGTGGCATTTGTTAGCCAACAAGCCTTTATCTTTGAAGATACCGTACGCGGTAACGTCACCCTCAGTTCTACCCCCTCCCAGCAAAATGATAAAAAAATATGGGAGGCGCTGCGCGATGCTCAAGTTGCCGATGTGGTAGCCGCTTTGCCTGGCGGTCTAGACGCTCCCCTAGGCGAGCGGGGCGCCAACCTTAGTGGTGGGCAGCGTCAGCGGATCGCCATCGCGCGCGCCCTTTATCGTCACCCGCGCTTGTTGGTGCTAGACGATGCCACTTCTGCGGTGGACCCACAGGTCGAACAAGAAATTCTGTCCCGGTTCACTTCGTCGTCCGGGCTGCGCACTACCGTGATCGTCGTGGCTTACCGGATGAGTTCGGTGTCGTTGGCCGATAACGTGTTGCATTTGGATAATGGCCGTCTCGTGGACCAAGGCACTCCGGCTGAATTGCTTGATCGAGACCCTGGATTTCGAGCTATCGCTACCGCTTATGAGGCGGAGGCGGCACACCGGTCCAAAGGCGGTAACAACTCCCTATGAGTAACCCAAAAACTAATTCAGCAATAGCTTCAACTGAAACCGGGCAAGCTCGGATCAGTAGGGCGAGCAGTCTCGGATCGTGGGCCACGCTACGCCGAGGTTTCCAGCTCAGCCCGGAGATTGCCAGAGGTTTAGGGTTGACCCTGCTGCTCGCGATCGGCGCTGCTGTGGGACGCATCGTGGTGCCGCTAACCGTGCAACAAGTGGTGGACGAAGGCATCCTTGCTGCAGGTGGCCCAGACTTGAACCAGATTTTCCGGCTGGCCGGTTTAGCGCTCTTAACCTTAGTTTTTGCTGGGCTGTGCTCTTCTGCAGTGAATTTCCGGTTAGTCTCCCGTACTGAAGCGGGCTTAGCAACATTACGTTTAAAGACATTCCGGCATATTCATGATTTGTCGGCATTAACTCAAAACACTGAGCGAAAGGGCGCTTTAGTATCCCGAGTTACGTCTGATATAGATACCATTACCCAGTTTATGCAATGGGGTGGCATTATGTTAGTAGTTGCTAGCTTACAATTAATTGTTGCCTCAGTATTGATGTTAGTGTTTTCCTGGCAATTAGCCTTAGTGGTATGGGCTTGCTTTATCCCATTATTCTTAATTTTTAGGTATAACGGCCCGCGAGTCCGGGCGGCTTATGCGCGGGTTAGGGAGCAAACCGGCACATTACTAGGCGCAATTTCGGAATCTGTGGTGGGCGCAGAAACAGTGCGAGCTTATGGCGCCGGGCCGCGCACAATGTTACGGATTAACGATGCGATAGAACAAACTAGGGCAGCTCAGGGTCGTGCACAGTTATTAGTCGCATCAACTTTTACCGCTGGTAACTTAACTTCCAATTTAGCTCTCGCCGCTGTGGTGATCATCGGGACTAGATTAGGTATCGCTGGGCACATGACGGCTGGGCAAGTGGTCGCTTTCTTATTTCTAGTGCAGTTGTTTACTGGCCCGGTGCAATTAGCAACTGAGATTCTCAATGAATTCCAAAATGCGTTAGCTGGTTGGCGCCGAGTTATTGCTGTGCTGGAAACCCCCATAGATGTTCCTGATCCGGCGAACCCAGTAGAGTTAATAAATGGACCGGGTCAGATTAGTTTTAATCGGGTGAATTTTGCTTATCCCGATGGGGATTATGTGTTATCCGATGTGAATTTGGATTTACCAGCTCGGAAAAAGATTGCCATTGTCGGGCATACTGGATCGGGTAAAACTACCCTAGCTAAACTCGCCTGCCGGTTAATGGACCCTTCCAACGGCATCGTCACTTTGGACGGCGTTGACCTGCGGAAGGCCCGGCTAGCGGACTTACGCCGCCGCATCGTGCTGGTGCCCCAAGAAGGTTTTCTCTTTGACGGCACGATCGCCCAAAACGTGGCGTATGGGGCACGGCCCACTGCGCGGGTAGGCGGCCACAAGGGGACTAGCGCTAGGTCATCTGGCATCGGGGCATTCGGCACAGATTCGCTAACTGACGATGAAGTGGTGGCGGCGTTCACTGATTTGGGCTTAGCGGATTGGCTAACGGAGCTGCCCAACGGTATCCAGACCGAGGTGGGCCAGCGCGGCGAATCGTTGAGTGCGGGGGAGCGGCAACTAGTTGCTTTAGTGCGGGCGTCAGTGACCAAACCGGAATTGCTGGTTTTGGATGAGGCTACTAGTGCAGTGGACCCGGCCACAGAAGTGCGCATCGCCAGGGCACTGGAACGCCTAACTGCAGGCCGCACCACCTTAACTATTGCCCACCGCTTAGCAACCGCCGAGGCAGCCGACCTGGTTGTGGTGGTTGATCAAGGCCGAGTGGCCCAAGTGGGTACCTGCGCCGAGCTGTTGGCGCGCCCTGGGGTATTTGCCGAAATGTATCAAGCCTGGCAGCAACAAATTAGTTCGGAAACCAGTTTAAGTAAGGAAGACTAGCGGACGATGCAAGCAAATTTGCCAAGTGAACTTGTAGCGCGATTGAAGAAAGATGAGCACGGGTTATTTGCGGCCATCGCGCAGCAATATGACAGCAAAGAGGTGTTAATGCTGGCTTGGATGAACGAAGAATCATTGGCGCAAACCTTGGCTGAAAAACGGGCTGTTTACTGGTCAAGGTCGCGGCAGGAGCTCTGGCGTAAAGGCGACACTTCGGGGCATTTCCAATTTGTCCATGACGTGTTATTGGATTGCGACGGAGATGCCATACTGCTGTTGGTGGATCAGGTCGGGGCCGCGTGCCACACCGGAACGCGAACCTGTTTCCATTCGATCGCAGATTACAACTAATGGGCATTAAGGAGGGGACATGACTGTTTTAGCTGAAATCATCGCAGGGGTGCTAGAGGACGTAGCCACCCGCGAGGCAGTTGTGCCGCTTTCCGAAGTTAAAGAGCGGGCGGCGGCCCGTACCCCAGCGTTACCGGTAATTTCGCGGCTCAAACCGCCCGATGCCATCGCCGTCATTGCGGAGATCAAACGCGCCAGCCCGTCAAAAGGCCCGCTGGCCAAAATTAGCGACCCCGCCCTACTAGCCAAGGATTATCAATCCGGTGGTGCTTCAGTTATCTCAGTACTAACTGAAGAGCGGAAATTCCTTGGATCCTTAGCTGATCTAGATAAAATTCGAACTGCAATTAGCACCTTACCAATTTTGCGAAAAGACTTTATCGTTACGCCGTATCAGATATGGGAAGCCCGGGCGCATGGTGCGGATATGATTTTGCTAATCGTGGCGGCTTTAACTAACGATCAGCTTATTTCCTTTATCGAGCGAACTGAGTCTTTGGGGATGACGGCATTGGTTGAAGCCCACACCGCAGCAGAAGTCCAAGCCGCAATAGATGCCGGGGCCAAAGTTATCGGAATTAATGCACGGGACTTAAAAACCCTAGAAGTTGACCGGAATGTATTTGCCCAATTAGCTCGGATGATCCCTAGTGGCATTGTCAAAGTTGCCGAATCGGGGGTCCGGGGTGCGGCCGATGTTTTCGATTACGCCAAGGCCGGCGCCGATGCAGTTTTAGTCGGGGAGTCAATTGTTACTGCGATGTCACCTCGCCATCAGGTGGCGGAATTAGTTGCCGCCGGAAAGGACCCGGCATTATGGCACTAGAAGGTATTGAGGCGTACGCAACCGCCCCTGGACCGAGTTTTGGTGATTTCGGTGGCCAGTTTGTGCCAGAACCGCTGATCCCCGCCTTGCAGCAATTGGAGCAGGAGTTTCGCGCGGCCAAAGCCGACCCGGAGTTTTGGGCCGAATTGGGAGACCTGCAATTGAACTATGTGGGCCGGCCCTCGCCGATAACTGAGGTGTCGCGGTTTGCCGATTATTGCGGTGGCGCGGCGGGTAATCGAGTATTTTTAAAGCGAGAAGACCTGAACCACACCGGGTCCCACAAAATTAACAACGTTTTAGGCCAGGCGCTGCTTACAAAGCGGATGGGTAAAACCCGGGTGATCGCCGAGACCGGGGCTGGTCAGCATGGGGTCGCCACTGCCACTGCCGCCGCGCTGTTCGGCCTGGACTGCACGGTTTACATGGGCGAGGAGGACACGCAACGTCAGGCATTGAATGTCGCCCGGATGCGATTGTTGGGGGCTGAGGTTGTTCCGGTCAGCATCGGGCAGCGGACTCTGAAAGATGCCATCAACGAAGCTTTGCGAGATTGGGTCGCAAATGTAGACAACACTCATTACTTGCTTGGCACGGCCACCGGGCCGCATCCTTTCCCGGAACTGGTGAGGGAGTTCCAGTCAGTAATTGGTGTGGAGGCTCGGGCGCAAATGTTAGAGCGGATTGGGCGGTTACCCGATGTCCTAGCTGCTTGTGTGGGCGGGGGCTCAAACGCTATCGGGTTGTTTAATGCATTCCTGGATGATGAAGACGTCACTGCCTGGGGTTTTGAAGCCGGGGGAGCAGGCGTACCGACAGGTCGGCACTCAGCGCGCTTTTCCGGTGGCCTCCCAGGCGTTTTGCATGGTACCAAGTCTTATTTGTTGCAAGATGAAGATGGGCAAACGTTGCCTTCTTATTCAGTATCAGCGGGTTTGGACTACCCAAGTGTGAGCCCAATTCATGCGTGGCTGCACGATGCGGGTCGAGTCAAATATCGTCCGATCAACGACGATGCGGCAATGGAGGCTTTCCGGCTGCTGAGCCAAACTGAGGGCATCATCCCGGCTATTGAGTCTGCCCATGCTTTGGCTGGGGCCATGCAAATCGGAACTGAGTTGGCCGTAGCTGGCCACCGGGATCAAGTTATTCTCGTCTCGTTATCAGGCCGGGGCGATAAAGACGTGGACACGGCAGCTAAATGGTTTGGACTACTACCATGACTTATTCGCAAGTCGCAGCAAAGCTTGACGGGTTATTGGCCACCGGTCGCCCAGCCTTCATCGGGTATTTGCCGCTGGGCTTTCCTACGCTGGAAAATTCAATTGATGCCGTAATTACCATGATTGACGCCGGCGTGGACATTGTTGAATTGGGGATTCCGTATACCGACCCCGTTATGGATGGCCCAATTATTCAAGCTGCCGCCCAAATCGCGTTGGATAACGGCATCCATCCTCGCGATGTTTTTGGGGTAATTAACCAAATTAAAATGCAACGGCCCGGCATTCCGATCTTAGTCATGACCTACTACAATCCGGTTTTCCGATATGGAGTAGAGAAATTCGCTCACGATTTAGCCGATGCAGGGGGAGCTGGGTTAATTACGGCTGATCTAGTTCCGGAACAAGGCCCGGAATGGATTGCCGCCGCCGATAAGTACGGTCTAGATAAAGTGTTTTTGGTAGCGCCATCCACCCTGCCCCAGCGGTTGCGGTTAGTTGCCGAGGCCTCTCGTGGGTTTGTTTATGCCGCTTCCACGATGGGGGTTACCGGGGTCAGGTCCGAGGTTGGCGCTGCTGCCGCGAAGCTGGTAGCCGACACCCGGCAGGCCGGAGCAAAACACGTTTGCGTGGGCCTGGGAGTTTCAACTGGCCAGCAAGCCAGGGAAGTTGGTCGCTACGCAGATGGCGTGATTGTTGGCTCCGCTTTGGTAAAACCCTTGCTTGATGGTTCAATACCTTGGGATCAGCGGCTACAACACCTATCTCGAGTAACGCACGAGATTGCCCAAGGCGTAGCTGAGGCCCGGAAGGACACTAATGCTTAATCTTTACTTGACGGCGAGCGTGGTGGCGGCTGGTTTCCCCTCGCCCAACCACAACTCGATTAACATCGGCCCGTTATCCCTGCGCGGCTATGCCCTCACGATGCTGCTCGGCATCATCGTGGCTTCAATTATCGGCACCATTAGGTACACCACCCGAACTTGGGTGTTCGATAAGAACCGGCGGCTGGCTGAAGGCGAATCAGTTTATGATCGTAAGTTCTGGAACCGGCCCGGTGCTGAAGACATTTTAGATGTGGTTTTTTGGGCTGTGCCTTTCGGCATCGTTGGCGCCCGGCTCTATCACGTCATTAGCCATTTTCAGGACTATTTCGGTCCTGGCCGGGACTGGACTTCCATGTTCCGGGTTTGGGAAGGTGGCCTTGCTATCATCGGGGCCGTAGCTGGTGGGGCCTTGGGTGCTTGGATCGCTTGCCGCCGCCGTGGCATCTCATTCCCGGTGGTAGTTGATGCGTTAGCCCCCGGTTTATTAGTTGCCCAAGCTATTGGCCGTTGGGGTAACTGGTTTAATCAAGAGCTATTCGGACGGCCCACCACATTGCCCTGGGGTCTCCAGATTGACCAAATGCATCTGCCTACCAATCCCGCAACTGGGTTACAGTTCCCGGTCGGCACCTTGTTCCACCCCACGTTCTTGTATGAGTCGCTGTGGAACTTGGCTATGGCTGGTTTACTAGTGCTGATTGATCGCCGCTTCCGGTTAGGGCACGGCCGGGTATTGCTGCTATACATTTACCTGTATTCCTTGGGCCGCTCGTGGGTCGAGATGATGCGGATTGATAGCGCCAATGTCATCGGGCCGCTACGAGTCAACTCCTGGGCAGTCATGATCCTTGGCTCACTGGCCTTGATCGCTTTCTGCCTGCTCGGCTACCGCAAACCGCTGCGCGAGGCGACTAACCTCCGCGATGATTCTACCGATTTAGTCGTAGTACCGTAGCGGTGCGTTATCAGCAAGTCCGGCCTGCCTGTCGCTTTACGGCCATTGCCGCGCGCGGTTGCTGATAACAAGGCAGAATAGGCAACGCATAACCATGCCCGGTTATCCGGGTAGTAGAAACAAGCAAAGTTGGAGAACATGCGCAGAGCAAAGATCGTTTGCACCCTTGGCCCCGCTACCAATAGCCCCGAAAGGCTTCGCGAGTTGATCGATGCCGGGATGGATGTGGCTCGAATTAACCGCAGCCACGGCTCATTCGAAGAGCACGAAGCGGTTTACCGTAATGTCCGCAACGCTGCCGATGCCGCCAAGCGTAACGTAGCCGTACTGGTTGACCTACAGGGTCCCAAGATTCGTCTCGGCAAATTCGCTGAAGATCGTAAGTACTACCTAAACGAAGGTGACAAATTCACCATCACCACTCGGGACGTAGTTGGCGACCAAAACATCGTGAGCACCACGCACAAAGGCCTCGCCGACGATGCTAAAGTGGGCGACCCGCTGCTGATTGACGATGGTAAGGTTCGCGTCCGCGTAACCGAGGTTGACAAGGCCAATGGCGACGTTCACACCGTCACCGAAATCCCTGGCCCGATCTCCAATAACAAGGGCATCAACCTGCCCGGCGCTGCGGTTTCGGTTCCCGCTATGTCCGAAAAAGACATTGAAGACCTACGTTGGGGTCTGCGTCTCGGTGCCGACTTCATCGCGCTGTCCTTCGTACGCGATGCTAAAGATGCCGACGATGTCCGCAAGATCATGGACGAAGAAGGCATTCATGTGCCGATCATCGCCAAGATCGAAAAGCCGCAGGCCGTGGAGAACCTCGAAGAGGTAATCGCTGCGTTTGACGGCTTCATGGTGGCCCGTGGTGACTTAGCAGTTGAGATGCCGCTGGAAGAGGTACCGCTGATCCAGAAACGCATCATCGAACTGGCTCGCCGGAACGCGAAGCCGGTTATCGTGGCCACCCAGGTGTTGGAGTCCATGACCAACAATCCGCGCCCGACTCGTGCTGAGGCCTCTGACTGCGCCAACGCCGTGCTTGACGGTGCCGATGCGGTAATGCTCTCCGGCGAAACTTCGGTTGGTGAATACCCAATCCAGACCGTTAAGACGATGGCCTCGATCATCGAAGCTACCGAAAAGCTCGGTGCCGACCGCATCGCTCCGCTCGGTTCGCGGCCGCACACTCGCAGCGGCATCATCACCCAGGCTGCCAAGCAGGTTGGCGAGGACTTGGGCGCCAAGTACTTCGTGACCTTCACCCAGTCGGGTGACTCGGCTCGCCGCATGTCCCGCTTGCGCTCCAACATTCCGCTGTTGGCCTTCACCCCGGAAGAGAAGACCCGTAAAGAATTAGCGCTGGACTGGGGCGTAAACTCTTACCTGATCCCGCAGGTTGGTTCGGTTGATGCCATGATCGGCCAAGTTGATACCACTTTGCAGGCTGAAGGTCTCGCCGAGCCTGGTGACCGCGTGGTTATCGTTTCGGGTGCGCCGGTTGGGGTACCTGGTTCGACTAACTCGATCTTGGTGCATAAGGTAGGCAGTATGGACACCGGTCGCCGCTAAACCCTTTTACAGAATCCCCTCTGGCTGCTGCTGGAGGGGATTCTGTGTTTTTGTTATCGCGAGCCGCACGCGCGGGGGGTGCGCGGAACTACTAGGGTTTGAGGTATGACTTACGACGCGGTCGTGCCGGAACAAGTTGTGGTGGTGCCTGAACAGCGAGGGAGGTACCGCAGCCGGTATCAGCCGCGCCCCCGCGTGCATGGTGTGAAACTGGCACAGATTTACAACGCGCTCTGCGTAGCGATCATGTGGGCAGTCTCAATCGCCGCCGCTGCTATTTGGGTAAACGGGCGCGGGCTGTCAAATATGTTCCTCAGCTTTCCCAGGTTCCTGCAAGAATTTGGTGCGCTGTTCGGCATGGCCGCCGGGGTATTAATGTTGTTCCAGGTGTTATTCATGTCCCGGTTCCCCCTCTTCGAAGTGGGCTTAGGGCGCGACATCATCGTGATCATCCACAAGAAAGCTGGGTTCTGGGCATTCTGGTTGATCCTAGCCCACATCCTTTTTGTGGCGTTCGGTTACGGGTTGGCCTCCGACCACAACCCCTGGGTCTCGATCGGAGCATTAACCTTTGAATTGCGCTGGGCCATTCTAGCCACCATCGCGTTGTTCTTAGCGGTTATCCTGATTTCCCTACCCCGGATAAAAAAGCAGATGAGTTATGACACCTGGTATTGGTGGCATTGGATTGCTTATCTAGGTGCTTTCTTCACCATCCCGCACCAAGTATTCTTGGGTGGCTCTTTCCTACATTCCTCAGTTGCCATGTATTTCTGGCTGGCATTGTGGGGGATAACCTTCGGAGCAGTATTTATCTGGCGGATTTTGGTGCCGATTTTCAATTACTTCAAGTACCGAATGCGGGTTAAGTCCGTAACGCCAGATGGCGCCCGCGGGGTGGATTTGGTAGTCAGTGGGAAAAACCTGCGTCAACTCGGCACCAAGGGTGGCCAGTTCTTCAACTGGCGCTTCTTAGACAGCCCAGGCTGGGTTAAAGCTAATCCGTTCTCAATCTCAGCAGCTCCAACCGACGATGAGTTACGGGTCGCCGTGCGCGTGGTCGGCGATGGCACCGAGCGGATCCGCGACTTAAATCCCGGTCAACGCGTATTTGTCGAAGGTCCGTATGGCCGCGTCTCCGGTAATATTCGAGCTTGTAACAAGATGTTGATGTTCGGCGCTGGGGCGGGTATCGGCCCCATGATGTCCTTATTGACCGATCAAGAATGGGCACCCGGCGAAGCCGTTCTAGTTCAACGCGAAGATCGAGAATCCGATGCGATGATGCTAGCCGATATCCAAGACTTGGTGGATACCCGAGGCTTGGTCTGGAAGCAAGTAATCGGCCTGCCAGCCCCCAGTGGCTCCCGGTGGTTGCCCGTTGGTGAAGATGGGCAACCGCAAGATGGGGTTACGGTCATCCGAGATCTAGTCGGCGGCGATGTGCAAAACGTTGATGTGTTCTTGTGCGGCCCACCCATCTGGATGCGTGGCGTGGAAGCTGACCTAGCGCAGGCCGGTATTCCCGCTGATCATATCCACGCCGAAACGTTCGCCTTCTAGGAATTGGGGAGTCAAAATCATGATAAACAATCCTTATCGCAAGGCAGTCAACCTGGGCGGTGCCGCGATCGGCTTGGCGGCACTGGTGGCCACGGGAATCGCTGCTAACTACGCTGGTCACAACCAGGCCCAATACCTGGCTGGCGCCCCCAACCACGGTTTACAAGACGGAACCCATCGGGTTGATACCGTCTGCTACGGTGCGCCATTCTGTCCGCTGCGTACGCTTAGCATTGACGTGGCTGGTGGTCAGATTGTGAATGTTGATGTGCGGTATCACGATATCAATCGGCAGTCGCAATCTCGCAATACCCGGGCCGTACGCGCGCTCACCCAAGCCGCAATTAAGTCCCAAAGCGCCGATGGGCTAGACCTAATTACCGGTGCCACGGTAACTTCCCAAATGTTTAAGAGTTCCTTGCAAGACGCCATTAACCTGGCTCACCAGTAAACCAAAAACAAAACGGCCCCGTTCGGGGCCGTTTCACTCAGAATTGCTATGCTTTAAACGTTTATTTCGGATGAGCGGCAAGGCAGAGCGAGAGCGAATTGGACAAGAAGTCCATGGGCGTCTGCGATAACGAAGCCAATCGCCGAAAGAAGCGTTTAAAGGGCTTGGAGAACGTTGATCTGATGCCGTAGTTGCGACGACAACTCTTCGGGCGGTAAGCCAGTTTCGGACATTAGATGAGCCGCCAAAGCGACCGGCTTGGAAGCTTGAGAGGGATGCGCCAACCGAGCCAGCAGACATTCTCCACGAGCGTGAGAATCAAGTGCATCCGCAACGTCGCTCAATTCGGACACAGATTCAATACTTAACGTATCAGCGAGGTAACTCATTTCCCTAAAGCCTCCTAGGCGAGTGCGGAAACGCTTATTTCCCATTGAAACTACCGTTGTTCCGCTAACGACAAATTAAATGTAAGCCCCGTATTATCGGACAAACTCAGTTTTGCCGAGTAGGTCTGCTTTGTTGGCGACAAAAATCGTTTTTAAGTAATTACTAATTTATTCAATCATTTAACATTTAATTTAATTAAATGGCTTTACTTAATTAGCTGTCTAATTCGAGAGCCGCTTTCAGTTCGGTAGCGTTATGTCCCGGTGGGGAACAGACTACTAAGTAGTCGTGGGCTGGCGTGATGGCACGGGCTAATTCGGGATACCGTTCTGCAGCTGAGAAGGTGGCTAGCCGGGAACGAGCCTCGGCCGCTGGGAGCAGCTCTGGCATCCCATATTGTTTCAGAGCATTTCCCAGCCCGAGGTTGGGGTTCAGGGCATCGTTCAGGTTGACCGGAGGGTTGGTGTCGGACGGGCTAATCCGTTCTAAGGCTGCCGAAACCCCTGCTCCTAAGCCCCAAGTTACGTAATCTAGTAAGTATTCGGCACCTTCAGCGATGTCTTCGGTATTACGACGGGCACCCAGGCCGCTGGCAATCAGTTTCTGCGCATCAACCTGAGCCCGAGGTATCTCAGTATCTAGTTGGTGGAGCAATTCAGTGTCGTGGGAGCTGATCGGAGCTAATTGAATAAACCGAGCAAACTTAGCGAGGTCGGAGGTATCGGTCGGCCCTAAAGGCAATATCTGGAAAGACTGGCCCGCCACCTCAACTGCGACCAACTTACTGCGCAAGTTCTTTAAGGATTGTGCAGCATCAGTCCGGATGGAACTGCGTTCGTTTGTTGCATGATTGAATTGCCGAACCCAGGTATCAGCCTGATCAATGGCCAATTGAAGTTTAAGTTTTTCTTTTTTATCCATTTGTATTCCTAATAAGATACGCAACATAAAATATGTAGCATTAAATACTCAGCGCATGGGCCGCAAGGCGGTCTGAAGCAGTGTCCCAGGCTTCATCAATTACTTGGGCTTCCGGGTGTGCATCGTACCAAGCGATTTGATCGTAGGCTGCATCGTCATATGTAATCGTGGTACCAAACTCAGGAACTAGTGACTTTATCTTCGAATTGTCGAATATTGCATCATATGCTTTGTCACCTAATAACCCTGGGCCAACCTCGGGAATTGCCCGCGCAATAGTCTCACTGGCTACATGGATAAACTGGGGATCGGAAACTCCGGCAGCTTTGGCGATATAACCATAGATTTGATTCCAAGTCGGCGCATAGTCACCAACAATTTGGAATGTATCGCCAACCGCTAAAGGATTACCCAATAGCCCAACAAAACCCACTGCGAAGTCTTGAGAATTGGTCAACGTCCAGTGTGTCGTACCATCGCCGTGAATTATCACCGGCTTGCCAGCTCGCATCCGGGCCACGTCGGTCCAACCACCAGTAATCGGGATCAATGTTTTGTCATATGTGTGCGAAGGGCGCACGATAGTAGCCGGAAAACCTGTTTGACGTAAGGCTTGAATTAACACATCCTCGGCGGCGATTTTGTCCTTTGAATACTGCCAGAACGGATTTACTAGCGGCGTGCTTTCGGTAATCGGTAGAAATTGCAGCGGTTTTTGATAAGCCGAGGCACTAGAGATGAACACATATTGATCAGTTCGATCTCGAAATAGTTCCACATCCCGAGCCACATGTTCGGGGGTATATGCGCGGAACTGGGCTACGGCATCGAAAGTTCGGTTGCCAAGTGCAGTGGCGATGGCCGAGTGGTCATTAGCATCGGCGACTAACGTCTTTACCTCATCTGGCAGCTTCCGCGACGTAGTCAAACCACGATTCAAAACCGTCACTTCGTGGCCGAGCTTTACCGCGCGTTGCACGCTGGCTTCGCTGATGGCTCCACTGCCACCGATGAACAAAATAGACTTAGCGCGCGTCATAAAACTAAACCTCACAAAAAACTAGGGGCCGCATCATCCTAACTGATAATGCAGACCCCTAGTTAAAAAACGATTGCTACCGCCCAGGTCCGTAGCCGTTATTCGGATTTGCCACATAAGTGGTGGGAGTGCCGTAGTCAACTTGGGTAGTTTCGACATACTGAGTGGCCAAAGGAGCAGTGTAGCTGACGCCCGGATCGAGCACAACGCCCTCACGGTTGGGGCCGTAACCGCCACTGGCCAACGCGTTGCCCAGGCCGTCGAAACGATCGGATAAGTGATAAAGAGCCGAACCGATCACGATGAACAAGATGCCCAAGGCGAATACCAGCAGTGACAAGGCAAAGGCCAGCACCGAGGTGAACAGGGAAGCCTGTAAAAACGCGGCAGTCTGAGCGGTGGCCCGGACCTCTTCGCCCTGCGGGATCTGTGCGAAAGTCCGCCCGCCGGTGGCTGCCATAGTGTGCTCGTTGATTACCTCGGCCTGCGCCATTGCAGCGAGCGGGTTGTTAACCCGGTGCCCCGAGAATGCCGACATGATGCCGCCGTACTCGTTGGTCGGCACGGTAATCCCTTGAGCGCCAAGCTGGTGGGTCGTGAAAATCCAGGCGAGGATGCCGGCTAGAGCCAGCAAGATACCTAAAATAATGGTGAAGATTGCGCGTCCACGGACCGAACGTCCTGTAGTAAGCATCGGTTCCCTCATCGTCTCGGGCCGCCACTTGCGGCTGTGTGGCTTAACCCTAATGTTCACTATTACGTTTTTGGGCCCAAATGGCCAACCCAGTCGGTTTGTCCGAGCGGTGTATTAGCCTTACCGCAATTCGTAATGAGAAATTGGAGCGTTAAGTGGCTACTGGAACCGAACTTTTTGCCGACCGGCCCGAGGTGGTAGTGATGCGGGTCAACGGGCAGTTGTGGGATTTGGCGCGCGAAATTCCGGCTGACGCGGTAGCTGAGCCAGTCACCATTGATTCGCCGGATGGCCTCAATGTGCTGCGCCATAGTGCCGCACATGTGCTGGCCCAAGCGGTACAACAAATTAATCCTTCCGCCAAGTTGGGTATCGGCCCGCCGATCACGGATGGCTTCTACTACGACTTCCAAGTGGACACCCCTTTTACTCCGGAAGATTTAGTCGCAATTGATAAGGCAATGGCTCGGATTATCAAAGAAGGGCAAACATTCCGCCGGCGGGTAGTAACGGACGATGAAGCTCGGGCTGAGTTAGCTAATGAGCCCTTCAAATTGGAGTTAATTGGCGATAAAGGTTCTGCCGGGGCTTTGGGCGATGCTGCCAACGTTGAAATCGGCGAAGGTGAACTTACCATCTATGAGAATGTGCGTGGTATCGGTCGCGATTCGGAAACGGTAGTCTGGAAAGACTTATGCCGTGGTCCGCATCTGCCCAACACCAAGTTGATTGGGCAAGGCGAGAAGTTAATGAAATCCTCGGCCGCTTATTGGCGCGGGAATCAAAAAAATGCTCAGTTGCAAAGAGTCTACGGCACAGCATGGCCATCTAAAGAGGCTTTGAAAGATTACTTGGATCGGTTAGCTGAAGCCGAACGGCGCGACCACCGCAAAATCGGGGTGGAACAGGATTTATTCAGTTTTCACGATGAAATTGGCTCTGGTTTGCCGTTGTTGCACCCTAAGGGCGGGCAAATCCGGCGGGCAATGGAAGAATATGTGGCCAAGCGGCATCGTGAAGAGGGTTTCCAATTCGTTTATACCCCGCATATTACAAAGGAAGATTTATTCTACACCTCCGGCCACTTGCCATATTATGCCGACACCATGTTCCCGCCGATGGAATTTGCGGATGATGAAGGTGAAGTTACTTCCAAGTATCGTTTAAAAGCGATGAACTGCCCTATGCACAACATGATTTACAAATCACGGGGCCGTTCTTATCGAGAGTTACCGCTGCGTTTATTCGAATTCGGTACAGTTTACCGTTATGAAAAAGGTGGGGTAGTCCAAGGCCTTACGCGAGTTCGTGGTTTAACCCAAGATGATTCTCACTCGTATGTAATGCCAGAACAAGCCGCCGATGAGGTAAAGCATTTATTGAACTTTATGTTGAGTGTATTGCGCGACTTCGGCTTGGATGATTTCTATTTGGAATTATCTACTCGGGATGATTCGAAGCCAGATAAGTTTGTTGGCTCCGATGAGGATTGGGCGGCGGCCACGGCGGTACTGGAACAAGTTGGGCGGGACACCGGTTTGGAACTGGTACCCGATCCCGGTGGCGCAGCCTTCTATGGCCCCAAGATTTCGGTACAGGCTAAAGATGCGATTGGCCGTACTTGGCAAATGGGTACGGTTCAATACGACTTCAACATGCCGGAGCGGTTTGAACTCGAATTCACCGCTCCCGATGGCTCCCGGCAGCGCCCGGTGATGATTCACTCGGCAAAGTTTGGTTCTATCGAGCGCTTCATGGGAGTGCTGATTGAGCATTATGGGGGAGCGCTGCCGCCGTGGTTAGCTCCCGAACAGGTACGGCTAGTGCCGGTGGCCGAAGCCTTCGATCAATACTGCAAAGATATTGCGGCCACCTTGACGGCCCGTGGTGTGCGGGTGGAAGTTGATCTTTCTGATGATCGCTTTGGTAAGAAGATTCGTAATGCCACCAAAGATAAGGTGCCATTCACGTTGATTGCCGGCGGTGATGATGAGGCGGCCAATGCGGTTTCGTTCCGCTACCGCGATGGGCGTCAGGATAATCAAATACCTATCTCCGAGGCGATTGAGCGGATTGAAACCGCCATTGCTAATCGGGAACAGGTCTGATGAACTTCGCTGCCCCGGAAGTGCTGGGCGAAGACTCGGCGGTCGCTTACGCTGAGCTGGACGAAACAAACACTGCCCAGGCGGTTGACCTAGTCGAAACCAAAAGGCTCCCGTACCTCCCCGACGATGCGATGGGGCGCCTATGGGTGCCGCATCGGATGATGTACATCCAGGGTGAGGATAAACCAGCTACGCCCAAATCCGACGACTGCCCCTTCTGCGACCCGGTAATTCGCGGTGATGATTTATCGGCATTGCGCGATAAACTAGTTGTAGCGCGGGGCAGGTATTGCTTTGTTATTTTGAATTTATTTCCATACAATACTGGACATATGCTAGTGCTGCCTTATCGGCATGTTGCTGGATATATTGAAATGAATGAAAGCGAAGCTGCCGAGTTTTACTTATTAAGTAAACATGCGATTATCGCGGCTGAGCGGGCCATGAATCCGCAAGGTTTTAACTTGGGGATTAATCAAGGTTCGATTGCGGGAGCTGGGATAGCCGCGCATTTGCATCAACATGTGGTCCCGCGTTGGACCGGCGACGCGAATTTCCTGCCCATCATCGGACAAACTAAAGCGATGCCGCAATTTCTCGGAGACACTCGAACGCAATTAGCCAATAATTGGCCCACCGATTTGATAGACGGTTTAGAGCCAGTAATATAAGTCTCGTCATTCTGCGCGCAGCCGCAGAATCTCCTCAAAATCAGGAGTAGTAATGGAACAGGCCGCGAAGTGTTAGCCAGGATTTTCCGGCCAGCAGTAACCGCAGCCTTTACTCCATTAGCCAAACTGCTTTATCGGTTGGGCGTAACTCCCGATATGGTTACCATTTTCGGAGCTATCGCCTCGTCAGCTTTAGCCTTGTGGTTAATCCCTACCGGCAACTTAGCTATCGGGGCTTTGGTTATTGCGCTCTTTGCCTTATTCGATACCGTTGATGGGATTCTTGCTCGGTTAACTGGTTCGGCTGGACCGTGGGGAGCGTTGCTGGATTCCACACTAGACCGGATTTCGGATGGAGCTATTTTTCTTAGTATTGCTCTTTACTTTATTAATCAGACAGCTATGTTTGCACCATTTCGGATGTGGGGGGTTATCGCTTCCCTAGCGGTACTTATCTTAGGTTCAGTGGTTTCGTACACTAAGGCTCGGGCTGGTTCCTTAGGGGTGGATATTCAGTCTGGGATATTCGAACGAGCTACCCGATTAGTCTTTGCTTTAGTACCGCTATTCCTATTGCAATTTGGCTTACCCATCATCGTTTTTATTATTGCTTTAACTGTTTTAGCAGTTGGTACTATTACCACTATTTTGCAGCGGTTATTCGAAGCCCGGCGCGGATTTAGGCGGTTAGTGGCCTTATCTCCAAAGGATCAAAATTTGAACCTAATAGGTCGCGACGTTGAAAAGTAACGCCTACTTGCTAGCTTGGCGTTATGCGCCCAAAGTACCCGAGCCTGTTTTGCGTGGTATCGCCAATCTAGCCGCTGACATCGTGTGGCTAAAACAGGGCAAGGGGATAAAGCGGTTGGAAAGCAACTATGCTCGGGTGCGGCCGGAATTATCATCCCGCGAAATTCGCAAATTATCGCGCCAAGGGATGCGCTCTTATCTCCGATACTTCCGCGAGGCATTCACTCTGTCTGCCGTTAGCTCGGCTCAACTAGCTGCCCGAGTGCGAGTGATCGGCATCGAAAACATATTTGCCTCCCTCGAAAACTATGGCAGCCCGGTCTTGGCGCTGGGACATGTCGGCAACTGGGACACTGCCGGAGCCTGGGTGGCCGAGCACCTAGTTCCGGTGTTGACCGTAGCGGAGCAACTCAAACCCGCTGAGGTATATCAGGCGTTTGTTGATTTCCGGCAGTCGCTCGGCATTGAAGTGCTCGGCCTGGGTGCTGCCGGAGTATTTGGTTCCTTGGTGGCGGCGGCTAAAGGTGGCGAGAAAGTAATCCCGCTCTTAGCAGACCGGGACTTAACTCATCGGGGGATTGAAGTTGACCTGCTGGGTCATCAGGCTCGCGTAGCGGTTGGCCCGGCCACCGTATCGTTGGCAGCCGGGGTACCCCTGCTGCTCACTACCATCCACTATGAGCGCTTGCGGGGCACTCGCCGGAAAGCCGCCGGAACGCCCTGGGGCATCGTCGTAGAATTTTCGCAGCCGATAGTCCGGCCCGCAGGTGACCAAGCGGCTAGTTGGTCAAGGGCAGGGTCCGAGGTTGCTAAGTCTCGCGAAGTCGAGCAGCTAACCCAAGCTTGGGTGGACAAGTTTGGCGAGTTTATTAAAGAACACACTGAGGATTGGCATATGCTGCAAGCGGTATTTGTGGCTGATCTCGATGCTGACCGTTATGCGCAGACACTTCGAAGTGCTGCAGAGAATGAGGCTTAACCGTGCGAATCGGACTTATTTCGCCTTATTCCTTCGACACCCCAGGTGGCGTGCAATTCCACATTAAAGATTTAGCGGAGAACTTGCAAAACCGCGGGCATTACGTCAATGTATTAGCACCTGCGCATGAAGATACTTTATTACCTGACTATGTTACCTCCGGCGGGAAAGCAGTGCCGGTGAGATATAATGGATCGGTAGCCCGATTGTCCTTTGGCCCACGGGTGGCTTCCCGCACAAAGCGATGGTTAGCCGAAAATCACTTCGATTTAATTCACCCACATGAACCGATAACTCCTTCCCTAAGCATGCTTGGCGTGTGGTACTCAGAAGTTCCAGTGGTGGCCACATTCCACTCGTATCTCGATCGTTCCCGGAGCCTGCAATTAGCGGCCGGGCTATTAAAATCTACCCTAAATAAAATAGATGCCAAAATTGCTGTTTCATTGCAAGCCCGCAAATCTTTGATCAATCATTTGGGCATAGATGCCCAAGTCATCCCTAACGGTGTATTTGAATCTAAATACGCAAACGCCTCGGTTAATCCGAACTGGACAGGTGAGTTATCTAATCGCCCCACTATTGCGTTTCTAGGTCGCTTAGATGAGTCCCGCAAAGGGTTATCGGTACTAGTGGAAGCAATCCCTAAAGTGCTTTCTGTTGTTCCTGAAGCGCGGTTTTTAATTGCAGGTCCAGGCGAAAATGGGAAATTTGAAGCAATCAAGATGCTTGGTGTGTATGCTAAAAATGTTACCTTTTTGGGTGCGGTTACCGAAATCGAAAAAGCTCAGTTGCTTAAGTCGGTAGATTTTTTCATCGCGCCCCAACTCAGTGGCGAAAGTTTTGGAATTGTACTAATCGAAGCTATGAGCGCTGGAACTTCCGTAATTGCTTCCGATTTACCAGCATTTTCAGATGTGCTTGCCCACGGCCAAGCGGGAACGTTATTCCCTGCGGCAAATCATGAAGCACTAACCGCTGCAATTTTGTCGTTAATTAATAATCGAAAAACACGCCAACAGCGGACTGACTTTGCCTCCACTTGGGTGAGGCAGTTTGATTGGGAACCGGTAACTAGTCAAATACTTGAGGTATATGAGTCAGTATTAGACCCTGGACGGTTGAGATAACTGGTCGGCAACTGGTATTTCATTCAAACCCGGTACATCACGGCAATTCGCGGCAAAAAGCCTTAAGCAACGCGACGGTTCGCTATTGGCATAAGTAAAAGTCGCTAGGCTACCGCCGTGAGTTTAGAGATTGATGTGATTGAAACTGATGCCACCACCGGCGTAAACACGGCTTCGCCGACGGGTGTAGGCACCGCTCGCGTCAAGCGCGGTATGGCCGAAATGCTCAAGGGTGGGGTAATCATGGATGTGGTGACGCCCGAACAAGCCAAAATCGCTGAGGATGCTGGCGCCGTCGCCGTCATGGCCCTAGAGCGGGTTCCGGCAGACATTCGCGCCCAAGGTGGCGTGGCTCGGATGAGCGACCCGGATATGATCGAAGGCATCATTAATGCCGTGTCGATTCCGGTTATGGCTAAAGCACGCATCGGGCATTTTGTGGAAGCACAAGTATTGCAATCATTAGGCGTTGATTACATTGATGAGTCGGAAGTACTAACTCCGGCTGATTATACGCACCACATCGATAAGTGGAAATTCACCGTGCCTTTCGTTTGCGGTGCCACCAATCTCGGTGAAGCCTTACGCCGGATCAATGAAGGTGCCGCGATGATTCGCTCGAAAGGCGAAGCTGGAACTGGCGATGTTTCCAATGCCACTACGCATATGCGGCAAATTCGCGCTGAAATTAACCAGCTAACTTCGATGGCAGAAGATGAACTTTATGTGGCTGCTAAAGAATTAGCTGCTCCTTATGCCTTAGTTGCCGAAGTTGCTCGCACCGGTAAGCTGCCCGTCGTGCTGTTTACGGCTGGCGGTATTGCTACTCCCGCAGACGCTGCGATGATGATGCAGCTTGGGGCAGATGGCGTGTTTGTCGGATCAGGCATCTTCAAGTCCGGCGATCCGGCTGCTCGGGCGGCTGCCATCGTCGCCGCTACTGCTCGTTACGATGATCCCGAGGTGATTGCCCGAGTTTCGCGCGGTCTTGGCGAAGCGATGGTTGGCATCAATGTTGAAGAAGAACCGGCAGCGGTTAGGCTAGCCTCCCGGGGCTGGTAACGAACTAGTACCGCGAACGTTTGGGCGCACTACGGTTCAATAACGCAGGCTTCTACGTTGTTGCCATCGGGGTCGCGGACGAAAGCGCCGTAATAGCCAGGGCCGTATTCCGGCCAAAGCTTAGGGGCGTACATTTCCACGGCGCCGACCCGGATGGCTTCAGCGAAAAACTTATCTACTTGGTCGCGATTATCGGCCATAAACGCGATATGGGTTTCGCGGAAACCTTCCCCGGTTTCTTGCGGGCCAATCCAAAACTGCGGCATCGGAACCGGATCGGTTTTGCCATACCCGATCGCATGCGGCGCGAAGTCATGGATGCGCTTGGCTCCTAACGGTGCTAGGACGGCATCGTAGAATTGCGCTGAGGCTTCTAAATCGGCACATTGAATGGAAATATGGCTGAGCAGCATGGCAAACATCGTACCAAAATCGACTTGGCAAACGGTGTTGCAACAATGCTCAATTTATTGGGCAGACATCCAGCCCGGCTTGGGGGCATGGTCAAAGGGTGCCGGAGCCGCAACTTGACCTTGATTGGGCGGCTTATGCCGATGAGATCGCTCGGCGGATATCTACTATTCGCCGCCAGCGTGGCGTTTCCCAAACTGAATTAGCTGCTGCCACTGGATTATCCCGGACTCAAATTCAAAACATCGAAAGGTCCGAAAATACTACCATCCATAGTTTATTTGTCATTGCCCAAGCGCTTGGTGTGCCTCCTAAACTATTTATCCCGGATGGTATTCCGTTAGCTAATTATCGGCAGATGCTGGACACTAATTGGTCAACCATCGAGTTTGCGATTAGTGATGAGATATCAAGTCATCCGATGCCCGCTTCCACTCGAGCCAGCCAATATGTGAAACCTGCGTTATCACCGCTGAATTGGATATCAGAACAACCTAAAGTGGAAGCATAATCGCTGCCAATTGACCGGGGATTGACTAAAACGTGGCGCGCGAACCCGCAGGTATGGCGCCGTTTGCACTAGGTATGCCATAATGTGACCCAACGCTTTCCGGGTTCGCACTGGCCTGGAGCTAGGGCTCGTCAGAGTAGTTGGCCGCAGATTTGATCGCGCCTCGCCGCCGGAGCCTGCCAGAATGAAGACTTCCGCTTCATTGCGCTTGACGTTTAGCGCGCTGGAGCGAACCTACGCTTGAGGATGCGAGTGCGCGGTTCCTCTGACCAGGAGTACCCTGTGGAAACCACGGCCCCGACCGATACCGTTATTGAACCTACCCCGAACACCGAATCTGGTATCCAGATCGAATTGCCAGCCGCCAAGAAAAGGCGCCGAGTAACTCGTCCGGCCGGCGGCCCAGCCTTTAGCTTGGCCGACATCAAGCTCCCTACTCGCGATGAGGCAGACACCGCATCCAAATCTGAACCAGTTGCGAAGGCAGATGCCACAGGCAAGCCCGATGCCGCGGACACGCCCGTCGCATCTGCAGAGCCGGATGCCACCCAGGCAGCCCCAATCCGCCATGCCGCCACAGCTTTGCTGTTCCAAGCCCCAGATTTGACCCCGCGCAAACCTCGGCGTGCCCAAGCTCCAGCCGGGCCACCCAGGGAGCATAAGCCGAGCGAAGTCGCAGTAGCTGAAGCCAGCAATACTTCAGTCAAGGCGGCGAAAGCTAATCCCGAGGTCACCTCGGAACGCGAAGACGCTACCGCATCGTCGGTTATCGAATTCGAAACCAAACCGATGTCGCGTGCCGAGTCGCAGGCTGCGGCTGAAGTGGGAGCGATTGAGGCCGAGATATTCGCCGATGGTGGCGAGCCGGAGCACTTTACTGAACTTGATTTGGTAGAAGATTCGGAAGATGTTGAGCTGGAGTCCAATCGCCGTCGGCGCCGCAGGGGCGGCCGTGGCCGTCGCATCGGGGGTAAGAACGATGGCGATGGTGGCGATTACGAGGATGAAGACGATGAACTGGGGGCGGCTCGGGAAGATGCCGCCGACCAAGTTGAAGACAGCGACTTAGATCGTAACCAAAGCAATGCCGAGACCAGCACGCGGCGCCGTCGGCAGCGTGGCACTAAAGCGGATCGGGCGGATACTCGTGGTGATCGCATCGATTCGCGCGCGGGCAGTCGCGATATTCGCGATGAAGTAACTGCGCTTAAAGGCTCAACCCGCTTGGAAGCCAAGCGTCAGCGGCGCCGGGAGAGCCGCCAAACCGGGCGCCGTCGCCAGATAGTTTCCGAAGCGGAGTTTTTGGCTCGGCGCGAATCGGTAGATCGCAAAATGGTGATCCGGGAAGCCGGTGGCCACACGCAGATCGCCGTGCTGGAAGATGGCGTTTTAGTTGAACACTACGTTTCGGCGCAAGCTCAAGTTTCGATGGTCGGGAACATCTATCTGGGCCGAGTGCAAAACGTGTTACCGAGCATGGAAGCCGCGTTTATTGACGTGGGTAAGGGCCGCAATGCGGTGCTTTATGCTGGTGAGGTTAACTGGGATGCGGCGGGGATTGAGTCCGCGAGTTCACGTCGAATTGAACAAGCGCTCAAGCCTAATGACACAGTATTAGTGCAAGTCACTAAAGACCCGATTGGACAAAAGGGCGCTCGGTTGACTTCGCAAATTACGTTAGCCGGCCGCTATTTGGTATTAGTGCCTGAAGGTGGCATGACCGGGATTAGCCGCAAATTGCCTGAACCGGAGCGGGATCGGTTAAAGCGAGTTTTGCGTCAGATTGTTCCGGCGACTTCCGGGGTAATTGTTCGGACTGCTGCGGCCGGGGCTACAGAAGAAGAATTGCGTACTGATGTTGAGCGGTTAACTGCTCAGTGGGAAGCTATTCAAGAAAAGGCTGCGAAATCTAGCAGCTCGGCACCTTTGTTGTTACAAGGTGAACCCGACCTAGCTATCCGAGTAGTACGCGATATCTTTAATGACGATTTCGGCTCGCTAATTGTAGCGGGTAGCCCCACTTATCATGAAGTTAAAGAATATGTTGGTGATCTGGCTCCGGAAATGAAAGAGCGAGTTACGCTCTGGAATGAACCAGGGGATGTTTTCGCAGCTTATCGAGTTGACGAACAACTGGCTAAAGGTATGGATCGTCAAGTTTGGCTACCTTCCGGTGGGTCGTTAGTAATTGACCGGACTGAAGCTATGACCGTAGTTGACGTTAATACCGGTAAATTTACCGGCGCCGGCGGTACCCTCGAAGAAACGGTGACTCGGAATAACCTAGAAGCGGCAGAAGAGATTGTCCGGCAATTAAGGTTGCGGGACATCGGCGGCATTATTGTAATCGACTTTATTGATATGGTTTTGGAATCCAACCGAGACCTAGTATTACGCCGACTCGTAGAATGTCTAGGCCGAGATCGCACCAAGCATCAAGTGGCTGAAGTAACTTCACTTGGCTTAGTGCAAATGACCCGCAAACGCGTTGGACAAGGCTTAGTAGAAGCATTCTCCCAAGAATGTGACCATTGCCGCGGTCGAGGTTTCCTAGTTAATAGTGAACCGATTGAGGCATCTTTAATTAGCCCGGAAAAGTCGAACCGGAATAACCGGATTTCTGCCGATCGGGCCGAAAACGGCCGCCATCATCGGGAGGAAAGTCGCGAGCTGGAAACGCATTCCTATGATGCGGCCAACTATCACCCCATCCCCGGCGACAACCGGAAACGGCAAGTCTCCCACCACGCGGATGTGCCAGTTTTGCCTGAGGAGCACACGGTAGCTCGCGAGACGGTTAAGGCGACTTTGGCCACTATCGCCGCCGCCGCTGCACATGCGCATGAACATGAGCACGACCACGATCATCAACCCGAGCGAGACCACGAGCACAGCCACGGACACGACTTCGAGCACAGCCTAGAGTCGGAGCCCGAAACTACGGTAATCACCAGCACCGAAGAGTTCATCGTCACTGATTAACTTGACTCAGACATCAAGGCCAGTGGCATTGAAGCCAGGGAAATTCAAGCTGGGCGAGCCAGCGCGCGGCAAAGCTGAACGTAAGGTGGTCCCAGCCACCGAATTCCCGGTGGCTCGGGTAGTGCTGGACACGCCAGTGCCTCACCTAGCCCGCGAGTTCGACTACCTGGTGCCGAGCGATTTGGCCGCAATTGCGCAGCCCGGCGTTAGGGTCAAAATAAAATTCGGTCGTCAAGACCTCGGTGGGTTCATCATCGAACGGCTAGCCCAACCCGAGCAGTTGATCACTTTGGCCGACCTGGTGCCCCTTAAAAAGGTTGTGTCTCCAGAGCCGGTGTTGCGACCGGAAATTTTGGCGTTAGCAAGCTCAGTAGCTGACTATTATGGCGGCACCGTGCCCGATGTGTTGCGGTTCGCCGTGCCCCCACGTCACGCTCGAGCTGAGACGGCGCCCCCGGAGCCTGCTCTTAGCCGGGAAACCGACGATGCCACCGCGCAAGCGCCACCCGCCGCAGTTCCGCAAACCGAACCCTGGTTAGCGAGTTGGCTCAATTCGTGGAATCAGTATCAAAACGGCCCAGAGCTGCTCAATTTTCTCACTCAACCAAACGCGCAGCCAAGCCACATCGGGCGCTTTGTTTGGACTCCGTTACCCGGACTTGCTGCACCGAAACCACCAGAAACAGTGCCGCATTTGCCGCTTTGGGCCGCACAAATCGCGGCCCTAGTAGCGCCAATTAGGTCGCAGCCGAGCCCTGGGGGAGTGCTCATCGTGGCGCCCGATAACCGCGATGTGGAGCGGATAATTAGGGCGCTCGACTTGGCCGGGATTCAACAGGTAACGCGCCTAGTGGCTGATGAAGGGGTCGAAGCTCGGTATCGGGCCTTCTTAGCCGTAGAGCGCGGGCAGGCCCAGGTGGTGGTGGGTACGCGCTCAGCCGTATTCGCGCCGGTTGCCAACTTACAACTGATGATTTTGTGGGGCGATGGCGACGATTCACTAGCGGAATTGCACACCCCGCGTTTCGAAGCCCGCGAGGTTCTGGCGCTGCGAAATGAACTAACTGGTGTGCCGTTACTAGTGGGTTCGTTAGGCCGGACCGTGGCGGCGCAGCGGTGGGTGGATGACGGCGAAATTGAAGATGGCGCACTTTCCATCGTAGGTTACCGCGATACCATCCGCTCGCGCGCGCCCCTGACCAAAGTGATTGACAGCGCGGAGAATGCAGCGGAGGGTTATCTACCTCGGATACCGACCCTGGCAGCGCAAGCAGTCCGAGAAGCATTAACGCGGGGCCCGGTACTTGTCCAAGTGCCATTAACCGGTTACTTACCCAGCTTTGATTGCCAAAACTGCCGGGCTCCTGCCCGTTGTGCGGCCTGCGGCGGCCCATTAACTATTACCGATCCGACATTGCCCCCGAGTTGCCGAACTTGTGGGCAATTAGCCCCCAACTGGCATTGCCCAAACTGCGGCTCCACTCGAATTCGTTCCCGCCTAAAGGGTGCGGACCGGACGGCTGAAGAACTTGGCCGCACATTCCCCGGTACCCGGATTGTCGTCTCGACAGCCACTGCCCCCGGAGGGGTGAAGTCTGATTTACCCCGGCCCACTAAACCCGTGCTAGTTATTGCCACACCGGGTGCGGAGCCAGTGATGCCCGGCGGTTACGCTGCCGCGCTGATCTTGGATGCAGGTGCCACTCCGGCCCGGGTTAGCCTGGACATGTCAACCGAGGCGCTGCGGCGTTGGTTGACCGTGGCACATCTGGTAGTACCGGCGGCAGCGGGCGGACAATTGTTGCTAGTAGGCGACGGAGACCCGGCCGCAACGGCAGCCTTGGTGCGATTCGATCCCGTGTTGCTAGCTGAACGGGAACTCGCGGAACGGATCGAAGCGGGGATGCCGCCAGCCGTCCGAATGGCGGAGATAACCGGCGATGCCGCCGCAGTGGATTCACTAGTTTCGCGGTTAGCCTTAGCCGATGCCAGCACGATGCTTGGGCCAACCCCGCTAGAGATTGACCCCTTGCCCGATGCCGTAGCCGCCGAGGCGCTCTTTACTGAGCCCCAAGTGCGCGTACTACTTCGGGTGCCGCAAACTGACGGGCTGGAATTAGCGCGTCAACTGCGAGCTTCACTGGCTGTACGGTCAGCAAAACGCGAACCAGGAGCGGTAAAAGTGACGCTGGACCCCGCCGAGTTCTGCTAATTCCATTAGGCTGGAATGGTGCGGGTATTGTTCGCGGGGACGCCAGAGGCGGCAGTGCCGAGTCTGCAGGCGTTACTCGCATCCGAACATGAGGTCGCCGCAGTGTTGACTAGGGCCGATGCGCCCGCTGGCCGAGGTAAACGGTTAACTCCCAGCCCAGTAAGAGTTGCGGCCGAAGCGGCCGGAATACCAGTAATTACCGGAAACCCGTCAACCGAGGAAACTCAAACACAGATCGCGGATTTAAATTGCCAAGCTGCGGCTGTGGTGGCTTATGGGCATCTGCTCCGCCCTGCGCCTCTAGCGCTGATGCCCGAAGGCTGGTTCAACCTGCATTTTTCACGGCTACCAGATTGGCGCGGTGCCGCGCCCGTGCAATGGGCTTTAATAAATGGCGAAGCGGAAGTCGGGGTTTCGGTGTTTCGGCTGGATGCCGGGATGGACACCGGGCCGGTTTTCGCGCAGCAAACATTCCCAGCCGGGCCGGAAGAGACCACCGGCACTTTGTTACCCAAATTGGCCGAGTTGGGCGCTGACCTGCTGGTTAAAGTGTTCGATGACCTCGTGGCTGGCTCGGCAAAAGGAACTCCACAAGCTGGTACGGCATCGTTCGCTCCTAAAATCACTACTGAACAAGCGCAGGTCAACTGGCATCGTCCAAATGTTGAGGTAGCCAACTTAATCCGTGGGGTTACCCCCGCTCCCGGTGCCTGGACCACGTTGACTAACCCTGGGGTGGAGCCGGTGCGGCTCGGCATCGGCCCGGTCACCTTGCCGACAGGAACTTATATCAACCGATCCGATATAAAAATAGACCTTGGGCCACAAGCAAACTTGCAACCCGGTCAAATTCTGGTTCAAAAACGTGCTGTCTGGGTCGGGACGGCGGACGGTCCAGTCCAGCTTGGCATCTTGCAGGCCCCTGGAAAAAAGCCGATGCCAGCTACCGATTGGGCTCGCGGGGCCCGCCTAACCGAAGATTCGAGGCTTCAGTGAACGACCAGCAACGCCCGGCTAGCCGCCGGCCCAAGTTACGCGGCATCACGCCGGTGGACCGTACGCAGCCAGCGCCTGCAGAAACCGAGTTCGACCGCCGGAACGCGAAAGGTCACCAACGCTCTGCGGCCCGCCTCCGGGGCGACGGACAACGATCGTCCGCAGCGCCGAGTCAGCGGCAACGCAATAGCGATCCAGCGCGGCAACTCGCTTTTGAGGTTTTGCGTGATGTGGAAAATTCTGATGCTTACGCAAACTTGATTTTGCCGCCCCGGCTGCGGCGGCGGGGCATCGTGGGTCGCGATGCCGGCTTTGCTACTGAGTTGACTTACGGCACGCTGCGGATGCAAGGCCGGTACGATGCGATTTTAGCGCGCTGCTCCGATCGGCCGCTCAAAGAATTAGACCCGCCCGTGTTGATCGCTTTGCGGCTCGGGGTACATCAACTGCTCGGGATGCGTGTACCGCCCCATGCGGCAGTTTCGGAAACTGTGGCTCTGACCAGGCATAACGTCGGTGCTGGTCCGGCGCAACTGGTTAATGCCGTGCTCCGTAAAGTTGATCAACATTCGTTAGCGGAATGGTTGGAAATCCTGGCGGAGGCAGCAAAAACTCCGTCTGACGCGCTGGCGGCGGTCGAGTCGCATCCGCTTTGGATTGTGCGGGCGTTGCGGGAAGCTTTGGTGGGTAACGGGCATGCGGCTGATGAGCTAACTAAGCTACTAGAAGCCGATAACCAAGCACCCAGGGTAACCCTCGCAGTGCGACCGGGGTTGGCCACCGCTACCGAACTAGATGCCGAAGGCGTGGAAACCACTCGTGGGGAGCTTGCAGAGACGGCGCGAATATTAACTGAGGGTGATCCAGCTCGAGCGGCCGCGGTACAAGAGGGCCGAGTTGGTATCCAGGACGAAGGGTCTCAGTTAGTTACGCTGAAGCTAGTTGAGGCCCCAATTGATGGGCCAGACCAGCGCTGGCTCGACATGTGCGCTGGTCCTGGCGGTAAAGCTGCGCTACTCGGTGCTTTAGCTGCGACCCGAGGGGCTACGTTATTCGCTAACGAAATTTCGGAGCACCGAGCCCGTTTGGTCGAAGATTCCCTCCGAGCCGTACCAGAATCTGCAATCGAAACCATCCGGGTTGGTGATGCCCGAGATTTAGCTGATCTGGAGCCGGGGAGTTTTGACCGGGTGTTGTTGGATGCCCCGTGTTCCGGGTTGGGGGCGTTGCGGCGGCGGCCAGAGTCACGTTGGCGGCGCCAACCCAGCGACATCGCCACGCTGCGCCAACTCCAAGTCGAGTTACTGACGGCTGCGTTACAGACGGTTCGCCCCGGCGGCTTGGTCGGATATGTCACTTGTTCTCCGCACTTGGCTGAAACAAAGACCGTAGTTGACGATGTGCTGCGTAAACATAGCGATGTTATCGTGCGGGAGTCTTTACAGCTGTGGCCGCATACCGACCACACCGATGCTATGCACCTATCCCTCCTACAACGAGTAAGCTAGACAATATGACTGCCCGGATATCGCCATCCATCCTCGCGGCCGATTTTGCCAATCTGGAATCAGAGCTAAACCGGATTGCTAATGCCGATATGGTGCATGTGGATGTCATGGATGGCCATTTTGTCCCGAACCTCACCCTCGGGTTGCCAGTGGTTAAGCGTCTCGCCAAAGTCTCACCCATCCCGCTTGATGTGCATTTGATGATTGAAGATGCAGACCGTTGGGCCCCCAGATATGCCGAAGCAGGCGCCCGGTCGGTAACTTTTCACCTCGAGGCGGCTTCCGCTCCCATCCGGCTGGCTCGGGAAATCCGCAAATCCGGAGCGCGGGCCGCAGTTGCTTTACGCCCGGCAACACCAGTAGAGCAACTAGCTCCATTTATTGACGAGTTTGACATGATTCTGATTATGACCGTCGAGCCAGGTTTTGGCGGACAGTCTTTTATCAAGGGTTGCATCCCGAAAATTCAGGCTGCCCGCCAGATAATTGATGCTTCGGGTTTGGATGTTTGGTTAGAAATTGATGGGGGAGTCACCCCGAAGATCATCGCTGAAGCGGCCCATGCCGGGGCTGATACTTTCGTGGCGGGAACCGCCATTTTCGGAGTAGCTGATCCAACCGCTGAAATCATCCGGCTGCGGGAACTTGCCAATCAGGCATACGCTTCGTGAACTCAACTGTGAACCTGGAAAAGGTGATGGCTCGCGCCGTCAAACTAGCGAAGCGGGGCCCGATTGCCAACCCAAACCCACGGGTGGGCGCTGTAATTCTGAACGAGCAAGGCCAAGTAATTGGTGAGGGTTGGCATCAAGGGGCCGGAACGCAGCATGCCGAGGTTATGGCCATGTCAGATGCCCGATCCAAAGGCTATGACTTACGCAGCAGCACCATCGTGGTGACGTTGGAGCCGTGCAATCATCGGGGGTTCACGCCGCCATGTGCGGAAACCATCGTGGCATCGGGCATCGGATCAGTGGTTTATGCCGTTTCAGATCCGGGTGCGATTTCTGGCGGCGGGGCCGAGACTTTGCGCGCAAACGGGATCTCAACTCAGCAATTTCCGTACCGGTCGGCTGAAAAATTGGTGCGGATTTGGGCGGCGGCAATCTCAGCAGCCCGCCCGTATGTCACCCTAAAATTGGCAACCACTTTAGATGGGTATGTGGCCGCTGCCGATGGTACCTCGCAATGGATTACCTGCCCGGCCTCCCGATTACACGCGCACAAGTTCCGGGCCAAAGTAGGGGCAATCGCCGTAACCACCGGAACAGTCTTGGCGGACGATCCGGCTTTGACCGCCCGAACACCCGATGATTCGCTAGCAGCTAGCCAGCCGTTGGCCGTTGTGATCGGGCAGCGGGAAATCCCTCAAAGCGCTAAATTGCGGCAAGCGCCCGGTGGTTTTCTACACTTCCGAACGCACGATGTCGCTGAAGTGCTAACCGAGCTAAACCGGCGCGGCATCCGACATCTCTTGGTCGAAGGCGGCCCGGCACTGGCATCGAGCATGCTCGCGGCTGGCTGTGTTGACGAAATACACGCGTATGTGGCGCCAAAGATTTTGGGGGAGGGGAAAACTGCGGTTGGCCCATTTGGGGTGATGACTTTGGCCGAGGCCGCCGTATTTGAGACGAAAACGGTTAAGCAACTGGGTAATGATGTGTTTGTAGCTGCCAGAGCAGGGTAAGGTTTGCCGGGTGTTTACCGGGATTGTTGAGGAAATGGGTCAAGTGGTGGCCCTAACCGAGCCCACTGAGCGGGATGCTCGATTAGTAATCCGGGCTTCGGAAGTGACTGACGCCAAACCCGGAGCTTCAGTTGCGATTAACGGCGTGTGTTTGACGGTTTTACCTGACTCGCCGAGCAGCGATCTGTTGAGTTTTGATATTATGCCGCAAACTCTCAAATTGACCGGTTTGGGTTCGTTGCAAGCCGGGGATTTTGTGAATTTGGAGCGCGCGATGCTAGCGGGAGCACGTTTCGATGGGCATGTGGTTCAAGGGCATGTGGATGGCCAGGCTACGTTAATATCTCGAGAGTCAGATTTTGGCGACGACGCCGCTGGCGAGGTTGTGCCTGGGCGTGGTCCGGATGTTCCCCAACGATGGGACACGCTGCGCTTCCAGCTTCCGGCGAATTTGCTCCAGTATCTAGCTCCGCAAGGTTCAATAACGGTGGATGGGGTTTCGCTTACTGTCTCTGAGCTGCACGATGACGGATTTTCGGTCTCCTTAATCCCCACCACTTTAGCTCTTACCACGCTGGGACAACTGCAACCTGGTAGCCAGGTCAACATTGAGACTGACGCTTTGGCTAAGTATGCAGCTCGGCTCGCTGCTGCTCGCGTTTCTGCCGGGGCATTGACCGTTACTAAAATCGCCGAAGCCGAACTACCTACTGCGTGGGGATCGTTCCGGATACATGCCTTTCGGGATTCCAAAGGTTTTGAGCATGTGGCCTTGGTTAAAGGCGAATTATCGCGCTCAGTCGAAACCAATGACTCTGATGCACCCTTGGTTCGCGTCCACTCAGAATGTCTGACCGGCGATGCCTTTGCTTCACTGCGCTGTGATTGCGGTCCGCAACTGCATACCGCGATGCAACTGGTGGCCGAGCACGGGGGAGCGGTGCTTTATTTGCGTGGGCAGGAAGGGCGCGGGATTGGCCTCGCCGCCAAAATCGCGGCTTACGCACTGCAAGATGAGGGTTCAGATACTGTGGAGGCGAACCAGCAGTTGGGCTTGCCGGTAGATGCGCGAGATTATTCGGCCGCAATTGCAATGCTTAACGAATTAGGTTTAACTCGGCTTCGCTTGTTAACTAATAACCCGGCCAAAGTTGAAGCGTTATCCTCGCATGGAATTGAAGTTATCGAACGAGTTCCGATTGAAGTCGGATTATCGGCGACTAATGAGTTTTATTTAAAGACTAAACGAGATCAAATGGGACATTATCTATATTTAAAGAATAGCGAGGCCCAATAGTGAGTAGTATTGGGGCACCAGTTCCCGAAAGGCTAGACGCTTCAGATCTGAAAGTCGCAATTATTGCGGCTAAATGGCATGACAAGGTAATGGATGGCTTGATTGCCGGTGCTAAACGTGCCCTCTTGGATGCGAACCTGGCAGTTGCGAAAACCGAGATAACGCCTGGGCCAAAACTTCAAGAAGTGATTTATCCAAAACCCAATGTAAAGCTGGTAAGAGTTCCAGGGACTTTCGAGTTACCCGTTGCCGCTGCTCGTTTCGCTAAGGCAGGTTATGACGCGATTGTGACTCTCGGGGTAGTAATCCGTGGTGGCACTCCGCATTTTGAGTACGTCTGCGAAGCCGCAACGATGGGCTTGACCCAAGTTTCGGTTGATACTGGGGTTCCGATCGGTTTTGGGGTGCTGACCTGCGATGATGAGCAGCAAGCGCTGGCTCGGTCGGGCTTACCGGGGTCCAACGAAGATAAAGGATACGAAGCTTGTATGGCAGCGTTAGAAACTGCCTTGGTATTGAAAGAAGCCACTAAAGCTGATCGGTTAGCAGAGCGGGGTTGGTAAAATTATGAAAACTTTTGAATCACTATTTGCTGAACTGAGTTCAAAGGCCAGCCAACGGCCCTTAGGTTCTAAAACAGTTGATGAACTGGACCGGGGAGTTCACTTTATCGGAAAAAAGATTGTCGAAGAGGCGGCCGAAGTTTGGATGGCAGCCGAATACGAAGGTAAGCAACGCACCGCCGAAGAAATTTCCCAACTACTTTATCATCTCCAAGTCCTAATGATCGCCAACAACATCTCCCTACAAGATGTATACCAAGAACTCTAATTTATATTAAAAATAACTATTACGCCATAGAAACTTCTCAGATGGGATGAGATGCAAGGCGCGACCGTAGCGTAGTGGACACATAGTCCATGAGCGTAGGAAGTAACGCAGCAGGTCGCGCATCTGTGGGGTTTCGTACGAGAGAGTATTACAGATGTTGAGAATTGCAGTGCCCAACAAAGGCTCCCTATCTGACGGCGCTATCCAGATGCTAATTGAATCCGGATATCGAAATCGGCGTGATAGCCGAGAATTAGTTTTAACCGATCCGGAAAACAATGTGGAATTGTTTTATTTGCGCCCTCGGGATGTGGCAACGTATGTGGGCGCCGGGACGGTTGATGTTGGCATAACGGGCCGGGATTTATTAGCAGATTCCAAATCCCAAGCCATTGAAGCCCTGCCGCTAGGTTTTGCGAAATCAACGTTTCGCTTTGCCGCCCCGGTCGGCGCGATGACGGAAGTTTCGCAGCTAAACGGAAAAAGGATTGCCACGTCTTATCCGCACCTAGTTAGGGCATTTCTAGCTGAGGTTGGGGTGGAGCCCGCTGCCATCGTGCGGCTAGATGGTGCCGTAGAATCTTCCGTGCAACTTGGAGTTGCCGATGCCATCGCTGACGTGGTTGAGACTGGATCAACTCTCAAAGCTGCTGGACTAGAGGTTTTCGGGCCACCGATTTTGCAATCCGAGGCTATCTTGGTTCAGAGTCCCAAATTGAGTGGCGCTGCCGACTCGATGGACGACGATGTTGCCGAGCGCCGGAACGGTCTGGCTACTTTGATCCGACGGTTGGGCGGCGTTATCACAGCGCGGGAATGGCTGTTGATGGACTACTTGGTTCCCAACGAAGCTTTGCCTGCTGTGGTGAAACTGACTCCAGGTTTGGAATCCCCCACCATTTCGCCGCTGATGGAGGCCGGGTGGTCTGCGGTGCGCGTGATGGTGCGGAAAGGTGCCCTCAACCGCACGATGGACGAGTTATACGACGCCGGAGCCAGAGGCATCGTTGTGAGTAGTGTCCTAGCCGCCCGCTTCTAATTGCTAGAACGGCGACTTTGGGCGGCCTGCTGCGTCGCCTGTGCCTAGGAAATACGTCTTGTATTCCCGTCGGCACCGCTTCTTGCATCACATCCCAAATTCATCCGTTCTACCAGCCACCCGCGACGACCTACCATTTCTTAGAATCCCTAGAGTTGCCCCGACCGTTGTTCCGGTCCCGGCGGGGGCCTTGGTCTTCCGTGATGCGCAACTCCCGGCCTGCCACGACTGCACGGCTGAGGCGATCTAGTTCTTTGCGGCGCAGGGGAGCGTTAATGTCAACTAGGGAGAACGAGGGGAAGATGTCTATCTTGCCGATGTCCCCGCCGCGCAGCTCAGACTCGCCAGTCAGCGCGCCCACGATCCCGCCCGGAGTTACGCCGTCTTTGTGACCAACGCTAACGCGATAACGAGTACCAGACCCGCGCGATTCGGAGCGATCTCGCAGTGCCTTACCGCCTCGCTCAAAGCGTTCACCTCGTTTAGAACCGCGGTCGCCTCGATCATCACGATCCCGCCGATCACCTTTGTCGCCCTTACCGTCGGCCAACCGCCGGCGGGCATCCCGCACCTCGTTGGCGCCCCGGTTGGCAGCTTTCTTCTGAGCTTGTTCAGCTTCGAACTCTTCTTGTTCAGCTTGGGAACGCGGGCCATCGTCGCCGACGGCTAACGCCAGCAAAACCGTGGCCAAGTCAATGGCACGGGCCGGATCAATGACGTTGAAGTCGGACTCGGTCAACAACCGCTCCCGGATCAACTGCTCATACATGTCCAAACGGCCAGCCTTGCGCCGGTCGGCTTCCAACATCAAGAAGTTTCTCGCCTTGTAGGCAGAAACATCGCGGGGAGAAGGTACTTCGTATTCCGCAATAGGCGTTTTGATGGTGTTTTCGATGTGCCGCAGGCGAGACCGCTCTTGCGGGGTAACAAAGGAAATTGCCTGGCCACTTCGCCCAGCCCGGCCAGTCCGCCCGATCCGGTGAACATAAGCTTCCGCTTCTCGCGGAATGTCAAAATTGACCACGAGACCGACTCGGTCCACATCAAGCCCCCGAGCTGCTACGTCGGTGGCCACCAACACATCAAGCGCACCCGACTTCAAGCGCTCCACAATCCGTTCGCGCTCTTTCTGTGGCACATCGCCGGAAATGGTAGCGGCCGAGATGCCACGTTCCACCAGCGCGGAACCGACCTCTTCCGCAGCAGAACGAGTGCGGCAGAAAACAATCGTGGCATCGGCATCGGACGTAGCCAGCACTCGGACCAAGGCACCAGTCTTATGCCGGAACGGTACGATGGCATAGGACTGAGAAACCGCATCAACCGTGGAAGCCTGAGGCGTGACCGAAATCCGCTTGGGGTTGACCATATGGGTGTCAGCCACTGCCCGGATCGCCGCTGGCATCGTCGCGGAGAATAAGGCTACTTGCGGCCGTGAATCATCGTCCCGTGAAAACCCGCTGATTCCGCCGAAAATGGTTTCCACATCCTCAGCGAAACCCATCCGCAACATCTCGTCAGCTTCATCAAGTACCACAAACCGTACCCCGGACAAATCCAGGTTGCCGCGTTCCATGTGGTCCATCACCCGGCCGGGCGTGCCCACTACCACCTGCACCCCTTGGGATAAGGCCCGTTGCTGTGGCAGATACGGGGCACCACCATAAACTGCCAGTACCTCAACATCAAGATGAGCGGCGAAGCCAGCAATAGCCTCGGAAACTTGGAGCGCCAACTCGCGGGTGGGGGTGAGGACGATCGCTTGGACTCGGCGTTGCGCTGGGTCAATGGCGGCTAATAATGGCAGACCAAAGGCGGCCGTCTTCCCGGTACCGGTTTGCGCGACCCCGGTCAGGTCCCGACCACTTAACAAAATCGGAATGGCCTGCACTTGAATGGCCGTGGGGGTGGTGTACCCCAAATCTTGGACTGCGGCCAAAATCGGCGCAGGTAAGCCCAACTCGCCAAACCCCGGAGTGGGCGAGGCACTGGCCTCATCGGGGTGACCAGAATATTCAAGCTCGGCTGACATACTGTTATCCTCGCAGCAACCTTGGACAAAACCATCATTCCTAATCAGCGCCAGACAAAAGCACAAGCGTTAGTAACCTTTTCCTTTAAAATTCGGGTGTGTCCCCGGCTGCAAAGAATATGGCCCTGTCACCACAGCCTTTGCTTTTTCAGCGAGCTGGGCGGCCCGATGCCTCGATGACGCTGCTGACCGAGGTAATGGAGCGACCGCTTGATCCGAGTTATGCGGCTGCTGCGGCGCAGCGCATGGTTGACGGGCCTCGCACAGGCAAATGGTCGAAATGGATAATTGTTTCTGCTGCCATCGTGCTCGGGGTTATTACTACTATTGCCGCAATCCATTTACAAATCCCATTAAGCGGGGCTCGGGAAACTCGATTATTGCTTGAAGATCAAATCCGCAGCCGTAATTTACGGATTTCCCAGATTTCCGAACAAGTTTCCAATCTCTCCTTAGAAATTGTGAACTTACAAGAGGCTGCCTTAACTGCAGGTGATCCAGTTTTGGCTAGTCAGCTCCATATCGATGAATTGCATAACGGCCGAGCGCAATTGACCGGGCCTGGGATGGTTGTTACCTTAACCGATGGCGGGGGTGGCCTCACTGAAATCACTAGTGACCATTTAGTACGAGATGTAGATTTGCAACAAGTTGTCTCTGCATTATGGGCCTCAGGGGCAGAAGCAATTTCAATTGAAGGTCAACGGCTTACGATGACTACTGCGATTCGCAATGCTGGAGATGCCGTTTTGATCGACTTGATGCCAATTCTCGGACCGAGTTTTCAGGTGACTGCTATCGGTAATCCCACCACGATGGAAACAGCTTGGCGGAACTCAGGGGCGCCCGAATATCTAGCAATGTTGGGATCAGAATTCGGAATTCGGTCCACTGCGCATGTTTACCCATCGTTATCAGTGCCGAGTGCGTCTCCGCCCGTTTTACGTTTTGCCGAACAGCTAGAATCAGCCGCTGGCAATGATAGTCAAAGTTAAGGTGCAGCCGTGGTAGCAATCCTAGGGCTCATAATCGGCGTAGTAATCGGTTTGGTACTGCAACCAACCGTGCCGGTGTTTCTGCAACCCTATTTGCCGATCGCAGTTATCGCCGCGCTAGATGCGTTATTTGGAGCGCTTCGTGCGTTATTGGATCGGATTTTCGACGACCGCGTTTTTATCGTGTCTTTCCTATCCAATGTGCTAGTTGCGGCCTTTATTGTATTTCTTGGGGATCAACTTGGCGTCGGTTCCCAATTAGCTACCGCAGTAGTTGTGGTACTTGGTATTCGGATTTTCTCTAATACCGCAGCAATTCGACGTCACTTATTTAAGGCGTAACTACGATGCCTGCGCTGCCCCCAAAACAATCTCGAGTTGTGCGACGATTAGTCTCATCAATTCCGATGCCAGCTTCCAGCGATACGCCATCTTGGACGATGCCAAGCGCTGCGGTTAGCCCTGAACCAACTAAAAATGGTTCAGATTCACCTGCTCAAGGTATGTTATCGGCGCCGATGCAACCTGAATTGTGGATGCAACCTAGTTTGCCGCAAATATCGTGGCGAGAGATGCTTTTCCCACATTCCGGACGTTCCGCAATTCTGGTGGGGTTACTTTGCGCATTGTTAGGTTTTGCTTTAGTGGTTCAGTTCCGGTCCACTAATGAAGACCAATTAGCTAGCCTGAGACAAGAAGATTTAGTGCGGTTGTTAGAAGAAGTTACTAACCGCGAAAATCAATTAGAAGAAGAAGCTGCCCGGTTGTTGGCCACTCGCCAAGAACTCACTACGGGTACCGACCATGCCCGGGCGGCTTTGGAAGTCGCCCGTTCTCGAGCTAGCGTTGAGGGGATTTTATCTGGTCGGTTGCCAGCTCAGGGGCCTGGTCTGCGGATTGACATCGCCGATCCGATCGGGGCGTTGACTGCTCGCGAATACGTCAACCTGCTGGAAGAGCTGCGTAATGCTGGTGCCGAAGTGGTTCAAGTTGGGGACTACCGCATCGTCACTTCCTCAACTTTTACTGGCCGAGGTGAAGACATCCGGCTTGATGGTAACGTTTTGCCCACTGATCTTACCTGGCTTGTTATTGGCGACCCAGCCACGATGGATCGGGCCTTAGAAATCCCTGGGGGAGCGTTGCCACAGATCCGACAGGCCGGGGCCACAACCACGGTCACTCAGTCGGAAGCGCCCATCGAAATAACGGCTACGGCCGACTTGCGCTCACCGGTATATGCCCAACCTGTGCTGGCAAACGAATAGAACACATTTCGGTATTCTGTTTTGCCAAAAATCGCTCATAAGCTGCCGTTTTACACTTTCCCAAGGCGCGACACGCTAAAGTTTGTATCCACGACTGCCTCCTAGGGCAGGAGTAGGTTAGCGCTTTATTAAAGTCGGCAGGCGATTACGGAGGGTCAATGTCTGATCTAGACTCGTTAGGGCAGGGTTTCGGCGATGCCACGATGAGCATCGGGCGGATTACGGTGCCAGTTGATGACACTGTGCATCACCTGATGGTCACCTCCGAAGATGCCGCCGCGGTAGCTGCGTTACCGCCCGGTTCTGCACTTTTGATTGTGCAGCGTGGCGGCATGGGCGGTGAGCGTTTTTTGCTCCACGCTGACAAGGTGCTTTCCGGTCGCAGCGTTAAAGCCGATATTTTCTTAGACGATGTCACTGTTTCGCGCAAACATGCAGAATTCCGCAAAACACCTGACGGTTACAGCATCAGAGATGTTGGCTCGCTAAACGGCACTTATGTGAACAAAGAACGCATCGAAAATGAGGTGCCTTTGCGCTCTGGGGCCGAAGTGCAAATCGGCAAGTTCCGGATGTCTTATCAGGCTAGCCCTAATACAACCTCAGCGAGCGAATAATTCCCGTAGGTTACCGCTGTTCACTGTTGGTTGCTGCTGGTTACTGCTGGTCCGGTTGACTAAAGCGGACTAATTAACCTAAATCGGACAATTTATTTCCCGGCATAGTTAAAATCCTTATTAATAAAGGTATGTGTTTCTTAACACAAAGGTTAATTTGGCATGTCTTAGGCCGTTTTACCTAGTAGGTAAGTTATTTTAGGTATCACTTAACCGGTTATTCCTTTTAACGATCGGATTGGCGGGGCGATGTTAACAGCCACTGGGTTAACTACTACCGACAGCAAACTCCACGGCGGTGCCATTAGCGAAGATGGGCATGTGCAAGGGACGCTGTTCGAAGAGGAAGTACCCACCAATCCCGAAATTGGCTTCCGTGGTCCAACTGCATGCCGCGTAGCTGGGATTAGTTACCGGCAATTAGATTATTGGGCCCGCACCGGGTTGGTGGAGCCGTCAGTGCAGAATGCTTCCGGTTCGGGTACCCACCGGCTTTATTCCTTTAGGGACATCCTGGTTCTGAAAGTGGTTAAGCGTTTGCTCGACACTGGGGTTTCGCTGCAACAGATCCGTGCTGCGGCTGCTCACCTGCATGAGCGCGGAGTGGATGACCTGGCCCAAATCACTCTGATGTCCGATGGCACCTCAGTTTATGAATGTACCTCGGATTCGGATGTGATTGACCTGGTGCAACAGGGTCAAGGAGTATTTGGTATTGCTCTTGGTTCAGTTTGGCGGGAAATTGAAGGCTCGATTGCTGAGCTTCCGCTTGAATCATTCGAAGAAATCCCGGAAGTTAATGGCGGGGAGTTCGAGGACGAGTTGGCGGCAAGGCGGGCCCGAAAAATCGCCGTTTGATTTTCGGTCTGTTTGGTTGGTTTGCGGCGTTCTCGCCGGCGCTCATGGAGTTGATCTCCAATTCGCTCTTGCTCGGCCTGGCATGCCAAACCAAACACACGCGAAAATCGTCAGTTGTTTGGTTGGTCTGCGGCGTTCTCGTCGGCGCTCATGGAATTATAGTAGTGGGCCTAGGGGAGCGACGGCCCGTTCTCCAATGATGTTCCAGACTGAACGGCCTTCCCATTCATCGAGGGTTAATTCACGGGCGCTGGTGAGGTCGGTGGCGAAGATTTCATCGAGTATCTTGGCCATGCCACCGTCAATGATTTCCATGTTGATTTCGTAGTTGCCGGTGAGGGACAGGCGGTCAATGTTGGCCGAACCGATAGTTGACCAATGGCTATCCACCGTGGCAGTTTTAGCGTGAATCATTGCGCCTTCATAGAGGAAAATCCGGACTCCACCTTTGAGGAGGCTGGAGTAGTGACCTCGGGCTAGCCAGTCTGCAACCACATGATTCGAGCGTTCTGGGATAAGAATCCGAACGTCAACGCCACGAGCAGCAGCTTTCATCAGGGCATCGCGGATATCGTGGTCCGGAATAAAGTACGCCTGGGAGATCAAGATATGACTGGTAGCCCGTTCAATGGCGTCCAGATATATGTTGCGGATCGGGAACCTAAGTTCGGCGGGGGAGTTGCGTGCCGCGCGCAAAGTTGGGCGCCAGCGGTCGGAACCGGTTACCGGGAGCGCTGGTAGTTGTCCGGTGCGCCATCTGTTCCAAAAGTCCACAAATGCATTGCGTAATTCCCAAACCGCTGGGCCTTGAATTCGCATGTGGGTGTCTCGCCAGTGTGTAGCGTAGAGGCTACCGATGTTGTAACCGCCGACGTAACCGATTTCGTCGTCAACCACCATGATCTTCCGGTGGTCGCGACCGCTAGACCGGATGGGGCCGACATTGTGGCCGGCAGTAGTGTGAATCCAGGGGAATTTGAGTACATGGATAGCTGGGTCAAAGTTAAAAAATTTCCGTGAAACTACCAGATTGGCAAACCCGTCATAGATGATGTAAACCTTGACCCCACGTTGGGCAGCGTTAGTTAAGGCTGTTTTAAATTCTTCGCCAACCTCATCGGCTTTCCAGATGAACGTCTCAAAGAGAATCTGGTGTTGCGCGTTCTCAATGTCTTTCAACATTGCGTCGTATAGGTCCCGACCGTAGGTGTAAACCGTAGTTTCGTTTTTGGCTACCGCTTCAACTTTGGGTGGAGTCACGGGAAATGGCTTGTCCAGTGGGTACTTGTTTCTCCTAATCTTTTCCGCAGCCATCAAGCCCAGGCCGGTAACTACCGGCGTTGCGATAGCCACTCCAGCAGCCCGCTGTAAAATCTTGCGAACCGGAACCCAGTGCGAACTCACAAGACAAGCCTACTAAAAATTGGCCTCACCTGCCGCTTTCTGAAGTGTCATAATGTACATTATCGGCTCGGTGGGTAACCTTGCTTTGCTTGGTTACCCACCGAGACCACGATAATGTAACCAGCGCGCCGCGAGTTAGCCCCCGTGCCGGGTTTGCTTGGTTACCCACCGAGACCACGATAA